>JAALOO010001383.1_pt1 | contig 16641 bp, 14 predicted proteins | sample 7257641 | NCBI WGS metagenome assembly JAALOO01 (sample SAMN14085613, study PRJNA598686) | mite metagenome | biome: ENVO:01001000; feature: ENVO:01001002; material: ENVO:01001226; isolation source: single female mite from University of Michigan culture on fish food culture... ...
AGAGAGAGAGAGAGAGAGAGAGAGAGAGAGAGAGAGAGAGAGAGAGAGAAAGAGCCAGAATTAATTCTCAGTAGTCGCCCAGAAAAAAACTACAGTACATCCCGCCAAGTACGCTCGGCAATCGGCAATAGCAGCAAAGCAAAGCAGCAAACCGTTTTCCTTTCCAATTCAGTTTGATAATTTCTGCCTTCGAAAAAAAAGGAGAAAACGGAGGAGGAGGACAAGGCAAGTACGCGCGCACGAGATGTTCGAAATGTAATTTGCAAACTCAGAGAGAGAGTTGGAGCGGGAGTTTGGCAGCCGACAAGGGAGAAAGGGACTGCGCAAAGGAGGGTTGCCGCCAATTCAGAGTGCAACAGAGGGGCTAAAAACTGCTGCTGCTAAAAGAAAAGAAAGGCAGTGTAGTTGGCATACAGTGCAATTAACGAGAGAAATAAAAATATTACCCAAAAAAGAAAGAATATAAAACTGCTAAAAGACACACTTGCAGAGTTATTACTGGGAAAGGGGAGAGCAGAGTGAGAGCAGAAGCAAGAGCAGAAGCAAAAGCGAAACATAAGAATGCAATTAAAGTAGTAAGGAGAGAAGGAAAGAAGGAGGGGAAAGAGAGGGGGGGCAAAGTAGAAAGGAAACGGCGACTGTGTATCAAACACAGGGAGTAAGAAGAAAAAGTAGTAAAAGAAAGAAAGCGACTGGTAAAAACAAAATGAAGTAATATAGCAGCAGCAGCTGCTTTAATTAATGCCGCGCGCGCGGTTCATAGCCAGACGACAGCCGATGCCGTTATTAATGATCGACGTCTTCTGTTAGGCAGGCAGCAGCAGCAAAGTTTTAAAGCTTTCAACCGCCGTCTCTTATACCGCTTAAAAACGGCGGCAAATATGTAAAGTGCTACGCGGAAAAAAACAGTAAACACAATTGATCAAAACTATAGTGAACACATTAGGTGACCCCAGTAAGAAGCTCTCTCTCTCTCTTTAAAACAGCTCAGAAAAGGATTTTGTCATTCTCCAACACACACACACTCATTCTCTCCACAGTGTGTTTGCCAGAGCGAAGCAACATTGCCGCCGATTTTACTGGCAAAGACTCCGAAGACTCCTAGGAAAAGGAGGAAGCGAGGAAGGGAGCGAACAAAACGGAACCAAGGACTGAACACGGTGGCGGCGGCGGCGGTGGAGGCAGCAAAGTGGCAATTAATCAAATCCGTAATTATATATTAATTGCCAGCAGAGCGGCGGGGGCAGCCAAAGTGAACGATAGAGTGTGTGCAAAAACGGCAATCGACGATGGCCAATAAGCAGATTTATTGCCTCGTGTAGTAGTAGCAGTCGTCCATTGCTCCCTCACCATTCTTCCCCTCCCCTCTTCCTTCTTCAATCTGCAAAGCACGAACAATGTCGCCCGTTAATGTAAGTACGGGCGACAAAAGCTCTGTAAAACAGAAAAAGCAACACAGAAACAAAAGTAAAACTAAAGCCCAAGTACAATGACCATGAGGAGGAGGAGGAGGAGGAGAGGGAAGGGGGTGGCCAACAAGAGAGAAAAAGAGAGAGAGAGCTGGGCACCAAAAATAGCACACAGGTCGACCTCGAGAAAAGAGGAAAAGGAAAAGAAAAAACAAAGTGCCCGTGTATTCCGCCAGTCCATTTGTAGCCATTTGGGCTAGCCGATTGCGAAACAGCAGAGAGCTTTTTCCTTTGGGTGCAAACACTCCCCTCTCTCTTTTTTCCTTCCTCCCTGAGCACACATTCATACATACATTCATTCATACCATTCAGTCAGTCAGTCAGTCATTTCATTTGGCTAATTAAATTGCCGCCTCTGTGCTCACAACTTTTTTGCTGGGCCGGGGCTTGCCCTTGCTGGCCAGAAAACAGAAAAAATTCGCCCTAATCTTTGGCCACCATCGAGCCAGTGTCTTTTTTCCTTCCCTCCTTCCGTCCGTCCGTCTCTGACTCGTTGTCTCTCTGTGTGTTTATGTTTACGATTATCGTAAATCTCCTGCTGCTGCTGCTGAAACAGTGAGCAGAACGACTAGTGTGTGTGTATTTATGACGCTTTATGATTATAACACAATTAATATTAGCAGCCAAAAGGAAAAAGAGAGGGAGAAGAGCAAATCAGCAGACAACGGATGGAATAGCAGAGCAAAAGCTTCAGCAGCAGCAGCAGACATAAATTCCAATTCCATTTCAATTCTGCCAATTCTTTCTCTTTTTAGTATTTTTTTTATACAATATTGCCATTACAGCAGGGCACCGGCAGCAGCAGCAGCCACTGGGGCCATATTTTGTGGCAGAAATCTAGATCTACAAAAAATAGAGAGAGGAAAGCAAACGAGAAAGAGAGAGATGCCTGATCAGAAGAGAAAGGCAAAGGCAAAGGTCGGGCGGGGAAGTCCACCACTGAGTTAGTTCGTTTGCCGGGCACACACACACTCAAAGTAAATTAAAATTTATAGATTAATAACACGGCCACTAAGTAGTAGTAGTAGTAGTAGTAGTAGTAGTAGTACTTTCTCTGACTATTGAACTTCACTGCCAGGGCTTGCCCCATCACCAGCACCGGTAGTAACAAGACGGCAGGAGCAGGCGGGCAGGCAGGCAATAATCAGCCCGTAATGGACGTTAGATAGAGAGCTAAAGAGAGATCGAGATAATGAAAGCTAGCTAGTGAGTTTGGGGATCATAAAAGAGAGCAAGAGCAAACAGAGAGAAAAGTGCGAGACCTGTCCTCGAGAACAAAGAGAGTGCACTGATCCTCGCACACACACTGAGATTTTGCAATCACACATTTCAAACGAGGACAAAAAAGGTTCAAAAGAAAGAGAGGCAACAAAAAAGTGTAGTGCACTTACTTGGCAATGGCAGTGAGCGGTGGTAGTGCTGCTGCTGATGATGATGATTGGGCAGTTGAGTTGTCTGCTGGGAAGAAGGAATTTCACCATTCGGCTGTTGGTGGCTACCGTTGGTCGTCCACAGTGGAGGAGGGAGTGATGAAGAGGAAGAGGAGTTTCCAATCAAAGTTGAAGCAAGTGAAGAAGATGATGATGATGATGATGAAAAGTGTGCAATGAGTAACAGTAGAAGAAGTGGGGATGAGTAGGAGAAGGAGAAGGTAGTCGCGGATGAGTATAAACAATGAGGAGGTATGCAGAGTAAAGAACAACAAAAAGGAAAAGAAGGTGAGGAAGGCGAGTGTTTTGGTCTTCGTCGCCGACAGCGACTGTGTCCCCCCACCTGGACCAGCCTTCTTTTAGGAGGTGGAGAAAGAGACATTTTGATAATGATGACGATGATGATGAGTTGCTGATGATTTCCCACCACCACCAACAAACACACACCCACCCAAGAATGTTCACTCAATCATCATCTTCTCGTGGTGCACATCTGCAAAGTGGGAAAAAAAGAGGGAGAAAGGATTAGATTTTTCATCTATTTTTTCAAGCAGTCGTCGGTCAGGAAAAAAATCGCAAATAATAATAAGTGTGCGTGTGGGCGAACCAGAGAGCCAGACCGAGCCGTACCACATTTCCAGCCCATACACACAATCTATTTATTCACTAATATGAATTTATTTATTTGCCCATCGCAGAATCAGCAGCAGCAGCCCATCATCAGCTTAGCACTGCCGTACACTCAGCAGCAGCCGACGGAACTGTATTGCTTCCTCCGTTGCCTAACCTTCGAGGGTGACACAGAAAAGCAGAAAAGAGGAGCCCCCGAAAAGTTCAACGGCACTGAACGGCGGCGGCCGAGGCATTGACAGAATTGGCAAATATCAGCCACCACCATCCATTTTGGTACCAATGAACGTCGCTCACAGACGTGAGCCAACAACGTGAACTCACACAGCACTCAAAATAAAGCATCGGCAGTAGCAGCATCAATCGAATCAGTGTGCGGCATTTTCACAAAGTGAAAACGAAGAAGAAGAAGAAGAACTGAGTCAAGTCTTCTTCTATGGACTAACTCTCAGTACGAGACAACACTGTAGGCCAACTCTTTCAGCGTTGAGACACTGACTCTGCCTGTCTGTCTGCCTGCTGAAAGAAGACGAAGAAGAAGAAAGAGGCTAAGTGAAATTTAATAATTTGCTGGAATATTTCCCTCCAAAAGAAGGGCAGGGAAGGGAAAGGAAAGCGGGGTTTAGAGGAAGGAAGTGAGCCACTGAGCCGACAGGGACGATGGTACGAGGAAGAAGAAGGAGATGATTGAAGAGATGATGCACATGCAGAGCAGAGCAGAAAAGAGAAGAACAGAGCGAGTACATCCCGAAAAGGCAGCAGAGACAGCGACGACAACAGCAGAGACAACAGCAGCGGCGGCGAATTAAATCAAAATTTAATTTAAATGCCCATTATTTGCATGAAATGCAAATCACGAAAGACACTGAGAAGACTTAGAGAAGAGAAGACGTTGACTTGAAGGAGAAGGAAAAGACCGAGAGACAACACATGGAAAAGAGAGCTCAACTGCTGATCAACTGCTGCGAGGGAGTAGTAGGAAAAGAGAGAGAGAGAGAGAGAGAGAGAGAGAGAGAGAGAGAGAGAGAGCGCAGGAAAACGGAAGGAGGCAGAAGAAAGATGAAAACGAATAAGAAGCGGCAGCAGCAGCAGCGGCAAAAACAAAAGCAGAAACAAGATGGTAAGATGGTAAGGGCAAGTTTGGTAGGAAAGCAATTTGCTAGAAGCAGAAACGACGGCTGCTGCTGCTGTTGGACATCTATTAGCATTGCACAGAGCAGCATTGCACAAGCAGTGCCAACTATTACGTCCATTAGGCGTCCCTGGCTCCTCACAGCGGAAAGCTGAAGAAGAGGAGGCAAAAAACAAAGAACAACAACTAATATGTAATAGCAGCAGCAGGAGAATGGAAAAGGCAGAGAGGCAACAGCAGCAGCTGCCATAACTGAACACTGATCTTTGACCTTTGATAGCAGCAGTAGGCAGCAGCAGAGAATCAACCCCGAAAAGATGGTGCTCAAAAAAGAAAAAAAGAGGAGAAAAATGAGATAAAAGCAGGGCAGAAAATGAGATAAATAAAAAATCAGAGACACCACCACCACCACCATCATCAATTGCAATTGATGTTCTGTACCCGGTCTCTGTTGTACACTGCCGCCTCTAAATAGCGTAATCAGTGGTGGTGGCGGAGATGTAGTTTGCCGAAGAAGAGGAAGAAGAAGAAGAAGATAGCAAACTAGCACTGCAGTCAAGCAAATCACCAGTGCGATCTGCACTCACTTTCACTCACACACTTTCTCACCGATAATTTGCCTATTAGCGGCGGCAGCAATCAAGCACACCGGCAATTGGCAGTTAGCAATCAGCAAGCGAAAGAAAGAAAAGTGAGAACAGCAGCAGCAGCAGTTCGAGTGTGATTCATAAATGATGAAGGCAGGCGGAGATAAAGAAGAAGAAAGAGTGGTAGCAGCCAACAACTAGAGCGGAAAACAGTAAAGTAGGAATGCAATGAATGAATGAGGGAAAGAGAAAGCTTAGCAGTGCCCATTGAAAATGGCCACCACCACAGAGAGCAAAAATTTCCTCCTCCTCCTCCTCTTCAGGACTGGCAAATGGCCCGAGCCGGCCGAGCATCAAGTCAATTCAATTAGCACATCACAGCAGAAATAGCACAAGCCACTGTACATCATCAATAATTCAATCAGTGGCAATTCTGCCTCTGCAATGTGCGGCAACATTCACTGTATACAGACATTCAGTAGACAGTCACAACTACGTCGGCGGCGAGTGGCTAATCAATTAGCCAGCGTAATTACCGCCATAACTGCAACAGCAGCAGCACCAGCAGAAGTACTAAGCTAACTACCCAAAAGAAGACACTTCTCAACTCGTCCTGTCCAGTGTCAGGGATGGGGGCCAGCCAGAGCTCTACGAGACTACTAATACTAATAACAAGATAGTGTAATTGCCAGCAGTGAGATGAGGATGTGAAGTGGATGGAGGATGGGAGGGGGAAATGAAAGAGTGCCCCAAGCAAAAGACCGAGAGTAAACGGCCACCGAACAGTGTCAGGCAGCAGTAGACATTTGACAGAGCACATAGTCACTCCATTTCACTCACTAACTCAGTCACACTCCACACGATTCACTTCCAAGAGAGTAGTCATTCAGAGCAGAGGCAGCAGCAGCAGCAGCATTCTTTGCAAAAGTCGGCAAAGTTCAGGGCTGGAGAGGAAAAAGAGCTGTGTGCAAATGTCTGTCGTTGACAGCAGCAGTCCCTACACTTCTTCCACTTCCACTTCTTCGTTCTGGTAATCTTTATGCATAGCAATTGCGCACAAGTCAGCCACCGCCACCACCAACTAAACTTACTTCACAAAGTCTTTTACTAGTGGTGGCCAGTTTCTGGACACTGTGTGAACGAAAACTGACTGGCTGGAAAAAAGAGGCTAAAACTAAAAGCTCAACTCTCCAACTTCAACACTCTTTTTTTCTGGGCAGCACAGCACATAAAAAGGCAGCAGCCATTCTTGAGCCTGGTTTTCAGTGTGCCAGCAAGTAAAGTAGAGCACAGCAAAGAGGCAGAAAAGAAGCAGAAATATTCTACTCGATCAATTTTCTCTCTCTCTTTTCAGCAGCAGCCAAAAAGGCAAACAGAGGAAAGAAAGGGAATAAACTGAAAAAACAAAAAAAAAGAATGAGAAAGAGTATCTATTGCACAGGCAATTTGGCAGACCAAAAAAGAGTGAGATGGGGATGGAAACTGAGAATGAAAATGAGAGAGGAGGCAAATCTACATTTCCAGGGGAAAACAGCAGAAAACGAATAAGAAGAACCATAAGCAACCAAAAGCGCTGCTGTAAAGTAATAGTAGAGGAATAAGAAGAAGAAGAAGAAGAGAATGCAAATAAAAGTCCAAAAGGCGCACTTGTGAAAAATGTCCAAATATGCCTGCCTGCTTGTCACACAGGACGCTGCCATAGCGTTATTGCGGCGGCTGCGGCGATTATCATTATTGGTTGTTGAGCGGGGACGAATTGTTGTCCCCTTCTTGCACTTCGTCTTCGGCTTGAGCCAAAACTAAACCAGAACCAGAAAGCAGTGGAAGCGGCAACACAGCAGCCTCACACTCCTCAAGCCGGCTTATTTGTCTTCTTTCAGTACACTGAGGCGGCAGACAGAGAGGAGAGGGAAAGCACAGCAAAGCAAAGTGTCCAGTGTGGCAAGAATAGTAGGCAAAGGAAAAGCAAAGAAGGAAAGGAAAGGGTCTTTCCCTTGCCCATTTACAGTAAGTGGACAACAGCGGCGGCAGCCCAGTGACAAGACACACTTGGTCCACTCATTGATGGTCGCCGGCAAGGCAAGGCAAGGCAAGCTCTTCCTCGTCGACCACCAGCACACTACCATTCAGCAAGCGTCTTCAATCATCAATCAAATTCAACGACGACGACGACGACTAAGAAGACGACGACGACGGTTCTGTCGTCGTCGTCTAGATTATCATTGCCAGCAGTGTTTGTGAGAGGCACACATCTCTCATCGGCGCTAGCCAGCACCAGAGAGATATGACTACGAGGAGAGGACTAGAAAAAGACGAAAATGACCAAAGGAAAGAGAGCGAAAGAAAGGGGAACACCACACCAGAAAGTGTCCGCCATTCTTCGCCATTAACATTATGCACACCAGGCACACACACACACACAGACACACTCACTCGACTAGCTCAGCCTGGAGACAGCAGCGAAGGCCTTAGCAGCAGAGACACTCCATTTCCTGGTACGGCCAAAAGCAAGCCGGCCAACTTTGTCACATTTGCTGCTGCTACTGCTGTCCAAGGATTCGGGTGAACACTGGTGGACGACAACAGGGACAGCACTGGAATAGCACAGCACAGCACAGCAAGGAAGCAAGTGCACTGAATATTCGAGTCATTGGTCATCGACGCTGGCTCCACCAGAGCTCTTCTCATCAAGTCGCAATTTGCTCTGCCCGACGACCGCATTAGAAAGAGCGCGAGAGAATGAGCACTGGCGGCAGTGCTGGCAGCGCAATCCGTCAATAGACTGCTCGCTTTTCTTCTTCTTTCTTTTCCCTGCCTTCTTAGCAAGGGAGCATCTCATCTCATCTCCTTCTCATCAATTTGTACGCTAGGTTGACTTGCTGGGAAACACTGCTGTCCCTGCTGTCCCAGCAACAGCAGCAGACCCACTGAGAAAATGAATGAATGAATAAATAAGAGCAAATCGGCACCGCTGATAAGTGTTACTGTACAACAGTGCTGAACTCTACTCGGTGAACAACAACCAGCGCTGATACCGAATAGATAGATTCACTTCCTAACAAGACTAGACTCTCTCTCTCTCTCTTTCTTGCACACTTCTCGCAAGAATAAATAGCCAATCAATTAGGCGCGCCCGTCTGCAGACGAGCCAAAGTAGCAACAAGGAATTGCAGTCTGCCCTTTCTCTACAGTTTGGAGCTGGTGGTGGTCGACTAATAACCAAAATGCGAGCCCAAAGGGCCAAACGCAGAAATCAGTCATGAGTGGTAGTGGTGATCATCTTCAAATCAAAAGTTTGATTCAGTGGCCCCACAGTGCACCACAGTGCACCACCACCACCACTCCCCGCCACTCAGTTTCAGCGAAGCACAAACAAATTGAGGCGATCAGTTTTGATAATCGAAGAGAAGAGAACGACCGAGAGATAGAAATAATAGTCGCCAGCGCTTATTATCTATAATTTAGTGTACCAGAAACGCTGGCTGGCTCACTCTTGGCTGGTCTGTGTCTCTGTCGCTGTATGTGAGTGAGCAAGAGTAATTCACGGCGGCGGTATTCAAAGTGTGCACCAAACGAGAGAGAGGACCACCACCGTTCTCATAAATAAGGCAATGGCCAACAGCGGCAGCGGCAGCCGAAGAAGAGCTGGTAAAAAGTGTGACAAATTGCCCAGCATTTGCATTATTACCGCCAGTGCAGAATAGGCTAGAAGCCAGGCGGCTATTATACACACCACACCACAGCACCGCCGTTTTCTATTCTATTCCATTCTCTGCGTCACCACTATTCTATTTTCAATCTTCTTCTTCACTATTCAGTTAGGCTAAATTGAAATTAAACTATTATACGGAAGAAAAGGAGGAGAAGAAGGAGGAGGAGGAGAGAGATGCAGAATTCACAGCAAAGAATCTTTCACTTATCACACAGATTCAATCTACTTGAACTGCAGAGAGAAAAAAGGCTGAGAAAAAAGGCCAAGTAAAAAAGGTGGTGGTGGCTCTCGCGGCTGTTTCCGGTTCTTGTGCCTTAGCAGCAGCAGAAGCAGCAATCAAATCGAGAAAGCAGAGAGTGAGAACCTTAAATGCAAATGTCAGTCAGTCAGTCAGCAAGAGGGGTACACTATTATAATTGCTGCAGTGCTTTCTTTAAGGCTGCTGAAGAGTAGTGTGCAATCAGCACAGCAGTGTTCTAATTGTAATAGTAATCGTAATAAGGCAAAGAACGCGAGCACCCAAAAATTTCGAGGCTTTAATTGCTGCCTCGCACTGACTGGTCCAAAGCATGAGACAAGAAATGAGCATGAAAATGAGAAACTGACGATGCTAATCACCAGTTTTGGTGTTTCAGTGTCTGTTCGTGTACAGTCGCCATCGATCTCTCGATTCCTCAACTGGCTGGCGCCTTTTAACTGCTCAAGATTGCTGCTCAAGCAGAGCTGCAAAGATTGTAGCAAATGAACGAGCGTCTGACTGTGTGTTTCATCAGCAAATACACATTCTCATTTTGACTCCAAATTAATTAGAGACAATCACGCAAATTAATTAATTAGCATATCTGCGTCTGTCTGTGCTAGTGCAAGTGCGACTGTGTCTGCTAGACTGGTCATCGGAGAGAGGGAAAGTCTGAATAGTGGCAATAAAATGCGAAACAAGAGGGAAAGAAAGAGAGAAAGAGGCACCAGAATAGCACACAAATAATAGGTGGTAAATTGGTGCAATCAAGTGTCTCTCTCGCTCTATTCTTGGAAAACAGAATAAAATGAATGAATGAAATGAAAACGAACAAACCCAAAAAGGACACATACCTTTGGCCTTCTTTCTTTCTTTCTTTGATGCCGTTGTTGCTGTTCTGAGGGTGAAGAGATGAGATGAAATGAGAAGTGCTGTGCAAACGGAAACCACCAAAAAACGAACCAACCAACTGCTGGCAAAAAACGTGGCGGCTAAAAACAACAAAGCAGCACAATCACAATCACACACACAGTGTCGACAACAAAAACAAACAGCTGATGATGGTGCTGGTGCTCGTGGTGGCGATGATGATAGTGCGATGGACTCGTCTGCACACGCTGACACTGACGTTGAGGAGAAGGATGCGGTGGTGGACACCGGTGTCAGAAAAGTGAGGCAGAAAACCGAGCAAAAACAGTGCGCGTTCAATTGTGCAGTGTACACGTTCGCCTCCAGCAGAGTCAGACGGCGGAATGATGAGAGAGAGAGAGAGCTGCTGTTCAGCGTTGGTGGTGGTAGTGCCGGTGCAACCAGAAGAAGCAAAGAGAGGTTGAGGAGAGTAGAGCGAGGATTCAGCAGACTACCACCACTACTACTGCTGGTGGCACATGGCTGAAGACGGAGAGCTGAGGAGATTCAGTGCAGTGTGCAGCTGCTGCTGCAGTGTGGTGTCACTGTTCCAAATGGAACGCTGGTGGTGGTAGCGGCACTGCTCAGTGCCAAAAGCGACGATTTTCGCGCGCGGGGAAATATTCTTCGCTCTTCTGGTTTGTAGTCAGACATTGTGTGTGAATGTAAGCACTGGACAGCAGCACCAGCACCAACAATGACGATGACAGCGGCGGCTTTAGCTGGGCTGGCTGCTGGTTTGAAGCTTGAAGCGCGGCGAACAACACTGCTGAAAGAGAAGGGGCGAAAACAAAAGAGGAGGAAGAAGAAGAGGACACAAAATTACTAAACAGTGAAAACAATGAACAGCAGCAGCAGCAGGGTAAATAATCATCATAATCATGGGGCAAAGAGTGCAACAAGACAAAAATGGCGAAAATGATTCCACTCTCTCTTTCTTTCTCTCTCATGCTCACCTCCAAAACCAGAGCAAAGCAGATAACACCATACAACCCAACAACAAAACACCTTATCATGAAGAGAGGACAACAAAACCGGCAAAAGCAGCAGTGGCAGTGAGGAGAGTGAATGGATCACAACATGGGGCACACTTCACCAGAGAAGGAGAAGGAGAAGGCAAAGGAGAAAGAGCTAATGAACTAGATTGTCTCGTCACAGTGAGGACAGCGACAGCAAATGTAACATGGGAGCAGAGCATGACATGCGACATGCGACGATGTCGTCGAGGAGAGGAGAAGGAGAAGCATGAGACAGCAGCAAAAAAGCTCACCCGAAAGCTCACCCAAAAGTTGTCTGCATCAAAAAAAATGCAATGTGGATACATCTCATCGCACATCACAGACAGTGCTAGAGTTCGGTAGTGTTCACACAGCGTTATAACTTCAGCTCGTTCCCACAGTCTCTCAGCTGTGGTCTCCTTCTCCTTCACTCTCTCTCCCTAATGGCGTAATGCTATTTAGAGTACTCTCCCTCATCCTACACTCTACTCATTAGGAGATAGGAGTCGGGTGATAAGGAACACTAGTACACTGGTGCTCTGGTGGTGGTGGTGGTGATGACTCTGCTCAGTCAGCATCGTCATCACCCCCACCCCACACTTTAAATATATCCCCACCAGCAATGCTAGAAAGCAATGCATTCCCATTCCCCGACAATTCAGTCAGTCTGTTTACAAGCATGCAGAACGAAGAGTGCACTGCTTTGAGAGAGAGAGAGAGAGAGAGAGACAATCATCGCATGATGATATTATCCTACTGTAGATGATAGTGTCAAAAGTGTGTGTGTGTCTGTGTCTGTGATACGAGCTGTGTGTACGTGCTGCGGTTCGGGAGACCAGAGAGAAAGAGAGTGAATGAAGAGGCAAAAGTGAAAGTGAATGAAAAGAGATGAAGAGAGAGAATATTTAGAGCTGGTGGCAATTTGTGGGCTGGAAAAATAAAAACGCACTCTTCTCATCTCTGGTCGCATCTCCGAGTCGAGTTGAGTTGCACACCAGGCAGAGTAAACTTGCCTGAGAGGGTACCTCTGGTACAGCTCTTCTCTTGTGCAAATGTGGTCATTTGCAAGCAGGCTGCGACATTTTTTTTTGTTATCAGCAGCTCTGAGAAGTCGAAGGAGCCTGCCTGCACTGCCTGTCTGCCTATCTTCGATGGCTATCTCCCCACTTCTTATTCGCTGCCCACTTTATTCATATTTACTTGAGCAATGGCCAGTCAAGTGGGGGAAGAGGAGGCAATGCTCCTCTTTATTGGAATTGCAAGCAACAGCAGCAGCAGCAGCAGTCTATCTATTCAGCAGCATCAATTCAAGGCTATTGAGCCCACCACTACTTCACTTACTCATTTCCTACTGCTAAACCTAGGTCTACCGAAGAATCTAAAGGCACAGAAACACAGACAAACAACAAACAAACAGAGAAAAAGAAAGAGCTGATGATGTATTTTCAAATGTGTGGTACCAGCAGCAGTAATCATGGCATTGCTGGAAATGAGGTTCGAAATTGGAGAGCATGGCAAAAAGAGAGAGAGAATAGGGAGAAATCCCTGCCCTTAGTTCCCCTCCTCCTTTTCCTTTTCCACCGCCAAATCCTCCAGAACCGGGTTAGAGTTGATCTCCTCCTCCTCCTCCTCCCCCTCCTCCACGTCGGGAATGGGCCCCTCCCACTGGATGCCGGCGTAGGCGCGCATCTGCTCGGTGCTCATGCCGGCCATCTTCCCGGCGATCGCTTTCGCCGTGTAGAAGAGCAGATTGGTCATGTCCAGGTAGTTGGCGGCGATGATCAGCTCCGCCAGCGACCGGTACTCGAGGTCCTGGAAGAAGGCCTGGTCCCACTCGGGCAGCGACCGCTCGCGGAAGGCCTCGTCGGTGATGCCGCCGACCACCTCGGTGTCGGCCTTGTGCTGCGCCAGCCACTGCATTATGAGCGTCATCGTGGTGCTGTCCACGTTCACCGCGATCGGTTTGTCCTCCTCCTCCTTCTTCTTCGTATCGTCGTCAGCAGTGGAACTTTTGACGAAAGAGGTGTTGTTGGTTGAGGAGGACTCACTCCCACTTCCATTCTTCTTTGTCGAGTCGGCATCGTCACCGGTGAAGGTGAGCAGGTCGCGAAAGAGGCCAATCGGACGGGCCATCTCCTCGGACAGCTCAAAGCGCTGCCCGTCGGTGGTTTGGATGACCAGCGCTGGAGCGGATGGAGCAGCGGAGAAAGAAGCGGGAGTGGAAGTGAAAGTGAATGTGGAAGCCATTTTGAGGGGAGAAGGTTGAAGGATGAAAACAAAATCAGGGGTGACACTTTGGATTTAGAAGAGAAAGTGAAACAGCGAAAGACGAGCTGTTTTGGAATTGGCGTTGCAGTTGCCGGCGTGGAGTGAGCCAAGAAAAGGTAAAAATAGCGGTGTGAAGGTACTGCGAGTGTTGCTGCTGCTCTGAAGACTGAAGGACGCTCAGACTGCCGTCTAGGCAGGCACTATTTATACCTGCTGGAGGGCCAATTCCCAGCAGGAGGGCCACCACAGGCTCTGGAGACTGAGGATTCAGCTGAAGATTCCAGCAGGTCAGTTATCCCCACTGAAACCTGCCTTAGCAGGAGAGATGATCCCCCTCTTGAGACCAAAGCCAAGACTGCAGTGATCTTCTCCGGGGTATTGACAGCAGGAGTTTTGTTGTGAAGGCTGCTAAAGTGGAAGGCTGCACAGCCTGCTTGCCTGGCTGCTATCTTCGATGGCTATCGCCCATGGCCTATGGCTAGCAGCAGTGTCAGTGTATGTCAGTCAAAGAGAGTCAACCAGACAACCCTTTTCCTGGAAATGAAATTGAAAAGGAGAATTGGAATAAATTGTTTTGCCAATTCTCCTTTTATATATTTACTACACTCTATGAAACCTTTTGCTTTGACGGCAAAGCAACGACGACGACGACGGTGGCACTACCTAATGGCAAAGAAGTGACCCGGATTCTGCGACCTGGATTCTATATAGCAGCGAAAGTCGCTCCAACAGTTTGAATCAGGGCCACCAGCCGGCAGAATTTACAGTAGAAAAAAAATTAAACTGCATTTAAAAGTTCTGCCACTGTTCCAAAAGCAAAAACAGCCAAATTCTCCGAAATCAGACACCAACATCTTAGATTAAAAGTAAAAATAGACTTTTTTTCAATTACAAAAAGCTGGCGGAACAGTGATAAAGTGAAAGTTAAAAATAGTACCCCCTCTTTTTTTCAGGCAAACAACAGTATTAATGAAGTCTACTCTTCTCTTCTCTCCCACCATTGTCCCACCCTAACGGAACTGTCCCCTCCAGTTGTTTATCGGCAACTCTAAACAACAAACAAACAAAATGTGACAAAAAGCTGACATTTGAATGGCAGTGAGCTGCTGCTTCTGCTGCTGCCTGACAATTGTCATATTCTAATTTCCTGCTCGTCTAGCAGAGGAGCAGCTTTTGCTGGTCAGCAGCAGCAGCAGCAGTAGAATTCTTGACAATTCTCAAAAAGGCTCAAAGTGGCTGGAAAAGGAGAGGAAGAACTTTAGGGAAAACAGCCGAAACGAATATCAAGTGCAGCTAGAGGCTAGAAGTTGCTACCGAAAAGAAAAAACCCAAAAAAGAGCAATGGACAGCACCACTTTGATGAGCATTCAGCCGAAAATCGACAAACAGTCAGTCAGTTTACAGCGAAAAGAAAGCTGTGGACTACTACTCATCTCAATGACAGTCAATGAAAGAGAAACTGAGCAGAATAAGGAAGAGAGCGAGCCAGTCAGAGCAAAGTAGGTAGCATACAGTGTGTGGTGGTGTACGAGAGTGAAAGAAGAAGAAAAGGAGAGGAGAGGAGATGAGAGGAAGGAAGTAGAGCGGCAGCAGCAGCAGCAACACTAACTAAAGCTCACTCTTTCTGCCTCTCTGCGTTCTTATCAAAGAGCGTCCAGTGCAGAGGATATTCAGTAGGCAGGCAGGCAGAACTGCTGCTGCTGATGAATGAATGAGAAAGAAAAGCGAGAGAATGTCAGAGGATGTATTTTTTCTGGTGTACAACGGCACGACACAACAGCCGCTGCCGCAAATAGAAATCAGAAATAGAAATAGAAGCAGCCAAACTGGCCACTTGGCAACCACCACCACCACCACTGACAAAAACAAATCGACATTTACAAATACAATAACAACCTCAAAGCAAGAAGAAGAAGAAGAAGACGAAGATGAAGATGATCAACTTGAAAGCAGGCAAAGTGGTGGTGGCCACGGTCAGTCATGGGAATATTATTCCGCTGCTGCTCGTAGTCAGTGCCCTCCTCCTGCTGACCTCCTCCTCCGTTTCTCGTGCGCAGAGTAAGTAACCACCACAAAGGCAAAAAAAACAAAAGTGTGCAATCAAGAACAAAGCAAAGAGCAGCAGCAACAGCACTAATGACGATGACCTTTGAGCCCCTTTTTATTTTCGAACAACTGCTGCTACTAACTCTAATTCAATCATCTTCTCCTTCCCTCATTGAGCAGAGACAAAGAGCCAGGCGGAGTGCACCGAGCCAGAAGAGTTCTGGGGCTGCCAGTCGCCGACGCGCGGCTGCCAGCGACTGTGCGAAAATCGAAGGTAAAGTAAAGAGCGCGTGTGGTGGCGGTAGAATTACTATCACCACCACCACCGCCACCATCTCTTATCTCCAACTCTTTCACTTGAGCAAGCACTTTCAACAACAACAACAACAACTTTCTTTCTTTATAAAAATATCAGATTGAAGCAAGTGCACACGCAGTGCGAGCTCTCCTGCGAGAAGGCCTGCGTCTGCGAGGCGGGCTTCCTTCGAAATGGCACCACCGGCGGCTGCATCTTTCCCGCGGAGTGTCCTCCTCAGCTCGAGGAGGAGGAGGAGGCGCTGCGTAAGCAGAATCGAGTGGCTGCCAAGAAAGGCAACAGCATCGAGCGAGATGACCGGGAATCGCTCTAAATAATCGTGGTGATAAAAACGTCAAACGTACAAAACAACGACGACAACAACAGCAGAAAAGTTTCACTTTGGAAGCACTTTTTGAAACAACACACGCACACACACCAAACTTCTAGTTTTTGACTTTAGCTCGTTCTTCTACTTCTTTAATCACTCTCCTACAGTTTTACCTTTCTCTCACTTTTACTCTCAGCTCAACAAAAGCAACAATAAATCAGTGGTAGTCGTCGCCGACGATGCTGTCTTTCTCTCTGTGATTTCTCTCTAGTTCTCACTAAATCACTTAATCGTTAGCAGCTTTTGCAAACAAAAGAAAACAAAGGTGCGCTTACCTTACTTCTCGTATCCTCTTCATTTTTGATAGTTTTTTTTGGCTTCGGCCTCGGTTTCAGATGATGATGGTTGTGGTGGTGGTTGTTGATGAGCCATTGACGATGACCAGGACCAGGACTAGGACAAGGACCAGGACCAAAGGCGAGGACGTAGACGACCTTATCTTGACGAGATTTAGAAACGAAGTGAGCCCAAAAAGAGCGCAAATTCGCCATCGACAATTTTTCAAAGCGCCCTCTGGGGAAGAGATGTGACAACTC
>JAALOO010001384.1_pt1 | contig 16639 bp, 20 predicted proteins | sample 7257641 | NCBI WGS metagenome assembly JAALOO01 (sample SAMN14085613, study PRJNA598686) | mite metagenome | biome: ENVO:01001000; feature: ENVO:01001002; material: ENVO:01001226; isolation source: single female mite from University of Michigan culture on fish food culture... ...
TTAAGTCTTTCTTGATTGTAGGAAACCAAAATGCAAAAAATATCCGTCCAATTGGGTTTGGTAGGCAGCTGCAGCCTGAACGATGACTACTACGGCGATGTTGCTAGCCACGGTGATCGATCAGTCGGTGGTCTTCAGCTGCTGCTGTTTCTACAATTTTTCCTTCTCTACAACCCAAAAATTTTTTTCTTTGGTCTTCATTTAGCGACATTAACAGCGATTGTACTATCACTACTATTGCCTGTTTGCCCAAGTACCACTGGGAGCGTTCTTGTCCTCATTTCTGACTCTCTCTTTTTTTCCTTCTCCGTTTGCTTTGTCTTGCTTTCAATTACTCAACCAGCCAACAGCAACAACAGCGGCAGACTATTCACCAGACCTCGTCACAGTCACTGCTTGCATTGTCTTTCTTTTTTATTTTTTCAACTTCAGCTCAACTCTTGCAACTTTGTATACTGCTGTTTTTCATTCAATGCCTATTTGCTGCATTTAAATTAGATTTATTTTTCTGTTTGCTTTTTAAACAAATTTAGTCGCCCGAGAAGAGTTGCGAGTGAAAAGGGGGAAATTCCTACTGCTGCTGCTATTGCTTTTTTCTAGAGAAATTGCGCCTACCATTGGGTGCACCATTGATCTGCATGGAGGCGCTCTGATGCAGCACCTAAATTGAATTGGCCTTCTCTCCCATTTCTAACTCAATTGACAGTCCACTGCCTTGACACAAGCACACAGACCTTTTTCTCACACCTCGCATCGATTGACAAATGTACTTTGCCAATTAATTGTTTCTCTGGAGAGGGAAAAATAGGCCCAGAAAGAAAGAGAAAGAATAACACTGTACAATGTTTGCTGTGTGTGCTTTTTCAACAACAAAAAATTGCAAATGCGAATTTGCAGAACAATTTTTTACTTTGCTGTCGTTTGAAAAGCAATAACAAAATGCATTTGAAATCATCATTCAGCAATCGGCGGTACATTTTAGAGCTGACAGGAAGCGTATCTAGAAAAAGGTCAGAACCGGCAGCGAAAGCAGTTTTGATGTACACCGGCAGCAGCAACTACTTTCAGTGTTGTAAAGTCTCCATTAGCTTTCCCTCCCTACTTCCTCCTCCGTTCATTCTACCGGAGAAGGAAATAAAGCAAAAGGGAGAAGGGAACAAAAAGGTGCAGCACACTATTCTCTGGCTCCCAACATGGGTGAACATCTGTTTCCAGTTGGCTGGCTGAGCTTTTCAACAGCAGCAGCAGCAGTTGCTGTTGAGCACGTTGTAGTCAGTGCCTGCGTGCCTGTGCCTTTCCTTCAGGTACGTTTAACAGGCCTCTCTTTCTCTTTGCTAGCAAACGATCAGTGAGCACCATTTCCCTTCTTCTCTGGTTGTGCCATGTGTGTGTGTGTGTGTGCCTAGTGTTGGCCATTTACCTTTTCATTGCCTAAATTGCCCTCGTCCTGATCAGCTGCACTAGTTGTAGTTGTGGTGGAAATGTTTTTCTGTTGGCAATACAGTGAGCACACATGCTTTTTCCGGTGCACCTGCCGCAAACGCGTGTGCACGTCGAATGCCTGATAAAAAACTCAAATGTTGTTGCTGCTGAGCACACATACACACTGTGTAACACACACACACACACTGTGCACACTAATTGATCAGTTTCCGGACAAATGAAAGTTTTGCGTGATTGAGACTACGACATCGACGGCGACCACGGCTTTAGCTGCGGTGGCAGCGGTTTTGTAACTCTTGCGCTAAGCACTTTAAAGTTCAATACATGGCAGTAATGATGACAATGGTTGAGGTACAAAATAAAAGTAAAAGTTGTGAGCGCTCGTTTGGAGTTAGCAGACGCTCACTTGGGCGCCCCCGTTAATGAGCGTCAACAGCGACGGAGGCAAAGTTTTACTAGCCTTTCACTTTTACTACCAACTTGAGCCGATTTTATTCTATTACAGCAGACAGCTAAGAACTACGACGGTTGCTGCTGGTGGCGTCGGCACAGTATGATAATTCAAATCACTAGGGAGACTTAAGTGGTAATTGAACAGACAGACAGACAGGCTCTGCACCGGCAGAAGCACAGGCAGAGACTGTTGGCTGGTCTTGGCCTTGGTCTCTGTCTCAGTGTACGCAAGCATAGCCAATGTACAAGTGCTACTGCTGTTGGCCGTTATGAATCTTTCATTGCCGGTAATTAATAGAGTCAGCTGGTTGTGGTGCTAGTGCTGCTGGTGGCGCCGGCTGCCACTGCTGTTGCTGCTTTTCTAATTATAATAAATGTCAATCAATTATTCAGAAGGGCAATTTGTTGTTCTCTCGGTAGCTGTGGTGGTGATATTTAACGTATCAAACCACTGCTGTTTTTCTTATTTTTGAAAATTTTCTTTTTTTAGTTTTCTAAATCTAATCATTTTTTTCTTTTTTTCTTTTTTAAACAGAGGGCCTGCGCGAGTATTTCAGCAAATTCGGTGATATTACTGAAGTCATGGTCATGAAAGACCCCACAACGCGTAGATCTCGGTAAGTTGTCACTTCCTTTTATCAGTAAGAGAGTATTAAAAAGTAGTCGATTTTAAAAGTATTCAGTTTAATGATATCCGATCACCGTTTTTGAGCATTTCAAAATTTTTTTCAATTGAAAATTTAAATTGATCTTTCAGATTTTGTAGTAAGCAGACAATAGCGTTTTGATTGCTCAGTTCAATTTAAGTACACGCGTAGAAGAGCAATTTCACCGTAAAAAACGATCAGTTTTACATTTTTCTATTTAAATTTAACTTTATTTGAAGTTTTTAGTTGTAAGAGGAGCTAGTGTAGTTGTCGGGTACTTTTGAGTGCAAAAGTTTGATTTATTTGGTGTCGTTTTGTGGAAGATCGATTCAACTCTGCTCTGCACCGATGGCGGCTGCTAGGTTTTCTAATCCTCTCCTTTGGTGGTGTTTCTTCACCGTTTTTGTCGACGATGTTTGACCGGTGTTATATAGCTGCAGCAGTGCAATAGTTGCAGTTTTAGTCAGTCAGTCTGACTTTGCTCTCATCTTTCACCCGCTCACTCTTCTTTAACATTGTTATATGATCGATAGATTGTTGTGCCTGCAGTGGTAGCAGTGCCAGTCACCGACACTGTACGACAGGCTGTGCTCAGCTGCTCGATCGATAGAAGACAGATAAACAGAGACACTCAGATACTGGCGCTGGTGTGTGCTGAAATGGCCAATAGTGCCAGTTGAAGCAGATGAGCAGGAACGACAGAGAGTCGGTCGTCATAAAAGTTTTTTGCCGCTCTCAATTGCAGAGACGACTTTTTTGTCATCATGAAGCAGTAGTTTTTTTTGCCGCCAGCGATTGCCAGAGTACGTTTGCTAGAATGTCTGCGCTTAATTAAAAGATGTACTGTGTAGGAAAAGTGCTCACTAACTTCAATCGATCATAGGATGCAGGCATAAGAATGATGCCGATTGAGGTGTGCTGGTGCTGGTAGTTGTAGTAGTAGTAGAAGAAGAAGAAGTGCCATTTTGTGTTTTATACTAACCAGGATTTTTTTCCTTTTCTCTCTCTTTCAACAGAGGCTTCGGCTTTGTCACCTTTTCGGACGCTGCCAGTGTGGACAAAGTTCTGATGAATGGACCACACGAGCTGGACGGGAAGAAGGTAAGCGTGCAAGCGTTGATTGCCTGTTTTGCTGCTTTGCAGATCATTAATCTACTACCTTTTTTCTGGTTTTGCTAATCACCACCACTAGATCGACCCAAAGATTGCCTTCCCCAAGCGAGCACATCCGAAGATGGTGACACGAACGAAAAAGGTGTTTGTCGGCGGCCTCTCTGCGCCCACTACCATTGAGGACGTCAAGAATTACTTTCAGCAGTTTGGTCGGGTAAGTGGCCTTGGCGGTGGCGGTGCTGCTGTTGCTGTTGTTGGTAGTCGCTGCAGTAGTGCTACCTACATATAAATGCTTTGTCTTTCTTCGATTGCCTCACACGCACACATTTTTCTTCCTCACACACACAAACAGTGAGTTCGTCAGTTAGTCAGACAGTCTAATCTTTATTCATTGTGTTGAGGAGAGAGGAAAAAACTTTACAAATGGCACTCTGGCGCCTGGTGAATTATTGATGGAGACGGCGGCCGCCGCGGCCGCAGCACTCTCTTTGTGCTCGTTGTAGTTGCAGTGGCGTCAGCAGCAATCGGGCGCCGTCTTTGTCTTTGTCTTTTTTAGGCTTCCTTTGCATGCAAATAATCGACACTTGCCACCATCACCATTGTCTTTCTTTTTCTCTCTCTTCTTTTTCTATTGAATTATTCAGTCCTGTTGAAGTGGGGGATGAAGAAGAAGAAACGATCAGTCGATGGTGTTTCTCTCTCAGTCAGTCTGCCTTTAAGGGTTCAGTGGTGGTAGTTGAACAGGCGCACTTGAAAGTGTACACTGCGGCAAAGTGGTTGAGCCCACCAGTGCCAACCACAAAGTTGCTAATTGGAAAGACAGTAGAACACTCAACAGCCACTGAAATGCCACTTTGCTGCATTGCATAAAAAATTGTTTTTGTCAGTTTTAGCAAACTCAACTTTTTTCCTAGTTACTTGTTAAAAATTTAATTAAGTAGATTTTGTTGCTCAAAATAAAAATGTGTGTAAGTTTGTCAATCAACAAGTTTAAAAAGTTGTAATTTAATTTAAACTTTTTTATGTTATGTTTTGCTAATAAACTTTCTTTTCATTTATTTTTTCTGCAGATTGAAGACGCTATGCTTATGTTTGACAAGCAAACTAACCGCCATCGAGGTATGATGATAATTGCTTTTTTCTTTGTATTTTGCGCCAAAGTAGATGTTCACACACTTTTTTGTTGTTGTTGCTTCGCCGATCGTTGATGCTGATGTTTGGTGAATGCATCGACTGTAATATATTTTATTAATTACCATGGAGAAAAACTAGGGAAAAGAAAAAAGTTTGGCGCTCATTGAGCAACTATCGATGAAACGACAACGACGACGACGACGACACCATTTGGGCACCACAAACAGCAACGGCGGCATCAGCAGCAGCACTACCACAACATGATTGATAGTGCCTAGCTGCTGCTGTGACACCTCAATTAGATGACGCGTTTGCGAGGTTGAGCAAACGAAAAAGAAAACAGAGAAAGAGAGAGAGAGAGAACCTGAAATAGAGAATCGTAGTGGGAAGATGGCAATGGCAATGGCCGCTGCGGCCGTTGCAACTCGATGGAAGGCCATTGCCACCAGCACCGATGGATCCTGATGCTGATGCTTTGGTTGCGACTCGGTGAGAGACGCTACGGCAGCAGCAGCAGTCGTTCCAGCATCGTTCCAGCAGCACCCTTAATTTGAGTCGATCGGCCTTGCATTGCATTTGGTGTGTGCAGATGGTGGCAGCTGCTGATGCTGCTGTCTGTCTGCCTGCCTGCAAGCCACCCTGATAGACCAAATAACCCGAACTGAGCACTACTGACACTCACGTATTATAAGCAGCTCTGTACACAACTGTGCTCTGCAACAGCTATTCACGTTTAGATGTGTGCAATGCAGGCAGATGTAGGAATAATAGGAGGAAAAGGAAATTAATTCTTTTTCTCTCATTCTTTCACACTGGGTAGACTTGAATAGAGGGAACCAAGAATGGAAGTGTGTGTACTGGAAACAACCGAAGACTACAGTGTACAGTGCAAATGTGCAAATGTCTGTTTGTGTGTGTGTATGGGTGCAATCGACAGTGAATTATTGCAGATGGCAACGCTTTCTCTCCGCCACAGAGGTGCCTGCTTTATGCTGCTAAGCAGTCTTTAAATTGAAAAAGAAGGGTGAATAAATCTGCAGTAATGTTTCTTCTTGTGAAGAAGGGTTGCACTCTGTGCATTCTTCTCTTTTCTACCTCTACTATTGTTGCTACCATTATTTGAGTGCTCAACCGATTGATTTTGCCCTTCATGAGAAATCGTCGTTTGCCTGTTGATGAATGAGGGTCTCAGTTCTTTGGAGGCAAACACACTCTACTTTCTTTTCATTTGAATTTAATTACACTCGTGATTGATTTTGATCAGCCAGAAAAACAGACCGTGTGCTTGCAATGTTCTTTTTTTGTCACTGAGAGCCACCATACAGGCTTGGTCTATCAAACTAGCTTTTCAAACCTTTTTTTGCCAATTGAATTACCCACTGCTGGAATCACTGGCAAACCTGCACTTATAAAGCAACTGAAAATGGCTGTTAATCTAATTTGGCATACACATTTTAAAATTTTTTTAGGTGGTAACTTTAAAAGCACAAATATATAAAGTGTTTTTCTACCCTTAAATTTTTTAAAATTGTTTGTTTTTCTACTGTAAAACGTGTACGATTGTGTGATGCTTTTTCACAAAACTAAAGTAGAATTCATTATTTTTTATCAAAAATACATTTTGTTGACCATAGCTTCTCTATATTTTTACATCTAATACAATTAATGAATGCCATTTGGTCGGACTTTTGTCATTTGTCCAGCCACTTGATAGGCACTGTCGCTGTTGCATCACTCTATTCATTATTTATAGCTGTCTGCCTGCGATTCTCTCCCACTACTGACAAACAGAAACTTTCTTTTTGAGCTTGGTCCACTTTAAAACGCGAATATAGCAGCAGAGTTGCAGAACAGTAAAAAAGCAGTGTGTACCGGCACTGTTGGGCAGAAATGCCAATGTTCAGTGTGCAGAGCGAGTGTCCAGTGTCCGGCTAGTGCGTTAGTGTTGCAATCGCAGCAACGACAGCAGCGACAACGTTTTCATTGTTAGGTGAAAAGTTTCCTCTTTCACTGCCGTGCCATCTTTGTCGTCCTCGTCGTCGTTGTCTATTGTCCTGAATCCTAGTCTAGTGACTCCCTTTCTGAAGTGTATGTCTAGTTTTCCGATTCTTTCTTCCCGCTCTCCCGCTCATGTTTTGGTCGTCGTCCATTTGCGGCAGCAGTCGCCGATGCCGTTGCTGTTGCTGCTGTAGCCGACGCCGCTTTTCTCATCATGTCCGCCATTTTCTATCTCTTTTTCTTCTCTCTACACACACCACCAAACTCGATTCTCATGTTCTCGGATAAAATGGCTAATGCATTTGCACATTTCTCTTTTTCTTTTTCCTTCTTTCCTTTTTCACTTTCACTTTCACTTCCCTCGCCATCACCACCTTCACCACCACATTTCGCACTCCATCCACACACATCCAACCAACCAACCAACCAGGTTTTGGCTTTGTTACTTTCGAAAGTGAAGACGTCGTCGACAAAGTGTGCGAGGTGCACTTCCACGAAATAAACAACAAAATGGTACGTCTCTCTCGATAAGGCAAATGGCCGCCTGTCTTCTTCTTTTTCATCATATCCTTCCTCTCTTTGCAGGTGGAATGCAAGAAAGCACAGCCGAAGGAGGTGATGATGCCCAACAATGTTTCACGAGGCCGAGCCACTGGTAAGCTTCTCGACCCTAGTCTTTTAGTAGTTCCCTGTAGTTCCTCTTTTGGCCATCCATTTCAGCACTCAGACGACCACAATTGATGATTTTCTTTTCTTTTTTCTCTTTCTTTTCCCGTTCTTTCTGCAGACTTGGTCTGGCCACTTGGAGCGCTCGCTGATGGTAAGTGTGTCTCTGTGTGTTCATTTCTCTTTCTGTGTCCGTTTCTGTCTGTCTGTCTTTTTGTTCTTTGGAAAGAGATTTTTTTTGACTACTACTATAATACATCAACATCTACTTTATACTTTGTTTTATTAGCTATGCTTTGCGTTTGGCTTCATTTTGTATTCATACAGTTTTTATATCAATTTAACTTTGGTGTCAAAAACAGAAAGCTTTAAAGTTAGCATTGCTGCTCTCTAGCTTATAGCTGTAAAATAAAAGTTGCTCTAAAACATTTATTTGCTACTGTTTTTATTTTATTAATTATACCATTTTATTTTCAATCGATGATCAAATTCTGCAAAAAAGACAATTTAATTATGCTTTTACAAAAAGGCAATATTCGTTGTCTGTCTGATCTATTTTTGCTTAATTGTAATGCAGCAAAAAACCTGAATAAAATCACCACTCTGTGATGCTGCTGTTTGACGAGGCAAATAAACTGCCACTGATTGACTTCCGACAAAAAGCCTCACACTCCATAGATTTTTTGCTGTTGTTGCTATTTTTAATGTTGTTGTTGATGATGCGGCAAGAGCAGCAACATTATCAGCATCAACAGCTCATTAGAGGATTGCGATTATTGCACACTCATCGGCTGTGCACGCTCAGTATGCAAATTATCAAATGTTCATTCAAATGCTAATGGAGGGCGATTAGAAGGAGAGGGAAAGAGTGAACGAATGAGAGGTGTCAGTGTTCCTGTCGACTTTCTCTTTCTTTCTCACTAATCCCCCAGAGTCCAAAAGCTCTCTTGCAAAGTCTTTCGTTTTCTCTTCCTTCTTCATTCATCAAAGGAGGGCCTAGAAAACGGGAGATAGGGCAGACAGACAGACAGGCAGAGAAATTGAGGAGGCAAAGGGGCTTTGTTTTGCTTTAATTAAGTTTCATCCTTGCCTCCTCTTTTTCCTCCTCTTCATCCTCTTTCTTTTCTTTGAGATCAACAAAGTGAGACCTCAGTGTGCTCACTGCTCATTTCATTTTACTTTTTTTGAGCAGTGTTGTTGAGTGTGATAGACAGGGCTCAAAGTAGTTTACGTGAGTCTGTGTGTTTGTGTCTGAGTGTGTCTGATGAAGCTGAAGAGAGCAAGGCGCAAATGTAAATTAGTGCTATGATTAATGACAGCCGCCGCTGTTGACTATTGATGATTAGAGCAAGCTCTCTTGTGTTGTGTGTTACTTAACTGGTGAAACATTCACCCAGACTGTTATTACACCTGAATCTCCAACCTCATCCACTTTGCATCTGTTAGAAGTAAAAGTACTAGTAGAAGTAGTGCTGTAAAATCAGTGACAGAAATGCTGCTGCAATTTCTAGAGTTAGAAAGCCTACTGCTTTTTTAGCTTTTTAGAAACTTTCTTTTGTGTGTGTAGTACTAGAAATAGTATTTTAGCTACTAGAAACTGTAAACATTGTTGAGAAATCAGTTCCATTAGGAGGCTAATGTTGATTCATGTTGAACTGTTAGCTGTGGAGAAGTAGCACTACATTCTTTCCTTTCCTCTGGTGACCATCTCACCTTCACCTGGAGCACCTCCACCACAATCACTAACCGCCAACAACCTCTCTCTCAATAAATCGCACTCTTCTCCAAAACTCTCTATTTCCTCTCTCTCTATTTCACCACCAGATCCTACCAGAGCCGCCGCTTGCCTCGGTCCGTCTGCAAAAGCCATCTACCATCTGTGCAGTGGAGGGCCTGCTGACTTGACGCGCGGCCTCTCGCTCGAACACGCTTGTTCGCCAAGTAATTACCACTCAGAGTCACTTGGTTTGTGTGCCCTAGGATAGACATTTCAAACATTTTTACAAAACCAAAAATATCCAATTCATTTCGAACCAAACCAAACACAAAACCAAAGCCAGCTTTGTAATTCACAAAACCGGCTGAACAGCAGCAGCAGACTCTGCCACCTCCCACTAGACCGTGCACTAGAAGTATTTTTGTACTGCATGATCAGAACTTAATTGTTAGCTTTACTACTAGTAGTTTTACGTTCACATAAATGTAGTTGAGCGGCTAAAAACCCGTTTGGTTTTTCAAATTAGTTAGTTCAATAGTCTGACTGTAGATCAAACTAACAGTAGCAATAGTTTAGAATAGTCTTGTACGATTACAAAATACAACTACTACTACTACAACTATTTGTCTGAGAGTAACTACTACGTACTTCTTTAATAATTCGTTCAACAAGCATCGTTTTCACATGGGCCTAGCAGCAAAGTGATTACTTTTGTTGCTAGAGCCTCCCCGACACACCCAAAGTTCAGCTGGTGGCGACAGGAGTTTAAGTGGCGCTCGAATTAAGGTCCGGTGCCCCACTGTCGCCGCCAGTGCTGAATAACAAATGAACATAACAAAAACACAATACCTTTCAAAGGCAGTGACGCATACTAACGGTAACTTTTTTTCTCCGTTTTTCTTCAAACGACTCAGGTTTTCCAGCAGCTTACGCCGGCTACGCAGGCCGTGGCGGCTACCCAAGTTACCCTGGATTTGGCTACCCCTTTGCAGGTATGCAATTCTAGCCTTCTAGTCTGCACACACATACACACACCAATATACCAAACACATGAACATACTTTACTAAATTCAGACAACTGACAAAACGCTAAACCCTAAACATAACTCCACTACTACCACCATCTTCCACCGCCTCTCTATCATTCTATCCTTCTCTATCATTTCGTTTCCTATCTCTTCCTCCTCCTACCAACCTCTTTACCTTTACCTTTTAGCTCGATATAGCCAGTAGCGGAAAATATGGTGCGACTCAGTCAAACAGACCCAAACACACCCACCCACACACCTCCCACAGACATCGTCAACACTTTTGCTAGCACACTAGCTAGTGCACCCCTAGCCCTAGCCTGTCCCCTACTGTCTTTTCCTCTCTGTCCCTAGTCCTTATTTGGGTTGTGCAGTGTGAACACCCTTTTTGACAATTACCATTTTGCAACAGTCAGAAAGTTTTAAAGTGACTACTTCTATTACTACTACTACTACCACTACAACTACTACCTACCTACTACTACTTCCATCGTAGAATCGTACCACGCCCTCGCCTACCATAAAGTCATAATAATTAGTGCTTAAATCACCAGCTCACCAATTACACCCGCTATTAGCCCAGTTACTTCCACTTCCTTCATCACCCACAACCATTTCCATTTCTACCAACATCACTCAAAGCAGCAGTAAGCCACACAAACCACACATTTTCGGTGCGGGGTTATTTCTCCTGTTCTCACTCTTTTCTGTCGCAGCAAACATTTCTTGCCGGTGACTTTAAAAAAAGCTGATGAACAGGCACGATCTTTTTAAACAGTAGAGCAGCAAACACACACACAGACACACACCAAGTACGACCTTGTCGGCGGCAGGATTGCACTGTTAATCGCCGACAACTATGTCTCCGTCTTGTTCCAGCAGGTAGCGTCGACGGAGTGGGCCTGCCCGTGTCCAGCTACTGTTTGCCATTCTTGCCTAGTCAGATGTTGGCCGCATCAGCAGCCGCCGCCGCCGCGGCCTCCTCCACCGGAAATGGACACTCGGCAGCGGCGGCGGCGGCGGCTGCAGCAGCTGCCGCTGCCGCTGCAGTTTCTGGCGGTGGCGGCGGCGGGGGCGCTGCTGCCCCTCTGATGAACGGCGGTGGAGGGGGAGTGTACTCGAACCACCACCACAGCCATCAGCAGCAGCAGCAGTCGTTGCCACAGCAGCAACCGCCGCCGCCGCCCCCCGCCCACAGCAATGCCTTTGCAGTACCAGCGGCAGGGTTGAACCACCACCACGCCCACCACCACCATCCCCAGCAACAGCCAATGCTGCACAACCACCACGCCCACCACCACCTGCAGGCAGCAGCAGCAGCACACAATCACAACCACGCCCACCTGAATGACCATCTGATGATGGGCGGGCACCACCACCTGACAGCCGGTCCGCATAAACTTCGAGTCTGATGATGTGGATGAGAATGATGATCTGACTGACTGACTGACTGCATTTAGTGCATATACAATCTCTGAATGATCGATGCGCGCGTCGTTTAAATAGTGCACTAAAGTCGTACTACTAGCTACTATTTGATGCAGTGACCGATGCCCCCACGGTTTCACCACCACCACGTGATCCAACCAACCAAAAACCACAAAAAGCAGAGACGGCGGCACACTTAAGCACACATTACTACCTTTGAAATTGCAGTTCTCTACGCGAGCATTTCCATCCACACTTCCGCGCCCACACAGTCAGACAGACAGACAGACAGCATTTAATGAGGAATCCACCGCACAATCGACTTTACCACCACCTCCTCCAACACCACCATAATATTCTTTTTTGCGACCAGCGGAAAAAAGACGTATCGACATTACGTTGTGATACCTGTTTAAACGCATACACAAACATCCGCACACAACGCCCACTCTCTTTCATTCATACATTGGCTCTGTATCATACGTGTACTCTCTCCTGTTTCACTATGAACACTCTTTCTCTCTCACTTTTTTCATTTCGGGCCAAATGTTTCCTCTCTTTTTTTCTTGTTTTCTCTTTTCATCTGCATGTCTTCCATGTTGACCAGACTGGTTGGCCACCACCACCACTCTGGCGCTCTATTTTCTTTTTCCTCTCTTTATTTTTCTAACCTCATTTGCAACATACACTTTCAGTACAATCATTAAACCATCAGTTGAGAGTGCCCCCTTTTTTCATTCAAACACACACACACACTAACGCCCACCTATCCAACACTTTCTTTATTCTTTCATTCTTTTCTCTCTTTCATTATACATTCATTTTTCACACTGCAACCAAATCTCCCTTTTGACTCTTGCTCTGGCTGCTACTCTCTGGCAACTCTGGAATTTCACAAGCACATGCGCACACACAGGCATTTACCAAACAAAACATGACACCCACAAACTCTCCAAACATTTAAGTGAAACCCCAAAAAATCAAACATTTTGAGCGCACAAAAACGACAGCTAACTTTGATTGTGGCCAGGTAGGTGTGTGTGTGGATGTGCTGGTGTCACTGATTCTGTGAAACTCCCATTCTTTTTCTCTGTGTGTGTTGTGGCTTCTACTGCTGCTGTTGCTGTTAATTGGTCTGGTGATGTGTTGTTGGGGGAACTGCGCTGCAAATTGGCTGCTGATGCTGACACTGAATGCTGATCATATTGAGTCTATTCCGTTGTTTCTGGTGACCAGGCAGACATACTGTACCTCTATACAATAGTCTAATTTAGTTTCTCGGTGTGTTTCAGCAACCTAGCTTTGTCTTCCTCTCTTTCTTTAGCTAGCTAGTTTGCCTACTACTGCAACTACACAGCTGAATTGCCTAGTAGTGCCTGTTGACATACTGTAATGCAGTGTAAAAACAGTACTTCAAGACGTTACAAAAACATACCCTTCAAAGTTTCACCAATCATCACCTAATTTGAAACTCTCTTCTTCTTCCTCCTCTTTTGTCTCTCACTCAATCATTTCTGACCCTGCTGATCATTTTTCAAATATTTCACTTTTTCAACTTTCTGAACACACCTCACACACATCTGAACTGAAAACGAACCACCACCACTTCTACCAGTGAATCCGATTCCTTTTGTTTACTGAGATCTGAAGAAGAGGAAAAATGCTGCTGAACGGGCCAAAACATTTATTGCTTTGCTTTCATCATCAGTTCTGGTTCATGATGCCTCTGATCACCCCAAATCACCATAGTTCTTTTTTGCATCCAAATGGCTTTCCATTGAGCAACCCAAACAAAAACTAATAGAATTTCTACATAGGAACAAACACACCCCAAAATATCACAACCACCTCTTCCAGTAGTTTTCTCTTGCTAAACTCTTCTTTCTCTATCCAAATTTTTCTCTTTTTCTCTCTGTCTGATCTGCCACTACCACCACCTCCACTCCTTCACGATCACGACCACTTTCTGCCGCTAGCTTTCCAATGCCACACACCGCCTCATCACTAACACACAGTCACACTCCCAACCACCCACCCACTTTCTTTTTGCCTCCCTCACACACACTTTCACCTTTCTCACCTTCTCTCTCTCTCATACTCACCTCGTCGTATCCAATGCTCTCTCTCTCCCACTCTTTAGCTCCCGGCTACCAAGCTGTTCCAAATCCCTTCTTTTACGCCATTAAGTCGTGACTGCGAGAGGAGGAGGACGGTGCTGCTGCTGCCTCTGCTGCTGCCGCCGCCGCCTACGCCGCATCCGCTGCATCCACTGCTCGATTCACTGCTCGCCATCCACAACAGCAGCTACTAACCGCCGACATGATTCGCCACACAATGTAGAAAGTGTGAGTGCAGGATGCAAGGACACAACTCAACCACCACCAACACCAACACCAACCAGACATTCTAGAGACATTCGGATCCTCTCTCTCTCTCTCTTTCTTCTCAGTACCCAATCACCACTAACTTTTTTGCTGGTCACCACCGACTGAAACACGGAATAATACCGCATCAACAAGTCACATTCTCTCACACACCCACACACACTCTTTCTGCTGAGAGACACCACCACCACCTCCTGTTTTTTGCCCATCCTCATCAGCGTTCTTTTTCTCACAAGCACTCATACAAACACTGATTTTGATTTCCAATGCCACACAACACACAGACAAACTGACAGTCTTTCGGGTCTTAAGAGAGTGTTCTTTATTGACTCTGTCGCAGCCAGCTATTGTCAGTCAGCCAGTGAGCCCGCAGTTCAGCCACCATCACTTCAGCAGCCACTTCCACACAGAGTTTGTTGGAGTAATCACTGTCACTAGCAGTCAGTCAACTGGGCCAAGGTCACAGTGATGACACACTGATGAGTACAAAACACACACACATATCAGACAGACCATGTCTTTGATACGGATTATAAATTGACCTATGGGGGCGTTACTCTTAACAAACACACAGTCACACCTTTCTGAAATGCAAAACAGCCGAGAGAACAGCACACCTCAACCAGTAACACTCATCCACGCAGACTCGACATTTTACCTGGGCATCACCTGAAACTTGGGCAGCTACACGGGCGAAGACGCAAACAAAAAGCAACCACACCACCTCCACCACAACTTTCAACGACGGCTGACTGACTTTATGTTTCGACCACTATTTTTCCTCTCCTCTCACCACCTCCACCTCAACTCACGCACCAGCCCATCATCTTTCTCATCAACCACTCTCTCTTTTTTGTCATCATCATTTTTCTTTTTTTCGATTTCACCAACACTTTTTACGCCATTGCAAGCGGAACTCTTTTTTCCACAAACACACACATAATTTTTTTTCTCGTTTAAACTCCACACACCTTCTTCTTCCCCAGTCTTGGTACGGTTTCCTATCATAGAATGGAAAGAGGAAAAGACAGTGTGGCAGTGTTGGTGGAAAGGTGAGGTGGTAATCCCACCTGCCCAGCCACCATCAACCAAACAATCTAAACTGATACCGCAATAATAAAACAAAACCGCAAAAAGCTGAAACACAAATACGGCAATGTTATATATTGATTTTTATTATTATTTTTTATTATCTACCATAAATATTTTTAATTTTATTGACAAACAAACAAATCAACCAACCATTTTTTTCCGGATGACATCCACAGCAAAAACGCTGGACACAACAATAACCTTTTGCTTTTAAAATGCCATTTTTTTTTATCCGTTCTCCGATCATTTTCATTTTTTTCTCTCCTCCTTGCGTTCACACCTTTTATCCTTTTTTCTCCCCTTTTCTCACTAACCACACCACTCACCCGGCACCACCAACTCCACCAGCACCTTCTCCTCTTGTACCATAACCACCACACACACACCTTCACCCCCACCAAACGTTTCTGCAACGAAGAAACGCTTTTCTGTTAAATTTAACCTAACACACCAACACACACACATTGCGAAATATCGCCCCAGTGCGACTATTATTTTCTATTGACTGCAAACCACACTTCTCCTCCTCTTCCACTTCCACTTATTCTTCTTCTTCTTCTCCTTTTCTTCCTTGTTGTTCTTCTCAATTTTTCTCTCTTTTTCTCTCTCTTGTTATCATTTCCTTTTCCTCTTTTTTGCATTTGCATTTTCTATTCAACCTTCACCTTTGCAACCACCTGCAAACGGAAGCAGTGCACCACAATTGAGAAATTGCAGTGACTTTTACTAGGCACTGCAATTTCTGGCTGGTTTGCACTTGCTCTCCACACATTTGTTTGTCTCCTTGGGTTTTCTCTCTTTTCCTCTCTCTGCTCCTTTGATTTTTTGCGCGCATCACCTCATTCACTTCACCTTTTTAATTTCTAAAACAAAATACTAATTTGTGACACATACTACAACAACAGCAGTAACAACAACAACAACAACACTGACAGATATTGATTGATCTCTGTTACACTGTGCACACTGAATAACAGCATGAATCTGTCCGGTGACTCAAACAAAAAGAGCAGCCTGTTAATAATGTCGGGTCCAGGTGGTCTAACACCTCGTGACCACATTCGTACAAAGATAAAATACAAACCAAAATCCTCTGCCTTTCACTCACTGCGTCACAACCAAACACACGAACACACACACACTTTTTCATATTTATTCTTTCTCTACCACGAAACCATCAATCTGGAAGCAATAACCGCAATCGCTTTACCTATCAACTCATACTCTCTCTCCTTTTTCTCTTTATGATTTTCTATTCATTCTTTTTCTCTCTCTCACACTCGCATTCATTCACCATTTTCATTCATTTTTTCTCTCTTCCATTGAGTCTCTCTCTCTCTCTCATTTTTTCTCTCTAATTCCAACTGTATAACCAATCTAACACTAACCAATTATGAACTCAAATAAAAAGCAAGCAATAATCTTTTTTTTCTTTACCAAATAACCAACTTTACTGCTTTTCTATTCTATATCTCTTTCTTTCTTTCTTTCTCTCTCTCTCTCTCTCTCTCTCTCTCTCTCTCTCTCTCTCTCTCT
>JAALOO010001385.1_pt1 | contig 16629 bp, 16 predicted proteins | sample 7257641 | NCBI WGS metagenome assembly JAALOO01 (sample SAMN14085613, study PRJNA598686) | mite metagenome | biome: ENVO:01001000; feature: ENVO:01001002; material: ENVO:01001226; isolation source: single female mite from University of Michigan culture on fish food culture... ...
GCAAGGGTACTGTCGGGCGAGGCGTTGATCTGCACAACTTGTGCCATTGTCACTTCGTCGTGGTAGTAGAGGTACGACTTGCTTTTAACCAGAAATGGAGTCTTCAGCGGACTGCCATCACTGCGGCGAAACTCTCCGTACTGAACTTCAAATGACTTTGACCACAGCCCATCAAAGAGAACACCAGTGGAAAGAACTGTGCTCACCGATGAGTTGATCAAGGTCACGTACTCGGCAGTTGACATCATCGGAGAGGTGGTGGTGGCAGGCTGGGCATCGGCGTTGATGGTCTCCAGTGCCTGTAGGTTTGGTTTATCGAACACAAAGTTGAGCTCTTTGGCGATTGCGCGGTATTTCTTTTTCAGTTTTGTTTCCAAATCTGAGCTGATTGGCTTGCTAACGTAGATAGAAATTAGAAAATTAGCTTTTGCATATCATCAACTGCCTTTTTACCTTGGATGTGAGTAGTGAAAGTTGGTGACATGCAGGCATTTGGCATTCTTTTTCAGATTTAGTTTATTTCCCGCACAGTAGAAGTTGACAATGTTGTTTGCATCTCCTCGTCCACGGCATTTGGTGTACATTAACATCTTTGCCAAATCTACTCGCGGCTCAGTGTCCTTGCCGGGAATCAAAGTAGACAGTGATGAAATTAGGGCATTTATGGAAATCAGGTAGTTTTCTCCACGACGGTACTGCGACTTGAGCAGCCCAGTGGACATGCGAATTTGATGCTTGAAGAGGAGCCAATAGTAGAGTGCCTCTTGCTGGGCTGCTGCAGTTGCAGCCATATTTGTATCAACATACGAGAAATCACCCATTTCACTGTTGAAAAGGCTCAATTGAAAAATTTATTAAAAAACAACAAATTAAATTGGTAAGCAAAACAACGCAAAGTTTGCCTTTATAAGCAGTCTCCTCTGGAAGTCAATAAGACTGCTTTTTCAGTGTTTTATAACTGTTACGTTCTTTGAGATGACAATTTAATGTGAGGCAACTGAGGTGATTCAGTCATCGGTGGGAGCACCAATAGTGCCCAAATATGAGTCAGACATGTTAGGAACGATAAGAGTGGTCATCGGTGTTGGTGACGACAATCAGCGGTATCTTAGACAACTAAATAACAGCATCTACAATAGAACACTAAATACCTGCAACTAAGCACTGCCATTAAAATTAAATGCAAGTTGGTTTCAAAAAGTAGTATATAAAAAATTGTTTTTTTTAACAGCGGTTTTGAGCATTTTTTTAACGTTTTTCACTTTTTACGTTCTTTTGCTGTACTTATACAAAAAGAACTCAACTTCTGGTTAGATGTAAATTATTTTTTATTGATAAAAGCAATAAACTATTTTATTTTTAAACATGCAAAACAAATTGAAAAAAAAGTTTTTATTCACAAAATTGACAAGTAATGATGGAATGATAAACAATTAAATATTTTTGTTTTTGTTTCAAGGTACCTCAACATAATAAACTTTCGTTTAGTTTTGCAATTCTCAAAATAACTTATAAACAATGGATTCACCCTAGAGGATTTGCCAAATGACTTTGAAATATACAACTTTCTTTTTGCTGTCTCAAGCATCTCATTTGGTTGCCAGTAGGCAGCCTTTTACAAATTGACCCTCAGCTTATGTTTAAGGAAAATACAAATTTTTTTGTTTATTATTCCAATGTCAGATTTGGTTAATTTGTTAATTTGCCAGACAACTTTTCCATTTATGTAAATAATCTTTTAGTAGAGCAATCAAAATTATGTTTTTGACATTCAGTTTGCTAAAAATGTTATCAAAAATAAAAATGAGTCCAAGTTATCTAAAATTTTACATTTAAAAATTTCCATTATTTTGTCAACTCTTTTGAAATTAAACTTCCTGTCAAAATTTAAATTGTTGGCCAAAGCAAGTATGATTTCAGTTCAAAATGCTTTATATAAAGTTAAAAATCAATTAAAACGTTTCAATAATTTTTGATGCAATTGTGCAAAATTTAACTAATTTTAAACAAAATGTCAGTTTTAAGTAGTTTTGAATCAACTCGTTTTTATATTGAAAATCAGTTCAACAACGTTGTTAATCAACAATTCAATGGAAGCCACACTTTGACTGCATTTTTTCTATTATTAGTTGCCAATTTTGGTGTTTACTGGTCATTTGGACTTTTGTTTCTTGGTTTTGACTTACTAAGCACCAAACTGAAACGCTATAAAATTAACTCTAACCATAAAAATTTACAGTTGAGCACAGCTAAATTAATCACAGTCATCAAAGGAGTTGTTTTTAACCAACTAATCACATTTGGACTAATCTGTAGTGTGCTTTACATAAGAAATGTTTACTTAAAATTTGAATCTCAGAAAAAAATTCCCTCATTTGGACGTTTTCTTCTGGAGTTTATTGTTCATTTTCTCCTTCAAGAAACTCTTTTTTACTTTGTACATCGATTAATGCACAAAAAGTGGTTTTATATGAAGTTTCATAAAATTCATCACGAGTGGAGCACCCCAATTGCAATCTTAGCTTTGTACACTCATCCAGTGGAGCACATATTTTTAAATATGCTTCCACTAATTGTTGCGCCAATTATTTTTCAATCTCACATATTGGTTATATTTTTCTTTTTGTCGTATGAAACATTGGTTGCTCTGATCAGTCATTCTGGCTACAAGTTTCCTTGGATTTCAAAAAATGCCGTTTTTCACGACTGGCATCATTTAAAAAAATCTGAAAACTACGGTGCTATGGGTCTCTGGGACAAAATTTTGGGAACAGACAAAGAGTACCAAAAAGCAATTCAATCTAACAAAAATAAAACAATTTAATCAGCTAATTGTATTCCCTAAACTTTAATTTAAAAAAATAATTTTTTGTTCATTTTTGGCTGACAAATTAATAAATAAAGTAATAAATAAGCACTCACGCGACTAAACAGACTGATTGGAAGGTTGTGTGAGAAAGAGTGAGAAAGTTGAAAAGAGGAAAAGACGGAGAGTAAACGAAAGGTAAGGTGAAATAGAGATTTCTACTGATTTGTAATAGAAAATGAAAAGAAAGAGAAAAGAGTCTCGTGTCTCAATAAACTGCAACAAAGTAAAAGTATTACTTTTTCATTTTTTTTGTCTGCAATCTGTCGGTTCTCTGCAGTACTCTGCACTCTGTTCAATTGAATTTGCCCAAATGGTTTCAGTGGAGGCTAAGACACCATGTGGCTACACACTCAGGCTGGTTGGCAGTGCATTCACTTCAAAGACACTGCGCCGTGTAGTGCACAAGTAAACATGAGCATTCGAACACATATCGAGTGCTGATGCTGTTTCAGGTGGTGACTTCTTCTTCTTCTTCTTCAGTGAAGTCCCAGTGTGCGTTCAACATGTCATCAATAGCCCTCATAGTGGCCGTTTTTCTGGTGTTGGCCTCCACTACCGCCGCTCAATATGACCATTCTGCCCGCACACACGAAGGCCCTTCGTCAATGACGTACTTTGAGACAGGAAACGGCGGTTCTGGATGGACTGCAAAAAATCCGCTAAAAATCTCCCATGCAAAGCATTTTGAACCGAGCTATCATTCGGCACCACCAATGAGACCACTGATGCCCAGACAAAAGTTAGTTCCAGTTTCGCTTTTAGGACCGCCTAAATACAACAAAAAGTATTTTACCGAGTACATAAACGAGCCGAAACCGTACAAACCGACAAAGTACTTTTCAACGCCTGTACGACCAGCCGTTATTCAAGTGACTGATTTTGTGCCTGTACGCGAGTACAGTCCTAAAATTTCTCGACCTTTTCCGCCAACAACTCAGGAAGTAAAGCATTAATTCAAGTTTAAAAATGTAGTCATCATATTTTTATTTTTTCAGTTTTCTCGGCCACAACAGCCACAACGGCAACAGCAGCAACAACTGAACGTTCCCATGCTGATTGACAAGTTTGGTCTTGTAGGCATGAAGCCGCTGCTAAGTCCAGCCATTGCCCGTCAGCAGGCACAACCTCCCTTGGAAGCTTTAGAGTCGGCCCTTTCACAGAACCCATTTGCGGTTCGCAAAGGAAACCGAGTGTTTGTTCCGGTGAACAACCAACCAGTTGCAGTACCTGCTCTGGCCGTTTTCCTACGACAAGGCCAACAAGGCAACGCCTACCTCGACGCCTCTCCGACGGCTGTTCTCGACTCGGAGCTGATTGAGGTGATCAACTCAAATCGACGGCGATACGGGTTTGAAGAGGGTTTGTACCCAAATCAACCTAAATCAGAGGAAATGAACAACTACATTGACGACAATGAGGACACTGAGTACGCCGACTATCTTGATGAGGTGCCATCAGAGCGTAGGCCTTCAGAGCAGTCCAATGGTGTTCAACTTCTTGCGCCTGACTTTAAGGCACTGCCAAAATCACGTCGATTCAGAACGGCGACACTGGGCTCAATAGGATACCAAAATTAAAGTGTGATAAATCAAAATAAAAAAGTGTTTTTTAAAAAAACTGCGCAAACTTTGCCGAACGCCAAAGTACATCGTTTAAAATACAATAAACAGTTTTTTACTTCCCACTTGCTTTATTCCAGTCACAAATGATCAATGCCATACATTACCTTTCCGGCAGTTTCTGTTCGCCATCAGACAGTCACACTCATTTACTGGTAACTAATGACCTTTTCTTCTTTTGTTTCAGTGCATTTCATTTTTTCGCTCACAATATACACACACACATCACCACTATTTTTTAACGAACACAAATCAATATTTTGTATAGTTCATAAAACAAAGGTTAGACGATCTGCAAGGACAAAGTTGCTTTGCGTAACGTGTTTAGTTGATTAGTTGTGCATTAGTTTTAGTTTTGATAAATAAACACGCAACGTGCTTTATTGGCTTACCAAGTAATACCAGCAAATATCTTCTTGCTTTAAAATCTGTCAAGACATTAGCTTAAAACTGCATGACATTGGCTAACTACCACTAATTACCAGTGATTGCTCAACATGCTTCAATTGAAGGCTAAGGACATCAGGGTCACAATGCCTTTGCAAAGAACTTTCCCTCATCCAAAATCATCTTTTTGAATCTGTTTATTTAAATACATTAAATAACCTAGAGTGTCTAAGCTAAAAAAATCGCATTACTAGAATCAAGTGAACCATAAAAAGATCCATTACTGGTTTCTTAAAAGCTTTCTCTTTATTCTAAGAATGATCAGATCTTTAGGACTCTTAATTGGCGGTTATGGTGCTAAGTTCAGTTGAAAATAAAAGCAGATAGTGTCGGCGAAAAAAAGGAAGCAAAACACAGGCAGGTAAACGATTTGGAACAAAGACTAAACAGCTGGCACAGAAAAGTGTAGCAGAAATTACGCTGCGACCGCCGAAAAGCAGAAAAGCAGAGCGGACAATGACCAATTACGGAGACAAAAAATGAGAGTGAAGGAAAGATAAAAACTCTGCTGTTGTTCTCTGACTTTTTTCCTATTTTGATTTAGCCGTTGCCGGGAGGCTTGACCCGGAGAAATGTCACCGATGTCACCGATCACGATCACGGCCAACTTCTCTACTGCCACTTTTACAACTTGGGCGCTTGTACTTGCACTTTAAAATCTTAATCTGCAAGCACAAGCATTTGCATTGCTACTGCTGGCACCTACGCCTGACTCTTGTTTACGCTGATCAGATCACTCAATCGATTACATGCTTTTTGTATTTTAAATATACAGCAGACACACCTGGCACGCGCTACAAGAGGATGACCTTTGCCTGATCTTTATGGCTAAATTGCTACTATTGAACTTTACTTTAAAATGCTTGTAATTTGTTTAGTAACAAGTCAATCCGTGTTGAATAATTTATTGGCACAAAAACAAATTAGTTTGAAAATTATATTATTTCTGGTTTGAATGGTAACTTCTACAATTTGTTTTAGAAAACGACTATGTACTTACGCTGAATTTACAAGAAACTAAAAATAGTAGCGAAATCTAGTGGATAACAAATTAAATGTTTGAATCAACAACTTGTTTTTACTTTTGAGTATTTTACTCACAGTGAATAAAATGTTTACGTTTTTCTGCTGTTAAAAAAATTGCACAATTTTGCACTATTATTTTTATTAAAAATGTCAACTAATTCTGATAAACTGTGCAATGTTTGTGGTGATGTAGGATTCTGTGAGTTCTTGTTTGTGTTTTTGCAATTTAAAGTAGTGATTTACGTTTATACACAGCAAAACATTTCAATGGACAGCTGACATGCATATCGTGTAAATCGTTTTTTCGAAGAAATGCAGCGAATATAAACGTAAAACAATATTTTGAAAATTTTATTTACTTATAATGTTTATTTACTAGAAACTAGCCTGCAGATTTGATGGAAATTGCAAAGTGACGAAAAACAACAGAAAATTTTGTCAAAAGGTAAGTGTCAAAATCTTGCGGCAAAAATCTTGTGACAAAAATCTCAAATTTTGCTAACCTAACTAAATTAAAGTAATAACAGTTTTGAGATTTTTGTTTTTGAGATTTTTGACTCAAAATTTTGACCGGTCTCTTTTGTAGTGTAGATTAATTTTGTGTTTTCAAATTGGAATGAAAAAGGTTGTATGGATTTTTTTAATGAAATACATAAAAACTGACTTTTGTATCACAGGAATTGGTGTTTTTTCATAAAAAAGAAAAACCCAAGACAAATATTATCTGTCAAGTTGACAGTGTTTCTAAAGGTAAAAAAGAAACTTTTTTGTGTTTTTAATTGTAACACATTTTAATTAGAATTTGAACTGTCATCTGTGGAGTTGGAATTGATTTCACATCTAATTGAAGCAGGAAAAGTTTTTATTGATGAGCAAACTTTACCTCGAGCCTCAACAGTTATCAGCGACATTAACATTGCCATTAACATGCCAAGTCTGTACATCAGTCGAGTTGTCAAATTTTGCCAGCATTTTAGCGCATTTACTTGTTTGAGTGAAAATGACAAAATCTCAATAGTAAAGGGTTTCTTTACTGAGTGCGTCAATACTCGCATGGCATTTAATTTTGAAGAAGAAAATGATGGGATTCTTTTGTACGAGGTATGTTATTGACTTTATGTGTACAAAGTAATAACAATTTTTTAATAGAGTGAATCGGCAACTAAATCTATCTTGCTGCAAATATTCCGATTTACTGATGTTCATAAAAATGACAGAAAAAAATTTCGCAGTTTTCATTCTTTACTTAAAACGGAATTAGAAAATGATTCAACACTTAGAGAGCTGGTAACACTTAACCAAGTTTCTAACTAAACCATACTAAACTAATTTTTTAGGTTATCGTCAACTTTTTGTTTGGCAAAAGAAATGTAACGTTTCCAGAACATTTAAGGTAATAAAATTTCAGTTTTTTACCAAAACTAACTTATATCCAAAATAGGTTTCAATACTTCATCTACAGCAATCTTTTATTTCGGTATTTGGTGTATAAATACCAAAATGAAACTCGTGCAAAAGCCAAACATGACATTTTGATAAACTTGATGGCTGAATTTGTCTACATCAACTTTAAAATTCATGAATTACATGGAAAAATTGATCCAATAATGCAGTCTCCAGTCGTTCATGAGTTGTTCAATTTACTGTAAATAAAAAATGCAATCTCCCAATATGCAAGCCGACACTTGTTGCCAGTCATGCGCATTGTGCAGTACATTTAGACCTTTTCGGACATTTAGACCGCCAAGAGCATTCAGACCGTGTGTGCATCGCTATCAAACAAGTTTTAGCTACTGATTACACTGGTTTGCGTTTTCTCAAACTGTAAATAACAATCTGAAATGGACAATTTTTGGTAGGTATATAAACTGAAAGCTCTTTTGTGATTTACTATAACTCCTGTATCTGAATAATTAATTTACAAAACATTTCATTATGATTTTAACAGTAGTGGCTTTGGTCTTGCCTCTTTTGGCTTTGCTGTATTTTTTGTAAGTTTCTTTCATTTATTTACAATTACTTTTTTTATCATTAATATTTTATTTAGTTTTTTCAAAAGCAAACTCAACTATTGGAGTAAACAAGGAGTTCCCGGCCCACCAGCAAGTCTCCTTCGACTGGGCAACTTGATTGAGTATGAAACATCCGATTCCACCCGCCTAGAACTCGATTGGGCCCAGAAATATGGTCAAGTTTATGGCGTATATTTTGGCACAGAGGCCATTCTCACCGTGACTGATCCTGAACTGGTCAAACAGATTCTCGTTAAGGAGTTTCATCTGTTTGTAGACCGCAGAGACTTGAACACTATGCACGAGCTAGTGAACAACGGACAGTTCTTTGCCCAAGGCTCTTCTTGGAAGCGCATTCGAACAATCACAGGTAACTAAAACCCAGTTTTTTACTTTTGTTTAATACTAACAAACTCCAAACAACAGGACCAACCTTTACATCGGCCAGACTGAGGAAGATGCTTCCGCTGATGAACAAATGCGTTGAGCAGTTAAAAGAGTACCTGAATAGGCAAATTCAAGAAAATGGAGGCGTGATTCAGGCTAGAGAAGTCTGCACAGGTTTTGCCATTGATGTCATTTCGAGCACTGTTTTTGCCACAACAACTGATGCCAACAGCTCACATGGCAAAGGGAACGCTGTGATCACCAGTGGCATGAACCTCTTTGATTCACCCTATCTTCGAGTCATCTCATTTCTGATTTTTCCACGGTGGTTTAATAACATCACTGGCATTCGCTACCCGTTCAATAAGGACAGTTTTGAGTATCTCTCCAGTATGGTGCGGGAAATCATTCAACAGCGAAAACTGAGCGGTGCCAAGGGAAATCGCCACGACTTTGTGCAACTGCTAATGGACACTTTTGTCGACGAGTTAGAGTTAGCAGACGGAGGATTTGAAAAGTTAACTGCTCAAATTGACTTACCTGGTAAGTAGTTGCATAATTTTTATAATGAAAATCTTCTAATGTAACACATTATTTTAAGATGATAGCACCAAAAACAATCAGCAGAAAAAGGTCATCAACAAAGCCACGCTTTCAGTTGATGAAATCATTGCACAATGCTTGGTCTTTTTTGTCGGTATGTAAACTTTTTGTAAAAATTTAAATTTTGTTTAAAAATTGTTTTTTCATTATTAGCGGGCTTTGAAACAACCAGCGCTTCAATCACCCATTGTCTTTTTGAGTTGGCATCAAATCAAAGCATTCAGCAAAAACTGAAAAACGAAGTGCAAGAAACACTGGCTGATTTGGATGAGGACTCTGATCTCTACTATTCGACCATCATGACTAAAATGCCCTATTTGGATGCGGTAGTTCACGAAACTCTGAGAAAGTACCCGCCCATAAAACGAATTGAGAGAAAACTCACCGGGGCGGATGAGTATCGCATTGGTGGTGCACTGCTCAAGAGGGGCATGATGGTTAATATTCCCACTTTGGCAATTCATCACTCGGAATCATTTTATCCCGATCCACATCTGTTCATCCCAGAGCGGTTTTTACCAGCGAACAAGGATAAACTGGTTCCCTACACGTACTTGCCCTTCAGCAGCGGTCCTCGCAATTGTGGGTCCAGAGAAATCCTAGGAGAAATCCCAGGGGTTTTCTTGATAAACGTGAGATTAATTAATTTGTTTCATTTTTTTCAGGCATCGGCATGAGATTCGCTTACCAGGAGATCAAGTTGTGCATTGCCAAGATGATAGGTGAATTTAACTTTCAAACAACTCCTAAAACGCCCGTCAAATTGGAGTTTAAAAAGTTCAAGCCAACTTTAAATGTGAAACCATTTGAACTGAAAGTAAATGTTTGGTGAAAACGTTTTAAATAATAAAATTTCTTTAGCTAAAAAATTTATTTTTTGCGTAAAATTAAACATTTTATGAGCAGATTGATTAGACGAGTGCTTGAGACAGAAAGATCAATTAGCTAATTAAAAGGAAGAAAAGAGATTGTCCCTATAGAAAAATTGTCACAAGTGCACAAGCTTTCAAAAAGACTGCATCACAGTTGTGTTTCAGCAGTTTTCAAACTTGCAATCTTTCATCAATGCTAGACAATAACAATGGCTCATCTAAACACAGAAGAAACAGCTGTAGAAAGTCAAATTGAATTTGAAACGGAAACTGAAGATGACTGTTTTTATCTGAACAGTTTACCAAACATCGAGTCCACTTGGGTGCGAATGACTCTTGCCACTCTCTTTCATCTCATTCCCATCATCTCCCTTCTTGGCAATTGCTTTGTCATTGTCATTCAAGCGTGGGGTCAGAAAACTCGGAAGCGGAGTAAAATTCGTGGTTACCTGATTCACCTGGCAATCGCCGACATGTTGATCGGTCTCTTGGCGCCCTTTCAGTACTCTAACATCGTCCTTGGCTACTGGAACTACATCTTATGGTGGTGCCCGGTGGTGCAGTTTCTGAAGCTGCTTGCAGTCTTTGTTTCATCACTCATTTTGTCACTCATTGCAGTTGAGCGGTAAGTTTTGCCTAGTAAAAAAATTAAATTTTGATTTTTACGTTTTTCACTTTGCCAAGTTATCTTGTTGTGAAGAATACCACCTATCGTTACTTTCACCTGCTGGAGTGTCATCGTCAACAAGTTCTACTAATTGTCTGGGCGCTGGGCATTCTTTATGCCTATGCGCTGAACAGCACTCGATCAGTGTCCTTTGCCGTTGGCGAGCACATTTACGTAGAATGTGCCCCACTGAATGACCACAGTGACCTGGAACGCCTGGCACTGGCTTCTGCCAACCTCATATTCACGTGCATCATTCCTAGTATTCTCATAATCTACACGTACCGGTTTATTCAGATCAAAGTCAAACGAAGTATGCGGAATGGCAACGTAGCATACGCTGTCAATTTTAATCCCACTACAAACAACACCAAAAATGTGGCTAAAGCAATTCAGGTAATGCTACACTGATGTTTTCAAGCGCTTTTAAAATTTAAAGTTTTCTAAAATAGCCATTAAAATACAAAATCACTGTCAGGCGACATTACAAAGAAGTATCACTGGATGATCGTCAAAGAGTGAGTTTAGAAAGAAATAAAAAACAATTGTTTATAAATGAGTTTGATTACAAAAATAGATTTCAAAAATGTTTTTAATTATTATTCTGGCATTCACCATATGCTGGCTTCCTATCAAAATGTTGCAATTTTTTCATCTTACATTCAAGTTTTCGCTCTGCTTAGAGTGGCAATACTTTTCAATGCTGGGCATCTACATTGCATTCTACTGGCTTGCCATGGCTAACAGTATGCTAAATCTTTTTATCTACAGTTTGACTTCCCTTGATTTTCAGGTAAATAACTGTTTCAGAATGTGCAGTTTAAAACTAAATTTTTTATTTTTTAGCATGACGCTAAAATCATATGGCGAAAATTGAGGGACAGTTTTTGCAACTGTTTAAAAATTAACAAAAAAATCAGAAGAAAAAGTAACGACCATTTACCAAGCACCAACCAAATGTTGAGTATTTTCCCCAAAGAACATTTTATCTGAAAAGTTATTTTAAAACTAACAAAAACTTTTAAGTTTGTTTGAAGTGACTATTAAATCAACAACAAATTTTTTTGTCAGTAGTTTATGACAGTGACTGATTAGACTAATTTTTACCTCAAGTTACAGCTCATTAAACATTAGATGAATAACAAAAACATTTTTATTGAACGTAAAGATTTTTACAAATTAAAAAATATGTTTATTATTTACAAAAATATGTACAATTACAATTTATTGTTTACAATTAAATAGTTTGTGTTTCTCGTTTTCTCAAAATTAATGGATTAAATTTTGTTTTAGCACGTTTAATCTTTTAAAATAAAAAAAGTTTTTAAAAACTATGAATTATTCTCAAATGATATATATTACCTTTAAAACTAAATGGTTTGGAGTTGAGTTTATTGATGATTCCATGTCTGTTGAGATTTTATTTATTGGATTTGCTAAATTTTTTTCAAATTAGAAACAAGTAAACAATAAAAAAAATTTTACCATTGCAAAATAATCCATGTAAAAATAACAAACACAACACAAAAATTTTTTTGGTATGCATTTTAATTTTGTTTTATAACTTTTATTAAAATTTGCATTAACAATAACTTTGATTTTGAAAATTGGTTTATATATATTTGCTTGACTCTAAAGTTGAACAAAAGATAACATTTGCCCTGCAATTGACCGCGCATTGTCCGACAAGTGCAATTTAAAGTATTTCAGGTACGATGCGCTCTTGTGAATATGCACGAGGAAGAGCATTTTTAGTTTTTTATTTTTCTAAGTAGTGAAAATACTAGTGTAAATAAAATATTTTAAACTTTACAAAAATCTGTTTTGTAAAAACTCGGTGTTGTTACTAGCAACTAGCAAGTTAATCTTGCTGACAACACAAAAGTAATTCAAAAGGTATTGCATTAAACTGATTTTTATTGTCAACGACGTCTCACTTTAAGATCAAATGGAAGAGCGTGCAGTAGCAAAGTTGCGTGATTGTACTTCAATGTGCTTGGAGTGTCGACAGTGGGCTCAAAGACAAAACCACGCAAAATTTGAGCTAGGCAAAGTTTGATTTCTTGATAGGCAAATCTCATGCCGACACCTGCAAAGAAATGAAACAGATTAAACTACTTTGTTGTTTATCAAGAAAAAATTTTACGACAGTTGCGAGGTCCAATTCCGAACGGAATATAGGTGTATGGAACCAGAAGATGCTTGTTTTCAGGCATAAAACGGTCAGGGTTAAAGCGCATTGGCTCTAAAAATGATGAAAAAGTTTTATTGTAAAAATTTTTAAAAATGCATTTTAGCTTACCTGGATAGTACTCTTCACTTCGGTGTACTGCCAATGTGGACACTTCAACGGTGATGTCTTTGTCTAGTGGGATTCCGGCCAGTTGGTAGTTATCAACTCCAACACGGCGATCAAGTCGGACTACAGGAGGGTACTTTCGCAGTGTTTCCTTGATAGTTGCTTCGAGAAATGGAATCTTGTTCATCACAGTGTCGTAGTACTCGTCCGATTCAGGGTCAAGTTCAGAAAGGGCCTTTTCCAACTCATTTACCAGTCTTTCTTGAATGTCCTGGTTTTGGGACAGCTCAAACAAAGCGTAAATTGTCGTGTTTGCAGTTGTTTCAAATCCAGCAACTGTGATAAGTTAAAAACAAAAAATTAAACGGAAACAATTTAAACAAAAAAACTTACTGAAAAAGATGATAGATTGTGCAATAATTTCAGAATCAGTGAGATGATTTTTCTTGGACTGCTTTAGCGACGGCTCCGGAGTTTCATTGCTAGTGTCTAAAATAAAAATTAGTATTTTCTAAAAACTGCCATCTAATTACCATCAGCGTCCATGTGTGCGGCCAGTTTGTTAAAATTGATGTTCTTTAGTTCGTCCTCAAAAACAAACGCATCAATAAGGAGCTGAACAAGATCTGTGTGTCGTTTTTGTTGAGTTACATTACTTCTTCGCTGTTTCACAATTTCTCGTGTCAAGTCGGCAAAAAAGTCAAAGTACTTGTCAGTGAACTGAAATCGAACGCCAAGCAGATCATTGAGACGACGGGGCAAAACGAGAAAGCAGAGAACCTTCCAAGTGTTCATTTGAAAAAGTTTAAGCCCATTGTACACGACTGGATTCACTTTGCCGCCATCATTGGCACTTGTCTCAGTGGCAAACGATGTGGTCGCTATAACGTCAATTGTGAAGCGAGAAATTGTTTCCTTTGGTGAGAAAACCCCATTGCCTTTGTCGGCGATTTCATCAAAATGAGTTACCAACTTTGAAATGCATTTTCTCATTAGATGGTGCATTCCTCGCAGTTTTCCAGACGTAAAAGTAGGACTAAAAAAGATTTATTTTTAGTTATTGACATATTTAAATATACAAGTTGTTTTACCTAGTGATAGATCTTATCCTTTTCCAAGAGGTTGACTCTGCGTTGAAAAGAGCACCATTCCACAGTTCATCGTAGGTGTTGAGAGCTTTTTTATTGATAAATAAATGAAAATCTTGAATCATCACTTGCTTGATTAACTCATTGTCGGTGATAGTGAGCACTGGATTGACGAAACGATATCGACCCACCACTTTGCCATACCTTTCCAGTTGCTCAAGCTCAAACACTGATGGATCTTTCAGTAGTCGGTCAAGTGTATTGCCCAGTTCAAGTATACTCGGCTTAGGGCCATTGACTTTTCGGATCGACCAGTAGCTCCATTTCTTTTGAAGGTAGCTAGGCAAACATAAAAATGTTTTAAATTATAAAAAGTTGCCTTTTAAAACTTACAAATAAAAGCCAGTGCACAATGTCGCAAATGACACCAAAACCAAAAACCAGTAGTCCATTTTCAAGCAACTAAATCATATAATTTTTGTTTAATTAAACTCTGGTTTATATTGACATTTTAGTGTAGTAATCAACAATGTTTTTACTTTTTTATTTGTATGACTTGTGTATGTCCGAAATCTGCTGAACTTTATTTGCCCTAAACTTGTCAAAAACACTGCATTGATATTGCGGTGATAACTATACTTTTATCTAATGAAAAATATTGACAAAATGTTTTCAAACATAAATGTTTTGTGTAACAAAAAAATCTAATGCTTTTTATCAAAACAATAATAAATTGTTTAAACTTTTTTTGTAAATACATTCATCATTCCTTGTCAAAATTTAAAAAACAAAATTATTTGTTTTTAAAAATATTTTTAAAATTTATAATATATGATCATTTTAACAACAAATCAAAAGGTTTTCTTCTAAAACAAATTGTATCATCAGACAAAGATAATTGCAAACAAAGTTTTGCAATTTTTGTGTACAAAAATACATTTTGAATTAAAGCTAAATAATTTAAATTTTTAAATAATTCACTAAATTATTGTTAAAAATTTAAATAACTTATATATTTTTATATTTTACTACAAAAAAAATGTTTTTTAAAAAGTTGTTCTTTTGTGAACATATTTTTGTAGTTAAAAATTTTTAAATTTTTTATCAAAATGCTTCGCTGGTTCAAGTTTTGGAACGTAAAAAAGTGTGTCATTGAATACTATCACTACATAATTTACCAATGTCCAGTCATTCCTGTTAACGTTCATTTACTAATATTTTTCCTAACTATTCAATTATTTCATGTTTTATACTTAATTTTCTTTCCATTAACTGAGCTGCAACGCCTTATTCATTTTGATCAAACGTTGATTTGGTCTTCCAGTCAGCAGGTTAATTTAATCCCGCTTGCAGCTGACATTGAAATTCTGTACATTGTTTACTGTTCATTTTACATTATTCGAAATGACAACAAATTGCAAAACACATTATCTAAAACGTACAATATCTTATACAAAGATGATAATCAGCACTTTGTAAACAGATACTTAATTATTGATAAAGGATTTTTCAAAAAATTGCTCAATTTTCAAGAACTGTTGAAAAACTCTATTTGGTCAACACTTATTAATAAACTTACAGATAGAGGCAAAGACAAAAATGGGATTAAGCAAAATTCCTATCGTATTCAACCAACACTGTTATTTATTCAAAAACTGTCCATTTATTACATCAAGTCAACAGCTAATTTTGTTATATTTTTTATTTTTTTTTGTTCATCTATTCAACCACATTCAACTGTTTCGATTCCTTACAGCTCACTGGCCATTTTTTGTCTATTCTTTAGAAGGCATCTGCTCAATACCGCTACTTCTGTTTAATAAATTTCTTTCTGAACTTGAAATTAGTGCTGGATCAATGTTTAATATTTCTATAAGTATTATTATCTTTTCGTTTACTTGTATTTCCTTTATTCAAATCAAGCAGTGCAAACAACTGATAGCATTAGCAAATAATCAAATCAATGCTACTACATTTGATAAGTTTGCTTTTTTCTACACCAAAACACTGGTAAACATTTTAGCTTTCAAATCGGTCATTAGTCAAATGGTTCTTGGTTTTATTATCCCTGAAACGCCCATCAGCATACACACTATTATTCAAATTACACAGAAAAAGTTTGATTTTTTTGCTACTTGTATTCTGTTGACTATCCTCAGTATTGAGTACTTTATCATTTTTGGGTTTCACATATTGGCCGCTATTTACTCACAACAAATTCACTCTGTTAGTCGATATCTACTAAAGTTGTACTCAACCAAACTTTGCACAACATCCTTTGATGGAAATATTCGTTTTCAGTTTAAAGTTGCCTTGTATATTGAGAAAATTCATACATTTAAACGATACGGTGTACACTACGGAGGTTGTGGCTTAATATCAATCGTTTCGTTTGGTCACGTAAGTTCAGGCCAATTTTAAAGTTTAACAAAAGCAATAAATTTAATATTTTTTTAAGTTTTTAATATTTTTTAGTCAATTGGTTTTACTTTATATACCTTTGGCCATTGATCAATAGGTATTTTTTATTAATTGTAAAAATAAAAATTTGATAAAACCAACTTTAAAAATTGACTAAACAAAGTTTGAATCACAGCAGCTGTGTCGACGCTTAGTAGAAAAAAATGTTATTTCAGTTTATTTCTTTTTGATCAAAACAACAAAACTCGAGTCCAAAAAAGAAAAAGAGAAGCGGTTTGGTAACGCGGCGCGCGGAGAGATTTACAAGCATGACGTAGTC
>JAALOO010000525.1_pt2 | contig 16628 bp, 12 predicted proteins | sample 7257641 | NCBI WGS metagenome assembly JAALOO01 (sample SAMN14085613, study PRJNA598686) | mite metagenome | biome: ENVO:01001000; feature: ENVO:01001002; material: ENVO:01001226; isolation source: single female mite from University of Michigan culture on fish food culture... ...
GCTTCACCAGCTTCTGCTGTTCTGGAGTTTTCTCAGCTATTTCCATCGTTTCACTCGCAAAATGAAGACGTGCTAATGGTAGATGGACGAGCAATGGCAAAGAAGCTAAGCAGTCACATTACTGCCCTTTTGGATAACAAAAAGCAGCCACGGGTTAGTTTAAAACACTTAACTTTAGATAATGTAATTTTTACATAAACTTGGTTTTGTTTCAGAAAAACAACTTTGCTGACTTTTACAGTCTTGTGAAGGAGATGATGGAGCACAACAGTCAGCCAGACGTCTACCAGGTGGTCAGTGAGTGCATTCACAAGCACTTCAGTGCAGTAGCCAACGGTTGCCGTCTGACCGCTGCCGTCTCCTCTTCAATGGTCAACCTGACTTCTGTCCAGTCAATGATGGACTTTCATTCGACCTTCTTTGGCGACAAACTGCTGCATCTCGCTGCCGCCATGGCTTATGCCGAACGTCGAACTGTGCCCAACCCGGCAAAGCCGGTTCTGTTGAATGAGCTGTGCTGCCGTGCCTTTCTCCAGTGCTTCCTCAGCCAGGAGGGAGCGAAGCAGTACATAGCCGATCTGATCGTCTCCTTCTTCACCCGAATGCGCAACAGCTACACCGAGAAACTTCTTTCCAAAGCTGCCTATCAACTGCGGTACGCTGATCGCTACCAGTCGTACATGGCGGAATGGACCAGTCAACAGCAGTCCGCCTCGCTGGTGATCAATCTGGTGAAGATTCTAATCAGCTTGGATCGAGCAAAACTGAGCGTGTTTCACAGTTTCGTGCTGCTGCCGCTGGTCAAGCGTAGCATCAGCTATGGACGAACCTTGGCCAGTGAACAGCTGTTGAAGTTGCAGCAGCAGCAGCCAGGAAAAACGATGAATGACTACCTGCGCTGGCTAACCAGCTACCTCCAAACTGACCGCTACCTGTTGGAAAAGCAGTTCAACTTTCCGGCCCAATCAGCAGAGATGATGAGCGCCATTCTTTGCCACATCATGGGCTCACTGCAGATGGACGCGTTCATTATCGGTCACCCAAACAGCGGCTTCAAGGCACTGCTTGCCAATGAATCCTTTACGGAGCTGGCAACCATGCACAGCCTTCTTGAGGAGTTGTACAAGCAGACAAAGCAAGCCGCCCTTTTCGACAGTGTCAATCAGAGCATCAAGCAGCATTTTGAAGATTTTCAAAGTGTTTTCTATGCAAGTCACCACTTGACAACTCGAAATGACCAAATGGCTTTTGTGAAAGACTTGATCATGCTGAAGCACAAATGGAACCGTCTGTATTTCAAAGTTTTCTCAACCTTTTCGAAAGAGATGAAAGTAGTGGAGACGTTTAAAAAAGCCTGGCACCACTTTATGTACAACATGCTGCAGCACTACGAAGCAGTGCCCTTGGCCTTGGCCTTCTGCATGCACAACCTTTTTCTGCAAGGCAACAACATTGTCACTGACTCCTTTCATCAATTGGGCCTCCAGTCAGCTCTCGACCAATCTTCTTTGAAAGACAAGCTAGGCCCGTTGACTGAAAACCAAAGTAAACGCATCTGTGTTCTCCTCAAGATGCTCTCTTTTCTGAAGCACATGAAGGACGTCAATAACTTCTACGACTACTGCAAGTACTACTTCTGCAGTCGACTGCTCAACCCTTCTGCGGCCGCCTTCAGCCCTGCTCAGGAGTTGGTCTACTTTGAGGCGCTGGTAGAGAAGGTCAAGCAAATCTTTGTGGACAACCCCTCGCTGACATTTGGCAACAATACGGCGGAGCTGCAGCACAAGCAGTTCACTCAGTCACTAGGCGACTTTGACGTGATCGCCAACAGCTGGCGCAACTCGAACAGCTCTCAGCTCAAAGCCAAGCAAATTCGCATCTGTCAGCTGGCCAACTGGAAGCTGCTGCCATTCGATCGCTGCCACCTGCCGCAAGCACTGGAAGACGATCTCAAGAAGGTCGAAGAGAGCTACCAAACAAAGTACAAAAGTCGAAAGCTGCTGCTGAACACCACCCTCGGACGTGCCATCATCGAGGCGAAGCCGAATCTGGGCAGGCAGCCAGTGAGCCTCTCCGTTTCACTGCATCAGCTGGCCATTCTGGAGCAGTTCAACGCCGTGGCGCCCAGTGTGCCCCTCGCCTACGAGCAGCTGCTGAAAGGGGGCCAATTTTTGGTGGAGAGCAGCGCCAAGTTGGCCCTTCTTTCGCTCGTCCACGGTGGCCTTCTCAAAATGTCACAAGCTCAGTCGGTGTGCTCTTCACTGAAGTTTGAAGTGGATGAAAACTTTGACATGCAGAAAGCTAGTGGGCAAAATAGCCCCCTAGACTTTGCTTCTCTGGAGGAGGTCAACTATTGGACCGAGGAGGCGGGCACTGTTGATTTGAAGACGACTGACTGCATGAAAGCGCTAAGAATCGCCGATGCCGACATTGTCATGGCGTCCATCGTCAAATCGGTGGAAGACGTCAGAGGCAACTACGCCTTCCTCTTTCTCAATCAGCTGAAGAACGCAAAGTTAAGCAAGTCTTCGAGTTCTGCGCCTGTTTCGAGAACTGCTGACAATCAAAAGTCGGCAAAGACCGTCGGTGACAGTGTCTCCGATCGACTGGTCAAAATAGAGGCGGCCATTGCCCGCGTCATCAAACGTGCAGGACAACAGGTCAGCCTTCAGGAGATTTACTCTGCAGCAAAAACGGAGCTTTTTGTCACCAGTCGGATGCCATTTCCAGCTACTGATGTGCTCAGCAAGGATGAGGTCTGCACCTGGACGCTGAAGCTGGTCGAAAAGAACATTGTCAAGCGCACCAAAACTGGAAATTTTACTTTCAACCTCGATTGAAAGCAACTCCAGACAATTTTTTTGCTCAAAGATGTAATCACCGAGCATTTTAAATTTTTAAATTAAAACTTTTACATTTTTGAGAATTTGAAGTTGAGGTTTCTAGAAAGTTAAAAGTTCCTGACTACATTTTAAAACAGGTAAAGATGGTTTTTGTCGCCGTGAGGCTTTTATTGATCATTCTGATTACAAGATATTGTGCTGAGCTAACATCAAATGAAAGCAAAACATGTAAAAAGAATGCAAACACTTGCAATGAAAGTTGAACTTTTTACAGAGAAAACTACTTGTCTGAAAAAATGCAACCTGTTAATAAGCTCCACAAAAAGTTGCCCAAGCCCAATTCTCCGCCCGATTTGCTGTTTTCTTCTGTCGTGCTCTTGTTCTCCATTTCAAAGTCCGCCGCCTCTGTAGTAGTCATCTCAGTCCACGAATCCTGATCCACCTCTTCGCCTCCAGCATTAGCAAGAGCAGCGTTTTCTGCAAAGATTTCCTCCACCACCGCCTCTACTTCGTTTTCCACTTCAACCCAATTATTTTCCTGCTGATGATGACGTCCTTCCGCTTCCTCTCTTTTCCAGGAGGGCAGCAGCTCATGGACGCACTTGACCTGGTCAAAAAGTGCCTTTTTGGCCGGCGATCCCTGCGGGTAGAAGCGCCAGTGAGAGACCATTTTGTTTGCTGGTCGGCGACAGGTGGGACAGTGTTTCAGCTTCCTCTCGCTCGCCAGACAATCGGCACAGCGGATGCAGTAGCGGTGTGAACAGCAGTCGAGCAGGGCGTATTTACGACGAGGACGGATTGGCTCAAAGCAGATGCGGCACCGGTCAAAGTCCGGGTCATCGTCCACACGGAGGCCTCCTCCCTCCTCATCACCGCCCGAAGCCTTCACCGTTTCTTGCTCAGGCGGCAGCGACCACGCCAGGCCTTGGTCCATGCGAGCGTCACACACGAGGCGGTACACTGATTCGACGTAGAGGTAGACGTTGAACTTTGCCAACTCCTCTGCTTCGACGCTCCACCCATCACCACTTTCACCACCGGTGACGGCGTCGAGGAAGTGCCGTTTGGCCGTGGCCAGCCAGTTGTCCATCCAGAAGTCCACTTCGGCGGCTTGCTCGTGGGTATCGGGGAGAAGTTGCAGATACTTTCGATCAGGACGGTGCTGAGGGAAGTAGTGGTGAGAGGAGAGTGCAGAGAAGAGGTGTCTGTGGGTGAGGCAGGTGGTCAGGTAGAGGGCGACCACCTTGGCCATCCAGGTGGGACAGCGTCCCTTGTACAGCAGGTGGCGGTTGCGATGGTCAAAGAGCAGCAGACGGCTGCTGGCCACGCCGCACACCGGACAAATCAGCAGGCGGCACTGGTAGTCAGAGCCGTTGTACAGGTCCACCAGACGATCGGCAGCGGAAGTCCAGCTGAGACAGGCAGTGCACACTGGGTGGTTACAGTGAGAGGGCAAGGCCATTTGAAAGGAGGAGGAAGAGGCAGGAGGAAGAGATTTCACCCCATAGCCATCATCTCGAGCCGCCGAGCAGTGCTTGCACTCAAAGAAGAAAAGAGACTCTTCAGGAGTCACCAGCGGAGGCAGTGGTCGGTCATTTGGTGTAGGCCACTCGTTCAACGCTATGGTCTCCAATAAGGCTGGATCACCAGAAACTTCGTCGAGAAAGCGACTAACGGTGTACTCCGTGGGGGCGGTGCCATCGACGCGCTCAACAATTAGTAAACCTTTAAGGGCTGCGTAAAGAGTTTCCGCAATGTCACATCTTGCCGACTTTGTTTTCTTGTTACGGTTCACTACTCTGCTCATCATGTGACAGTCAAAGACTGTTTGCAGTAGGTCGTTCATCTCTTCGTCTATCTGCTGCCGACTAGGCGGTGGCTGGTACTTGGCGATCATAGTTTGCCCCATGCTGTTCCACTGTTTTCAGTTTGCTGACAAAATCTTGATTTAAAATGATTAGTGGGCACTAACTGTTACAGAAGCAAACACTAAAAGAACTTTCTAAAACATTGTACTTCTTTTATACATAATCTATCCATTTATTGCTTTAAAAATCTTGTATTTTAGAACTTTTTATTTCTAAAGCAAAAAATCTCATTTAGAATTATTTTGTTCTACTTCATTGTACACTTTCAAAACACTAGATGGGGTTTAAAAACGACAAAAGTAGTTTTTAAATAATAAAATTAAAAAAAGTTTGAAGTAAGGTTTGCACTCTGTCTCAATATTTTATTTTTGTCAACTCCGACGAAAAACTAAATACAACGCAAAGTCAATTTAATTGCCAGACAGGCCCCTTGGCAATTGGCAATCAATCAGCTAGACAAGGGCAGATTTTGCACTGTCTCAACTGTTTTACTGTCTCGACCGGAATAGACTTTTGTTGCCTGCCCCAAACTCTGTCATTGTCAATTCCGTCTTCTCTCTCCGAAGATTACTCAATTACAACTGTCACTGCTCAGTGAAAGACTGAAAAGGGAAGGTAAAATGTAAGGACACAAAAACGGGCAGCTGATAGGTAGCAGAAACCACTGTTGCTTAAACCGGGCTGCTCAAACTTTTCTGCCAGCACACAGGGGTCAGCTAGAATTGGCAAAACACATAGGCACACACATAGACACACATTTGGTGGTTGCAATTATGCAGAACAAACAGAAGAAAAAGAACAGTGGAACAGATATACAATCCTTCATAGTCTAATAAAGAAACAAAATAGTGAACCGTCAGTGGACAGACTGAGACAGAGTGACAGGGGGGAATGGACGCAGTGGAGTGGCAGGCGACAAGTGTGCCCACCTCAGCACTGCAAATCTGTTGTGCGCGTTCGTGCGTCCGACTTGTGGCAGAAGCCATAGTGGTGCTTGGGACACGCTTATTAGTGGCAAAGTTCCTGCTGGTGGTGGTGGTGGACCAGCTCAGACAGACAGAACCGGGAAAGCATAATAAGCCTTGGCGTCAATCCACTGAAGTAGTGAAAGCCACTGGGCACCCTTAATCACTGCACTTGCACTAGCAACTGTTGAACACAGTCCCAACGAATCCTTTCTTTCACTTTTTTGTAATTACGTCATAATTCTGGCAACGACTGATTTGTGGCCAACTGAAACCGACTAAATTGCTTTATGGTAGAATAGACAACTATTGGCAATCACCGTTACTCTGCGCCTACCAGTGCAGTCAAAGTGCTAGAAAGAGAATTGAGTCAGTACTTGCAGTAGACTCTAAAGTTGAAGTTCACTTTGGCGGGAAAAGTTTGTGTGCGTGTGTCAGTGTGTTGCCTCTGGCGACCACAGACCGAAGAGCAAGGATTGGTTAGTGGACGGTAAAACGATCAGTGAAGCGCTCTGAAGACAAGACCACAAGCGTACGAGTCTTGCCTCAGTCTCTCAGCATGGTGTGCTCCACTAAAAGTGACCACTGATGAGCTCAAGTTAAACTGAGCATTGAGTTCATTTTCCACAAACAACTGACCTTCACTAAGGTTTACCTCATTAAACGATCTTGACTAAGCTACCGAAATAACAAAATAAAAACAGAAAAGACTTGACCAGCAGACGACTGCATCATGCACGTGAGCCAAAAGAAATCCAAAGTGAGCTGTTCAGTAATCATCGAGCTACCACAGTAGTGCCGCACCACTGCGCCATGTGATGAAGAGGAAAAGCAGCTCGTCTGTTATTATTTTACCATCTTCTCCACCTTCTTCAGGCTCAATTTGATTCTGAGCACATTGGTGGTGTGATGTGGTGGTAGTACTACTAGTGCCGCTGTTTCGGTGGCACCAGTCGTCTCTTTCTCCCCTTCTTTGCGATCTACTTGCAGTGCACTAAGACCATCTTGCGTCTTCTTCGGTCGACGGTGGCAATGGTAATAACAGCACTACCAGTGCGGCTCTGCCCCTAACTTCTGATCTGCACTGTCTACTCTGTTTCTCTCTCTCCCTGTGTGTAGCTTCAAATGGGAAGCTCAGAGTGCCAGAACTAGTGAGAGCTGATAGAAAATAGTGTGCACTGCCGGAGGAAAGAGAAGAGGAGAGGCAGGCCAAGACTGGTTGACTGCAGACGGTGCTGCTGCTGCTGCTGGCATTTCTGCTTCTTCACTTGTAACAGGCAGCAAGGAAAAGAAGAAGCAGCAGAAGCAGTCAAAGTGCACTCAGTCAAAAGAAGCACTTCGCCTCGCTTGAACCGTGCTCCTCAGAACAGCTTGGTCGTTTGCAGTGTAAGAAGCACTAGCGACAGCAACAGCAGTCTTCACTTGTCTTCTTGAAGTTGATGTCTTCATCAGCGGATCAATCATCAGCCTGACCAACTAAATTGCTTCTGTGAATACAACTTTGCCAGCTTTTTCCAAAAACTGTTGTTGTTTTTTAAATTTAAATTCGTATTATCAGTTACTATCGTATTTATAAATCGATATGCACCATTGTTTTTGGCATCTCCAGCGCAAAACGCCGTTTCTTTTGATTTCTGATTGATGATGTCTTTATTCTCAACCTTTTCATCGGTTTTCAATTAGCATGTTCATCAGCATTCTCTCTACTTGATGGTGCAACTAATGTCTGCAGCGGAAAAGCTATTAGCAACGTCTGTGTGTCTCCGTATTTTTTGCTGTCATTTGGCTTTCTCATCTGCCTGTCACACAACGCAGCACCGGTTTTTTTCTCTTCTCTTAATTAAATTTGTTTCCCCATCCAACTAATTCGTGCAAACATGATACCGACAGCTGTCGATCACCTCAGTCATTTGGCGGACAGTTCGGCGCCAAACCAGTCGCCGACATCGTTGTCACCCTCATCATCGTCCCCACAGTCACCTCTATCTCTCAGACTACGTCTTTCCTGGACGATATCATCTTCCTCTCCAGTGCGATCAAATCCCATCTCCCACTTCACCTCTTCATCAACTTTACTCCTTTTGCTCATCACTATTGCCACAATCTTCATCAGTCCAGCGGAGTCTATTAGCTGCGACCTTGCCCGCAGTAAATGTGCCTTCAGGTAAACAAAAAATAAGAAAACAAAGTAGCCATAGTTAGTTCTCATAGTAAAAACTCGCCATATGGTAGACTTGGAAGTTTCAAACAGGACCCAGGTACACACCACTTTCGCTCAATGTGTATTTGCGCAAGTGCTCAACGGCTCACCTGATCATAATTTATGGCTAAATGTGCCCTTTGCACAGGCTACCCGGCACAGACACTGCCAGTAAACGCTTGCACGACTAATCGAACTGCAAAGCACTGCCAGGTGCACCAAATTGATTGTCGTTGTTTTGTGTCCGCAGACCGTCGTCTTTAGTGTCGTCCCTTTAGTTCAGCATTCAAATCAGCAGTCAAACACGAGCACTCATGTAGCACTTACACTTCTTTCAAGTAGCACTGTGTTGCCAAAAATGCAGCTAATTGAATGATCGATTACATAATGACAACAGATTAAGTGATCGTATGCCGATTAAAAGAGAGAATTTGGTGGAAGTGGCATTTTCAGAATGTGTCACAGCAGCAGCCTAAGCAGTGTTGCCGAGGCGTCGTACAGCACAGTAATCTCTTAATGATTTGTCAGCAGACTAATGTCAAAGTGCACTTAGTCCAGAACTGGCGACAGTCCCATTTGTGAGTGTGTGTGGCTGCGTCTCGCCAACACGTTATTTGTCTTCTGTCTCGCCTAACTTACGTTGTGGCAAGTCAACGAGACAACAATTGGCTGGCGTGGATGCAAACTGGTTGACTGACTGATAAGGGTGCATTCTCTCTTCTTTTCTCCAAAATGTCTTTGAACTCGAGGAATAGGACTAAACTCAACTTCTCTCGTTGGACTTTTGCAGCACTTCTCCAGCGCCCCGTCCTCGGCACACACGTGCCCTCGACCGGCTTTAGAGTGTGTTGTTTGTCGACACATCGTTTGTATCGTTTTTCTCTGCAAACATACATGCATATATGCACACACACACTCATAATACTCCGAATACACATGCACACATATCAAATCAAATCACAGTGGCCACTGTCAGCACTGAGACAGCAGCAGTTGAATGTCTAGCATCTTGCCGGTTGCAGCGCTGAACATGTTTGCTCAGACGCACAAGCCCCGTTCTTGTTGTGTTTGTTTGGCCGATCTCCGTTGGACAGAAAGCTGCTGCCAGCAAAAGGACAAGAAAGAGAGCCCATTTCAGGTGAGGGTCAGAGGTCAGTGGGCATGCTTTCAGCTGTGTGCATATCTGTGCGCAGCAACTGCCCTGGCTCAACTGTTGATGCTCAGATGATCTCAGACTTTGTGCGTGCCTGGTGCTAGTAACGAACAATTATCAGTGCTCCACTAGGCAGTAGATAGGATAATGTCGCTAATTAAATAGGTTGCTCTGTGTGTGTGTACTTTACTAAGCATACCTTACATGCACTTCTCTCTGGCGTTCCTGGTGAAGCACCCAAAGCATAATAGGAGAATGCTCATCATCATTTGTCAGTTTGAAATTGCAGCCATCGTTTCAAAGGACACTGGACAAATAAGCAGCAGTTTTGGAGCATTATTTAATGTCGACAACAAAGTGTCAGCAAGAGCAGTTTAAGCATCAAATGCCCCATGCAAGCATTTCATCGAGCGAGTCGCCGATAAAGAGGCTGCTGCTTCTTCTTTTTCAGTCGCTTCTGTGTCAGTGAGACTGTGTCTTTTTTTATGATTATGGTCTTGTCGCTCCTTTTCTTTTTGCTATGAGCCTCCGTTTTAATGGCTCTTCGTCTTACTGCCCCTGCTGCCGCTGAAGCTGGTGATGGTTGCAAGTTACACATGTTAGCACATGTTCTTTGGCGCTCAATCCTCAAGCACAAACATAAGACTGTCTTTGTGTGCTCGGTTGTATATGTTTTTACAAGCATTGCCAACTGTTGAACTGTCGACTGAACCCGATTATACTGCAAGTGCACAAATCTTTGCCGTGCCCAAGACTCGTTCTTTCATTAGTCTGCCCAGTGCCAGTGTAAGATTGACAAACTCGTAAAGTCGATTCCGCTGGAGATGGCTGTTTCAACTAGAAGGAAAGAGAGATGTCCATAACATTCATCTGTCTCTTTCAACCATGTGATGACTTGCTAATTAATTGCCATTACACTATCAAGTGATTTTTCAAAATCAATCTAGAGATATAGAGCAATCAAAAGATGCAGTTTGTTGTCGAGTTTAAAATTGAGAACCAGTTTTGTTTAACTAAAAGCAGCGCAACTTTGTTCTGCCGTCAAAAGGTCTTTGACCATTTGTCGATTTCCGATCAATTAGTGTCTTTGTTGCGTCGACTTAGCACATTGGCAGCATCTTTCCGCTCCACTGTTCAAAGTGCAAAGGACAGCAATCAACGGAAGGCGATTGTTTATGAGATTTTGTTGAGCTGTTACTGATGTGATTGCAAGAAGGACCAGTTTGTGCAGACAAACCACAATTGTTCAGGGCTGATGACCATTGAATTGGCTCAGTGCAGAGGGTCCCACCAAGGCGAATGTCTAGTGTAAATTAGTGCTTACTCAGATGAAACTAACCACCGCTTCTTCTCTGGCCATTTCCGAAACCCATTATCTTTCATTACCACTACCAGACTTCTAACCTTCACCTCTTTTTTTCTTTTCCAGAACGGGATGTGGACAGTCCCTCTTCAGCTACATGGCAGAGTGCGCCACACTGATCGGCGGCAAAACGGACCGCTGTCACGTGCGCTGTCAAAACGCCCTCGTGGCGCTGGTCTCCTCTGAAGAGGGCGACGAACTGGTGAACTGCGACTGCGAAGGATCAAAGCACTGCGAGATGGTGAAGCGGCGCATCGAGGTGTGCAGGCCGGCGGTGAACTCCGCCGTGGCCGTCGACTCGATCGTCTCGTGCACCACCGCCCGGTGGATCTGCATCTCCGACACAATGTGCCGCACTGCACTGGAGTACTACAACATGTTCTGTCGGGGCCTCTTCCAGGGCTCCAAGTGCAACTCCCGTTGCAAGAACAGCCTGTCCATTCTCGAGCGCCAGGAGAAGGCGGCCAAGCTGCGCACCTGCTACTGCGACGGCACCGAGGACTTTCCTTGCAAGCGGGTCAAGTACAACACTGAACGGTACTGCTACGGGCGAAAGCCGAAGAAGCCAATTGCTGGCAGTGGTGCCGACGACGATCATCCGGACAACTCTATCGAGGTGATTGCCGCCACCGGGCCGGCCTACCGGCACACTTCAAAGCGACACCGACACAGGCAGCAGAAGCAGAGGACAGGACAGCAGAGTGACAGTGCAGGTGCGCTGTTGACCAGAGACGCCTGGCCACTGATGGCGCTCCTCAGTGCACTCCTCTCGCTAGCGGCCAATCGATATGGAGGTTTATAGCATGCCCTTTCCTCTTTCCTTTTCTCCAATTACTCAGTTACTCAGGTGCCTGATTGATCTTCCCTGGTGGTACCACCGTCATCCCCCATTTCCTTTCTTTGAGTCATAGTCATTGCCGCGCAACCAGGCAGCTGCCGAGGTTGCAGCCACTGTATCATAGTTCAACTGTAAATAGCCGACCACTGTGTACATTAATAATAAAAATATTTATTACGCTGCTACTTCAACTCGTTATTAAACGTTTCTCATTGAATTTTCTTATCATTTTCAAATCGGCAATCTTGAACGGAGCAAATTGTCGTTGTGTCAGTTGTTGAGTGTGCCCCACAATTAAGCAGCGGTTGCTAGATAGCTACTACAAATTGCTCTGAAAGCATCAGCAATCAAGTTGTCAGGACAGTTGACGATTGAAACGATGCGAGAGAGATGGTAGTCAAAATGTAAAAGAAAGAAGAAGCAAGAGAAGCAATCCAATCACACTACTGATAAGAAATCAACTGTGAACTGGCCATCCTTTCATCTCATCTGTTTGCCGACTGTTTCCCTCAACAAAAATAAGCCAAAAAACTTTACAACCGTTTGGCAGCAGTTGTCACATTGGTTTGCTGGTCGGTTGTCGAAGATGCAGCATCTCTGTACACTACTGCAGCACAGTCATTAAGTTAACCAATTAAGCCGATTTCAGTTGAGCAGTTCCGCAGACCTGTTAATTTGTTAATTCGTTTTCAATTACGGCAATTAACGCGCCAGTCATAGCAGCACCTAATATATGCCACCTGCGTGATTCACTTGAACTTTAACGGCTGCCGCCTCAGATTCTCGTCTTTCCTGCAAACGATGCAGTAGTAAAACGAAGAGACATAAAGTGAATTATGTCGTAATAAGCGAAACAAAAAAGTAGCTTTGTCATTCACTTAAAGAAAGAGACCTAGAGTAGTCGCCGGACTGAAATACTAGGTTAGTTTGCCTTATTTGGTCAACAGACAACAAGAACGAAGGAAAGGTAGCAGCAAACCTGAAGAGCAAACATCGACAAGGTGGCACGCGAGTTGTAAGCGGTGAATTGAAGGGAAATAAAAAAGAAAGAGAAGACGAAAAGATTGATTGGGCGGACGAGTGGCACACGCAAGGCTCATCAGACAACAACAACAACAACACACACACACTGGACAACTGCACCGCCGGCTTTGGAGACAGAGCTTGCGGTAGTACGGCACAGGAGTACCAGTGCTGGATGGCCAAAGATGTGTGTGCTAGGGAAAAAACAAGTCAACGGAGAAGGAAAGATGATGATGATGATGGCAGTGGTGGTGGTGATGGTGGTGGTGAAGCACTGGGAACGATACAACCGCCAGCCAAAGACGGTAAGAGAAGCATCAGCAGTGGCAGCATTGCCAGCAGCTTCAGCCAAAGTAGACCACCCAACGAAACAAGCGAGGAGCAAAGCAAGCAAACTGGAGAAAGAGTGTGTGGCGCAACGATACAATGCGCGATGGACGTAGCCGATGAGCGGACGACCACACAAGACGGCAAACTCAATTAATCTCAATCTCGCCCAATCCCGGGCAATTGCCAGCATCGACGGCAGGAGCTGCAGTGCTGCTGTCCGGTGCCTTCACCATTCAGCCATTCACCATCCAACTTAGCATCAACGCCAGCGGTAGTACTTTTCTGCTGCTGCTGCCTCTTCTGCCACTGATGATCTCGATGTTCAACTCGATGCTTTTCGATGCCATCAGACAGTGTCTGCGTGTGCGAGAGTGCAATGGGGCGAGCCTGCAGTGTTCGGTTTGCTCGGCGCGCCACCGACTTCCCCTCAGACGCCACGGACTTCGGTGTGCCTCACCAGTCTGCACTGAAAAGGGAGCTACGGAGAAAAGATGAAATATCGCAGAGCAGTGAGCTCAATGCAAATGAGTGACATGAAAAGTGCCAGTATCATTAGCGAGGTAATGAGTGGAGCACAGGAAACAGAGGCATAGAGGTAGTCTCTCAACTACTGATTGATTGGCACTGGTCACTGCATGTACACACTGCATAGCTCGACATGTGTCATTAAGGATTAATTTAAACTACAGCACAACAAAATGCTCCTAAATGTGTGCAGTGCAGTGCGTCTTTGGGCAAAACTTGCTTTAAAAATAAACAGAACAGAATCGAGCATTCTTTCTTTTAATGGCATTCCCAATTTATTTGCAAACTGATGAAACTCAATTACAGTAAAAAATCACTAGTTGTTCTTGCTTAGTGATTAAATTAAAGTCAGCAAAAAACCAGGAAGCAATAAAACGGTGGCGGCAAAGTGGAAACAAAGAGTTTGTTGCTTTTTCACTCAGTTGATGATTCCTCAAAACTATACAGTTCATCTTGACGTACTAAACTCATCGACATGTAAAAACAAAAAACGATGAAAAGCGGGAAAAGACAACAATGTAAACACAATGTCGGTCAGGTTGCTATCAGGTCTTTTCTGAAATTTTAAAAAAATAACGGGTGAACCAGAGAGTGGAGAAATGGGCAACAAGTGGTGGTTATTATTAGACGAGCAAAATGTTTATCATGAAAAAGTGGTCACACTTTTGTGCGTTTTTTCACTGCTGCCTTTCTTCACTGTAAATCATCACCACATGTGCTACATTTTACAGTTTCCAACAACTGGGCCCAAAATTGGACACATTGAAACAGACCAAAAAAGCGCGCGCAGCCACTTCATGGGAATTGAGAGCTACAGTTCAGTTAAAGTAAATAAATTCAAGTCAGTGAGCGCGCCAAGTCGATACTATTACTGCAAGTCTCTCTGCAAGTTTTTCTGTTAGAACTCAACTGACAGACAGACAGAGAGATAGGGAAAGACAGTGTGTGGCGAATGGAGCAGCTTTTTTAAAAACTGCCTCTCAGAGTCTTCTTAGACTTCTTCCAAGACATTGACTTTGCATGCAAATGCAGCCAACGATTTATTAGAGCAGTTCTGAGCGAAACATTGAGCTGAAGTTTTCTCTCTTTTCTCGATCTCTGCAGTGCATCTCTCTAGTGACTAGTGCATTTGTTCAACACATGCTGCGCCATGTCAGCATGTCATCGGTTGCAGTCGAGCCTGCAGCCGAGCTGCATCAATCAGTCGCCGATGTGTGTCTGATTGCCGGGCAGTAGTGAGAAGCTGGAGAAATATGGGAAAAATTAAAAAAAAGCTCACAGTCCGCTGAATGTCCCTGCTGTTGCTGCGTCGGGTGACATGATCTGCAGAAGGGGACAACAGTGTGATAGCCACTCTACTGTAGAGAGTGGTAATCCTTACAAACGACTTGTACAGAGCAGGATTGGAGCACTAAGAAAGAGGGTCGTCCACTCGTCTGTAGTTCCCTGCAAACCATATATCAGCGGTGGCAGCAGTGGAGAGATAAGCAAAAAAGCGGAGCACTGTCACTGGACACTGGTCACTGCTAATGGCAATTGAAATCGAACAAATCTAAATTACAAAACGTGACACCAACACAAAGACACAGAGCGCGCGCTCAGCCTGAGGAGACACATGTTGACTTTCTTTCTCTGTCCGAGCGAAACAGAGTCACGGCTAAAAAACAGACATTAGACAATCAGCTATGTACACAATGGCACAGGACCAGTGCAGAACTAAACCAAAGAGAGAAAGAGAAAAAGGACAGCACAAGTCAACCCTGGTCAACTAGTGATCGGCAAAGAGTAACCCTCAGACAAAGGGGCATGTTTTCCCTTCAGCGAAATGACATCACAAAGGGGAATACTCCCTGTCCAAATGAAGACATCAAACAGAGAAGTAGAGGAGAATAGTGGATGAATTATTAATGTGCAGGAGTAAGCAGATTATGCCACATTCGCAGGAGGACGTATGATGAAATTTGAAGCCAGTGTAAAACTGTGCAAAGTTGGAAATGAAAACCGAATCACTGTAAACAGAAGCGCAAGCGTAGACTGCTGTTTCAATGGTGCTCAGATCCAGTGTGATAGGCAAGAAACAGGCAGAAAGCATACACAAAACAGAACAGCACAACTAATCACGCCGCATGAGTGCATCAAACTGACTGTGCAACCAAATCAGCAGGGGCAGCAGGGCACCATTAAACAGCGTGTATCGATTCAATAGAGGCATTATTGATTGGATGCTGCTGTTGACCACTGTTGCTGAAAAAGACATCTACATACAGTGGAGAACAAGCTGGTACCATGATGTTCCTCTTCACTTTATCCTATTTGCATGCGCGCACACACACACACACGGTAGGTCCAAGTGTCAATCAATCAAAACTGAATTCGGCATTCACGCACATCCACTCACGAACATTAGTAATGCAGTGGCAGTTTGATTATAAATATCCCAAGTGGCAAATTTAATTAATAATCGTTGCTGCCACCATCGGCGTCAGACACAAAAGAGGATTAATGTGCAAGAAAAGAAGGAGGAGGAGGAGAAGAAGTGGCAGTAGAATCTTCACCAGGCATCGGGTGGCTTAATTGTCAAGTGAAAAGCATCACCAATTGAGCAGACTTAGCATGCAACTTTGGCAGCAACTGTTGCGCGACTACCGTCATCATAGCGAGCTAGTGTGAGAGTGCCAAAAATAGAGCAGACCACCGCGATTCTGCTGCCTCTACTGCAGCTGCAGTACTGGTGATGTCTAATTCTCAAATACTGACAGGGAAAGGGAAAGATGAAAATGGCAAATGAGAAGATGGGAAAGACACTGAAAATTAGAGTGCTACTGTGCCATACCAGTGCCATTGACCTGTGTGGGAATTTGCTGGCTGTCACCCAGTAAAAGCTCTCATTACAAAGTTAACTTAAAAATTGCCATCTCCAAACTATGAGAAGCATTCTATACCGAGTTGGTCTCACATATAGTAAAAGGAAGGACTACTACAATAAAAAAACTTCTCAAAACAGTATCGAAAAGCCATCAAGTAAAATCTCGCTTCACTCAGCAGGAAGCATTGTTTCGCGTGGTAATGTGCTCAAATGAGAAGCAAACAAACCAACATTTGACGAGAAAATCGGCTCAGTGTTCACTCAGGTGCCTGAGACTTTAGGCACTAGTGCCTTCTTAATACTGCATTCGAGCACACTCTTGCTAAGCCGTTTAATCGCATTTGCAGAGAAACGCGCTCCAACACTCAATTGGAGTAAAAATTCTGTGCCCAGTCCATTTTAGAAAAGCATTGTGAATCAAATATAGCAGAGTGTAAGGTTCAGCACTTCTTCTATTTTGAGTCAAAGTTAAAAGCAAAAAAGCAACAGACACGCACAAAGCCGATCAGGGTGATCGCAGAGTGTCGATCACTGAGGAACAGAGAGTGAAATAATTTGCTCGCTGTTTGCTCGCGGCAACAGGCAATGAAAAAGAAATAAGAGAGAGAGAGAGAGAGAGAGAGAATAAAGAAGAAACAGAAGAAGAAGAACTGA
>JAALOO010000302.1_pt2 | contig 16617 bp, 19 predicted proteins | sample 7257641 | NCBI WGS metagenome assembly JAALOO01 (sample SAMN14085613, study PRJNA598686) | mite metagenome | biome: ENVO:01001000; feature: ENVO:01001002; material: ENVO:01001226; isolation source: single female mite from University of Michigan culture on fish food culture... ...
ACAGCAGCGCCGTTCATCGTTCATTTCTTTTGTACAGTAGCCAAAATATAGAGGGAGGGAGAGGGAGGAAGAGGGAGGGGGTTTCTCTATACAAATAAAAAAGAAGAGAGAGATGTGCAGTAAAGTGTGAAACAATAAAGTAATAAATAGAGGCATCAAAGCGTCAGAATGGAGAGAGAGAGAGAGAGCAACAAAAACGATAACAAAAAACAACAAGCAGTTGTGTGTGTGTAAATGTGGTTATGTACAGGAGTAGCGGAGACTAGTAATTTATACAGAACTGGGCAATTAGTGCACAGGGCCATTCTCATTGCGTCGTACACCATCGCGTTCGGCTTCATCCAGAAACTCGTACCCCTCGTAGGACTCAAAGAGGCGCTCACTACAACAAACAGTACATTGGATGAGTTTAGGTCACGTAGCCTTCACACTCTCTAGTGGGCACTTACATAAATCGAGGCGTCTTCAGCAGTCTGAAGCCAAACTTGGCCGGACAGACGTTCTCCAGGTAGAAGTAGATATGTCCCACTGCAATGCCCAGCAGGTCGATCAGCACTGAGTTGCCGAGCACAAAGGAGAAGCCTAGAAGAACCCACGGCAAGTACGGCGCGTGAAAGTTGAAAAGGCCGAAAAAGTTCATCATAACGGTTTCATTCTGTCGGCTCCAGATGTACACCAGCATTATGGTGAACGCATGTCCGAGAAAGAGCAAGTTGACGAAAAAGCCCATTAACTTCAGAGGTGCAAAAGGGCGAACAAATGTTAATACAATAAAAAAAACTCACGCTTCCTGGTCAATCAAAGTACTTACACACATGAGGAAGCCACCAATGAGAAACATGTAGAAAAAATCAGCTGTCCTAGTGCGAAAGGCGCCTTCCTCGAGCATTGCACAGTATCGATAGGTGAAAATAAGATTGAACATAAAGTTGAAGCCGAATGAGCCGAAGAATAGAAAGGTGGTCAAGAGGCGCCATAACTGGTTGGGAGATAAACAAAAACGTTGTCACACTACTTTTTTGGCTCACCGCATAATAAACCTACTTGAAACTTCTGGAATATCAAGTACGGATTAAAGTACAGCTGGAAGGGCGTCACCAGTTCCAGTTGCTAGAAAAAGGGTGTGTCTCATTAGCAGCCATCATCAACTGACGATCAGCTCAACTTACCACGGCGAGTGTGGTGAGCACGCAGGCGGTGGTGTAGGCTCTGGTCACCGGTGGCATGGACATGTAAAACTGAAGCAAAGTGGGAAGGGCAGCCATGACTGATCGTCGTTCTTCTTTTCCTCTTCCTCCTACTTCTCGAGCAAAGTCCTCACTACTGCTGACTCTTCCTGGAGTAACTACGGTGGACGGTTGCTTTTCGCTGGATTCTCTGGAGAAGCAGCTGATTGAATCACACTGGTTGGTTGGCTTCTGTAGTGTACGTCAGTGCTAAAGTTATGCGGTGATTTTGTATACACAAAAAGGAAGGCAGGCAGCACTGATGACAGACTGCACTGCAACAGCAGCGACAGCGGCAGCAGCGGCGCACACTATATCCACTAGCACACGTCAACACTAACCAGATCGGCCGGTTGCAATGGGCAATGGATGATCAGTTTGAAAATCTGTGTCGTACGACCAATTATAGTTTATACAGAATAATCGACTAAATGGCTTATATAAATATAGCGATTTATAGGTAATCTCAAAAGAAGCTGAAGAACGGCGAGTATGGCATGTTGAGGTAGCCTTCGGCTCTCGTTTGAGTGTTATAATTGTGGCCCGGACGGGCAGGTGCGGCAGGTGCTTCATTTCACTGGCCAAACTTGGGCGCTTTCAACTGCAGCTCCAGCGTCTTGTGCTTGAGAATCAAGTTCTTGACGTCCTCAAAGGTGGTGGAGCAGTTGATGGCGCTCTCCAGGTAGCTGAGAGCGTCCTTGAAGTTCTCCAGTTTGCTGCACAGGTCGGCGAGCATCTCGTAGGCGAAGCTGCACTTCGGGTCAAGCTTCAGCGCCAGATCGAGGTACTCTCTCGTCTTCTCGAGATCGCTTGTCTCAATGTACACCAGGGCCTTGTAGACGTACAGCGTCGGATCTTCAGGATCGTTTTCCAGTGCCTTCGTGATCAGCCCTTCTGCTTTAGCCATTTCGTTGTTGCTCAACAAAACCTAAACAGAAAAATCGAATGAAATTAGAAACACTTCCACAATCCACTAAATTCCACTACTTACCTGGAAAAAAAGGAGAAGTAGCTCATTTGATTTTGGAAACTTTTCAATTGCCATTTCAAACTCTGAAATGAAAGGAATGGGTTTAGTTCAAACAAAGCTAAAACAAAGAAAACAATACCTTTCAGAGCAGCGTTTTTCTTGGCAATGTCGTTAATCATAAGAAGTTGCTGGTACTCAATGTACAACTTTTGGCCTATGGCGCAACTAAATTTAGGATCAAGCTCTGCGGCCGAGACCAGGTCCTTCATGGCAGCATCGTAGTCTTTGTTGATGATGTGCAACTGTAAAGTTGTTAAAAAACGAAATTTAAAATCCCAATAAGATCTCGTGTAAATCTCCTACCTGAGAGCGAATGTAGTGCACGTCCGGATTAAGGCTGTCTAGATTTTCAGCTTCCGTCAGCCAGCGCCTCGCCTCCTCAAGTTTGTTGTTTTGGAAGTTAAACTCAGTCAGCTTCAGCAGAGCATTCACCTTATAGGAGACGTCGACTTCGGCGTTGTCAATAAGTTTGCGAAGTTTACGCTGGCCTGCCTCGTGTTTGCCAATGTACATCTCAATGGTACCTGTTTGGGGAATATTCACTGTGAGAACTGGTAACCCTATTCAAACACCGGTGTTGCGCGCACCTTTGAGCAGGAGATCGTCTACGGAAAATGACTCATCATTGGAGTCGTCATTGAGAAGTGTAGTCACAATCTCATTGTAATTTGACTTCAGCTCCTCAAACTTGGCCTTCAGTGGGTCACGGCTGAACTTGTTGACAATGTGTCGAAGGAGGTACTTCTGGAATGTGAACTGCTTTCGCTTGCCAACAATGTCATTTGCTTTGGCGAAAGAAAACTTTTCCAGAACTTGGTAGAGCAAACTGATGTAGTCGGAATTTTGAAACTGAGATGAACACGATGCGACGTAAAAGTCAAATGTGGCATCCTCGTACTTTTCCAAGACCTCATTGGCTGAAATAAAATGCAGTTTAAAACACTGATGACAAGTTTACGTTTAGAAGAGCCTACCTTTCCCCCTTCGAAGGTAAGCCTTGACGTAGAGCTTATCATTTTCAATGGCCTTTGTGCAGTCTTCAATGACTTGGTCAAACTGCTTCAGATGCTCGTAACAGGCGGCCTTGTTCTGGTAACAGGTCGCCAGTTCTTTAGTTCTCTCACTTGGCAGTACAGCTATGGCCTCGTTGTACATTCGCAGCGCATCTTCGTACTTGTTTAGACGAAAGAACTCATTTCCCTTGTTTTTCAAATCGTTGGCCTTTGCCAGCGGGTCATTTGCCTGTCATGATTTAGTGGTTGAGAAGAGTTAGTCGGTGTTTTACTATTTGCCTGTCATTTCTTTACCAGTTTCTTTAGGTATGCAGCCTTCTTCTCCGCGGCTGCCCTCTCTGCTGAGGTCTCCCCATTGCGATAGTAGTAGTAGAGGCAGGCGCCTGCCGAACCGACAACAATCGGCGTCGCCACCGCCAGCGCCCACTTTAGCCGGGTCGATGAGGAGATTTGCGCATTCAGCTCGCTGAGGATCTTCATGATTGTGACGGTCGTGACGGAGTCGTTGGTCAGCTGCTGCTCAGGAGGCTAACGAGAGTGATAGTGACTCAGCCACTTCCCTGATGTTGCCGCCGACGCTGTTGCTGATAGAGTGCAGATAGATAACCGTTCCTGAGATGCTGACGTCGGAAAAGCTGGCCGTCGTCGTAGAACCTCAGAACGCCTAACTCAGGAAAGAAGAGCAGATGAGAAAGAGGTAGTAGAGGGGCACCTAAAATCACATGTTTCTCCTAAAAACAAAAACTTCCGAGCAGAGAGCGGCGAACGACGGGCAATCTTCTCGGGAACGATATCGCGCGCAAATGACCATTTAAAGCTCAGTAAGTGGGCGGGATTTGCAGCAGCCAAGCTTCTGAATTGATGCGTTCTTCACTGTCTCCGCCCATTACGCGAGTTTAACGACACCGCTTACGCGCTTTACCGAGCAGCTAACGCGCGCTCGTTGCGGCAGAGCAAGCGAGCAGCGGCCGTGCCTCTGTCAGTGCGTTGCTGTGCCTCAGTCCACGCTGTTCTCCCTTTCTCGCTCTCCCTCGCTTTCTTTCTTTCTCTGCCTTTGTTCTCCGGCAACATGGAAAGTGAAATGGAAGTTGACAAGGAAGACCCGATCGTTGAAGGCGACGAGACAACGCCCCCCACTACCTCCAATGGCGACCCCGATGAGGACTCGCAGTGCACTACACCGGCGGAGCCGGTCTCCGAGCAGTTCACGAAGATGATCAACTCCAGCGACTTCGACTCAAAGATCAAGGAGGATCGCTCGAAGCGGTTCGACTTTCTACTCAAACAGACGGAGATCTTCTCGCATTTCATGACAACGGGCATCAACCCCACAGAGTCAACCACCCCGAAGCGCGGCAGAAAGCCCAAAGCATCGACAGTGGCTGCGGCAGCCGCCGATGCGGCCGACCATCGCCACCGAATGACTGAACAGGAGGAGGACGAGGAGCTGCTGAGTGCGACGAAGAAGGCCTCCAGCTACTTTCGCTTTGACCAAAGTCCAACCTACATTAAAAACGGCGAAATGCGGGACTACCAGGTTCGCGGCCTGAACTGGATGATCAGTCTGATGGAGAATGGCATCAACGGCATTCTCGCCGACGAGATGGGTCTCGGCAAGACGCTGCAGACCATCTCACTGCTCGGCTACATGAAACACTACAAAAATGCCGCCGGACCGCACATGGTAATCAGCCCGAAGTCGACGCTGACCAACTGGATGAATGAGATTAAAAAGTGGTGTCCCACACTGAAGCCAGTCTGTCTGATCGGCAACCAGGAGGCTCGTAATACGCTGATTCGCGAAACACTGCTCGGCCCGCCCAACAGCTTCGACGTGGTCGTCACCTCCTACGAAATGATCATCAAGGAGAAGGCAGTTTTGAAAAAGTTCACCTGGCGGTACATTGTCATCGACGAGGCGCATCGCATTAAGAACGAAAAGAGCAAACTTTCGGAAATTATTCGCGAATTCAAATCGACCAATCGACTCCTACTAACCGGTACTCCACTTCAGAATAACCTTCACGAACTGTGGGCGCTTTTGAACTTTCTTCTGCCCGATGTTTTCAACTCATCAGAGGACTTTGACTCCTGGTTCAACACCAACTCCTGCTTGGGCGACAAATCACTGGTGGAACGTCTGCACTACGTCCTTAGGCCGTTCCTTCTGCGACGACTGAAGAGCGAGGTGGAGAAGAAGCTGCCACCAAAGATTGAGACCAAAATCTACGTCGGTCTGAGTCGGATGCAGCGCGAGTGGTACACCAAAATTCTCATGAAAGACATTGACGTGGTGAACAATGCCGGCAAGTCGGACAAGCTTCGCCTGCTGAACATTCTCATGCAGCTGCGAAAGTGCGCCAACCACCCCTACCTTTTTGACGGCGCCGAGCCTGGTCCGCCCTACACCACCGACATGCACCTGGTGGAGAACAGCGGAAAGATGTGCATCCTCGACAAGCTGCTGCCTCGACTGAAGGAGCAGGATAGTCGGGTGCTCATCTTTAGTCAGATGACGCGAATGCTGGACATCATGGAGGACTACTGTCTCTGGCGGGGCTACAAGTACTGCCGCCTGGACGGACAGACGTCGCACGAGGACCGCGAGCGCAGCATTGAGGCCTTCAACCGGCCGGACAGTGAGAAGTTCATCTTCATGCTCAGCACCCGAGCCGGCGGTTTGGGTATCAACCTGGCCACCGCCGACGTGGTCATCCTCTACGACTCGGACTGGAATCCGCAGGCGGATCTGCAGGCGCAGGATCGAGCCCATCGAATTGGGCAGAAGAAGCCAGTGCGCGTCTTTCGCTTCATCACCGACAACACCGTCGAGGAGCGCATTGTGGAGCGGGCGGAGGTGAAGCTCCGTCTGGACACGCTGGTCATTCAGCAGGGACGACTGGTGGACGGGCAGAACAAGCTGAACAAGGACGAGGTGCTGGGCATGATTCGCCACGGCGCCGACCAGATCTTCGCCTCGAAGGACAGCCAGATCACCGAGGAGGACTTGGACTCGATTCTGCAGCGTGGTGAGGCGAAGACCGAGGAGATGAAGAAGCGCCTGGAGCAGATGGGCGAGGGCCAGCTGAAGAACTTTACGCTGGACACTGGCGACAGCAGCGTGTACCAGTTTGAGGGCGAGGACTACCGAGAGAAGCAGAAGTTGGCGGCACTCGCCTGGATTGAGCCACCGAAGCGAGAGCGCAAGGCCAACTACGCCGTGGACGCCTACTTTCGCGAGGCACTCCGCGTCTCTGAGCCAAAAGCACCGAAAGCGCCTCGACCACCAAAGCAGCCCAACGTGCAGGACTTTCAGTTCTTTCCGCCGCGACTCTTTGAGCTGCTCGACAAGGAGATCTACTTCTACCGGAAGACCATCGGCTACAAGGTGCCGCTCAATCCCGATCTGGGCGACACTGCGGAGAAGGTGCGCAAACAGGAGCAGAAGCTGATTGACAAGAGCGAGGCGCTCACCGAGGAGGAGACGCAGGAGAAGGAGGAGCTGCTGACGGAGGGCTACATCAACTGGTCACGACGGGACTTTAATCAGTTTGTGAAGATGTGCGAAAAGTACGGTCGCGACGACATTGACTCCATCAGCAAGGAGATTGAGGGCAAGGCGCCGGAGGATGTGGTCGAGTACGCGAAGACTTTCTGGGATCGCTTTGCTGAGCTGGCCGACGGCGAGAAGATCATTGCGCAGATTGAGAAGGGCGAACAGCGCATCAAGCGCCGGCAGGACATTAAGAAGGCCATCGAGGCGAAGATGGCCCGCTACTCGGCGCCCTTTCACCAGCTGCGCATCAACTACGGCGCCAACAAGGGCAAGAACTACATTGAGGAGGAGGATCGCTACCTGATCTGCAGTCTGCACAAGCTGGGCGTCGACCGGGAGAACGTCTACGAGGACCTGAAGCTGGCCATTCGCGAGGCGCCCCAATTTCGCTTTGACTGGTTCCTCAAGTCGCGCACCACCTCGGAGCTGCAGCGTCGCTGCAACACGCTCATTACGCTCATTGAACGAGAAAACCAGGAGCTGGAGGAGCGAGAGGCGGCCACGAAGAAGTCAGGCAAGGGCGGCAAGGGAGGTGGTGCCGGTGGCAGAGGCGGACGGGGCCAGATGAACGGCACCATCGACAAGGACGCACAGGAAAATGTGAAGCCGGCGACCACGGGACGACGAAAGCGGAAGCTCGCGTAGTGTGTGGTACGTTCCCATCCACAATTATTTTTTCCTTCTAATTCTCCATGCTCTAATTCCACTCGCAAGTTGGCACTATCACAGCTACATCTGCACAAACTCCCCTTCCCTTTCCTCTGTCCTTTTCCCTCATATTCGCTCCATTTTCTCCACTACTTTAGCGCAATCACTCCCCTCCCACTCTCTTCATTATTATTCTTACGTATTGTATAGGTATTGACTGAAACGAATTCACACACAGGTTATCACTACCACCACCCCCTCCACACCTCACTCATTTCTTATCATCCTAACTGTAGGCAATTATTCTCTTTTACCCATTACTCCTCTTCTACTCTCGCCCTCCTTGTATTATCGAGTCTTTAAACTCACTCAAATAGAAGATGATAATTATTTTTAATATATCAGATAATGATACTTAATAAAAACAAAGTTAATCTTTTACTTGTGTGGATGGGCGTCACTACAACAGTAATACAAAATACTCGATATCACAGCAGTTTCTTGAAATGGATGAGTGAAAATTAAGGGGGCAGTTGGGGAGCGTGCTTACTTGCTGAGAAAGGGAATTATCATCATTATCAGTTTGTGATCACAGTGTGCGGTAGTTGCTGACCAGGGCAATGGAATGGTCACAGTCGATGACCTCTTCGTAGCTGGGCGGGGCTTCGTTGATCATCGACGGCGCGGCGGATCCGTCCGCAGAGGCGGCTTCCTCCCCTTCATCCTCCTCCTCTTCTTCCTCCTCCTCCACCGAGTAGTCCTCACTGGAGGTGGAGCCCAGCTGGAGCAGTGTCTCTGCGGCAGTGTTTGGCTCATTGCTTGCGTCGTTCTCCTCCTCATCCTCGTCCTCGTCCTCGACATTGACGGTCGTCGTTGATATGCTTTCATTTGAGTGATACCGGTGGCCAAGTGTCGCTGTGGGCGGCTGCTGGAGATCAAGTTGGACCAGTGGAGTGTCACTTGTTGGCTGTTCGTTGGTGGTTTCAGGCTCTTCGCTAGTTAGAAGGCTAGTGTTTCTGGAAGAAGGAAATTCAGTTAGAAATCAAAGTTGAAAAAGGCAAGTCCTATGAAAATACCTTTTGCCGACATTGATGTCCACTAATGTCTCCAGCATGGGCGAGACAGCCGTCGTCGCCCCCATCAACTGTTGCTCATCCATCTGATGGTGCACTTCGGCGGTGTGAGAGGCGGTGGTCTGCAGGGGCGGGGGTAGAAGTGAGTCCAGCGGCAGACTGAGGTATCGATGCGCAGAGGCAGAGGCACTGGAGGTGGCCGCAGTCACTGCTGCCCCAGAGGTGCTGGTGGTGGTGGTATTGGCGTCCCTCGCCATGACCACTCCCCCGGTGATGGTGTCAAAGTTGGTGAAGCACTGCGGCAGCATGTTCAGCGACAGTTGACTGCTCTCTGCGAAGATGCCCGCGCTGCTGCTTCGAGGCTGCTTCGAGGTGGCCCGAGGACTACGGCGGAGGATGGGGCCGTAGTTGTGGCGGTACAGACGGGTGATGCCGCACCGGTAGATGCACGAGCCGAGGAAGATCAACAGCACGCCAAGGGTGGAGAGGAGCAACCAGTGCTGCTCGTGGTGGTTGCGCCAGTACCGGTGCACGCCGAAGACGATCAAGGCACTGGCGATGAGGCTGAGCAGGTAGGCGAAGACGGTGTGGCAGTTGCATCGACGATGTCCCTTCCGAAGAAGGTGGTGCTGACCCGGAGGGTAGAGGGAGGGTGATCGATTCGGAGATCGATCCATCATCATTTGCTGATGGGGTGATGGTGGGCACTTCGGAGCGGTATCACTGCATTGGACTGCTGGTTTACCCACTGCGTGCAGCTACTCCAAACTGTTTTTCTGAGAATGAGCAGCAGCAATGAGGATTACGGTTTGTTGGGTAGCCAAATCGCTGGACGCGCATTGAAGTGCCTGCAGTCTAGGCTGCCGCTATGGCAACAGATTTAGCGTATAATGAGCGTATGATGATGATGATGGTGATCTCTGCTTACCGAGGAGGAGGAGGAGAAGGTTTACACTGTCTAATTGTAACACATGCTGCAGTTGGTTGTGCTGCTGCTGCCGCTGATTGAGGGCGATGACTGGGAATGACCGATATCGGATGTTCAGTGGGTGATAGCGGTGAGTATGACTGTGAGTATGTGATAGGATATGTTCACTGGCAGGTAGTGGCGGGGATGGTGGTTGTTGGCAGTTGAGGGCGAACAGAAAATCTCAAGTCGACGGTTGTTGATCAGCACTGAAGCGCGAAGAAAGTCAACTGTTTCTCCTGCTTCTGTTATCACTGGCTACTTGCTTTGGCAGAGTACAGGAAGAGTTGGCTTGTTGTTCTTTCTGCAACAACAACTGCAGCCGACGAGATAGAGGGTCGCTGAAGTGCGTCCGACGACGAGCGCAGAAGCAGCAGCAGCAGTGGTGGTGCTCTGGTGACATGAGCAAGAGTGGTAAGCGCCAAGCTCTGTAGTTCAAGTCATGATTAGGCTCGTTATCGAGGTTACTGGGCAAAAGAGAGAGAGAGAGAGAGAAGGGGAGAGAGATGCAGGGAGATCAAAGACACGCAAACGTGGGGAGAGAAAACACAGAGTGCCAAGGAAGGGAAGGGATGGCTGCCAAAGGAGAAGAAGAATTACGAGAAGGGAGAAAGAGAAAATGAGCAGCTGAGTGAGCGAGTTGCTGCACCACAGCTATTGTGCACACAGTTGATGATGCCACTGCCGCCGTTGCTGATGATCATCATGATCGTACAATCGACAGTGAGACCAAGACAGCTGTTGCAGCTGCTGCAACTTGGGAAAAGAGAAAAAGAAAGATGCCTTTCCTTTTTATATATTTTTATTGAGAGCAGTCAACGGTCAAGAGAAACAACAACGGCAACGGCAACAGTCTGCTTCCTTCGCCAGAAGGCTAAGAAATTCGGCTCTACAAGACCAGCACGCAGACAACAACAACAAACACAAATACACACACGCTGAAGACACGACACACACAGGCTGAAAGTGAAACAAAGAAGAGTAGAACGGAAGACAATGGGATAGTGAGTGTGTGTGAGTGAGGGCGATGATGAAGATGATGAAGAGAGGAGATTGAGATTGAGATAATATGGGGCATGCGGAATGTGTCGGCATGTCTGTGTTGGTGTTCTATCGACTAGAGAACGAAATGAATTGATGATGAGAGGAAGAACACTCGGACGGCTAGGGTTGGTAATGATTGTGGTCGTGGTGGTGCTGTTTTGACCACATATTCGGTGCATAAATCAACAGTGCATGCAAACAGTGCAGACAAGGGCAGAGAAGAGCATCATCTGTCTGTGTGGTGCAGCTCAGGAAAGGGGGGGAAGGGAAGGAAAGGAAGGAAGGCTCTAATTAAGTTAATTAGTAATAGAATAATAATGAACTTGTTGTGTCGACTATTGTGATGATTGTCACAACTAATCACACGCATAGTATTATGACGATTCCTATTGCAGATGCTGCTGCTGCTTATTAGTGGGCAACAGGTGGTTGTGGTGGTGGGGAGGAGGAGGTGGTGGCGGAGGAGGTGGTAGTAACAATGCAGATGATGTCTTCTCGTGGAAGATCGACGATTTAATTAAGAGATAGAGAGAGATCAGTGTTACTACAGTTCTAGGGAATGGTCAACTGGGCGTTGTGATATGAAGCGGTCCAGATGATGAATACGAAGAAGAAGAAGGTAACAGCTAATACAAGTTGACATTAACGGCAGCAGCAGTAGAAACAACAACACGCCTCTGCTCTTATTGCTTGGAATTTATATTGCTCCGGTGGTAGTGGACGACCATCCGACTTTTGACATTGATTCAGCAGCAGCAACAAAGTGCTCATTCCATCCTTCTAGTAGCCATGGATGCTTTCCTCCTCAATCTTTCCGAGGAACCTGATCACTCGGTCGCCCGGATCCATCTGCAAATAAATAAGATCGCATTCATCAGAATTAACCACCATCACTAACTCTTCCTTTCAATCAACCCGTACCTGTTTGGAAATGTCCACGTATGCAATCAACTTCTTGATGCCAATGTTGAAGGTGGCGTTGGCCGTGGAGTTGGCAATCTGTTGAATCTCGTAGCCCTCAAAACAGGCGGCATTCTCCTTGGCCATCTCCTGGAGGACGTTGATCAGGTGGGGACCCTTGGAGAGGTTGGGACAGTGCAGCACCGTGGTGAAAGTGGAGAGAAGGCCCATTTCCCGGAGGACGCTGCAGCAGCTGCTGGTGCAGAGGACGAGCAGCTTCTTCCCCGGCGGGGGCTCCTTCTTCAGCAGCACCATCAGCGCCTGCAGCACCAGATTGGAGTAGCGCGGACCGATGGGGCCGTAGTCGAGCAGCCGCTCGATGTTGTCCACCAGAATGCAGCTCAGCGTCGACTTGTAGGCGTCATCGAAGACCTTGCGAATCTGGGCGCACTTGGCCGTCTCCGTGAAGCCGACCATGTCGTCGGGTGAGCAGAGCTTGATGAAGGGAAAGTCAGAGTCGATGGCCAGCTTGGCCGCCAGCGCCGTCTTCCCGCTGTTCGGCGCTCCCTCCAGGAGAATGCTGACGATGCCGCGCGTGCCCTGACTCGACTTGACCTGCTGCATGAAGAGGCGGCCGTCCTCGAGGATGCTGTTCACCACCGGGTCCCAGCAGATGATGCCGTTGCAGATCAGCCGCTCAATCGCCTCCTGACTGGTGCCAAAGGCGGGCTTGATGTCGTTCTCCAGGGCGTGCAGAAAGTCTTCCCGCGTGACGAGCAGCTTATCAAAGGCCTGCGGGTCCAGTTCCACCTTGTTGGTCGCCTTCACCAGGCGGTTCATTGCCGTCGACTGTGCCGCCCGCACCAGACCCTCAATCTCCGCGCCGGAGAAGTTCTTCGTCAGCGTGGCCAGCTCGCCAATGTCCACGTTGGGCGCCAGCTTCTTGTACTGCTTCATCTTGCTAGTGTGGATGTTCAGAATCTGCACGCGGCCCTCCTCATTGGGCAGACTAATTTCCATCTGCACCTCCATTCGACCCGGTCGCAGCAGTGCCTCGTCAATCATGTCCCGCCGATTGGTCATGCCAATGACGAGGATGTTGTTCAGCGAGTCGACGCCGTCAATCTTCGCCAGCAGCTGGTTGACGACGGTGTCGTGGACGCCGGCAGTGCCTGCCACTGAGCCACGCGCCTTGCAGATGGCGTCAATCTCGTCGAAGATGATGATGTGCAGGCCGCTGTTGATGCCCATCTTCTTCTGCTCCTCCTCGGCGTCCTCGAACAGCTTGCGAATGTTCGCCTCCGACTCGCCGACGTACTTGTCGAGAATCTGCGGCCCATTGACGATCTTCGGCTCGCGGGCGTTCAGCATTTTGCCGATCTGCCGAGCCATCAGCGTCTTGCCGGTGCCCGGCGGGCCGAAGAGGAGAATGCCGCGGACGTGTTTAATGCCCAGCTCCTCGATGATCTCCGGGGGGAAGACTCGCGACGCGAAAGCACGTCTGAAGATGGCATTGAATTCATTGTCGAGGCCACCGATGCCCATGGTGGCAAAGTCCCAGTCGGGGTTGATGATCGATTGTCGGACGACTTTGCCCTTGGCCTGACCGGTGAGGCTCAGCGCAGAGTCTGATTGCTTTTCAAACATCACTTGGGTGTTTGGAATGGTGACGCCTATTTTAATCTGCATTGAAAACGTAAAAAACATAACTACATCTGCTTCACAAAACAAAACTAAAGAACGATTACCATTCGTGGCTCGGTCTTTTTCGGGGCTGAATTGTTCGGGTCAAAGAGGTCAGTGGACAGTGCTTCAATCTCCTTGACAGTCAGTCGGAGAAGCTTCTTGTCTTGGAACTTAAACACCATCTACAAGTAGAGAATGGTAAGCTAGAAAAATGAAAGGTTTAAAGTTCGGTCATCACAAACCGTCTGCCCAACAGTGAAGGCCTGCGGGAGGAACGTTTCCATGAAGGCCTTTGCCATCTCATCGGTGTTCAACGACTCGGAAGCATTCGTCTTCTGCATGTAATCAACAAAGAGGGTGATCCTGGCAATGGAGCAACTTCGAAGATCAAAGTTGTACGGCTTCACTTTTAGTGTCTCGTTCGTCGAGAGGAGAGCCCATTTTCGCTGCAAAGCAAAGCAGTGTCAGTGCCCGACATAAAAAACTAAACAACACCAAACTTACCATGGGCATGTTGAAGCCCATCAGCCCTTTGCCGATCTGAGGGGACGGCTCCACCGTGAAGATGAACGAGCCCATGGTGGAGTTGGTGATTTCCACGTGTCTAAGCGTTAGAATTAGGTCATTATCAGGGACTGGAAGGGTAACAGCAACAGCAAACAGCTGATGGAACTAGCCGTCAGACACTTACTTGTACTGGCTGATGGCATCCTGAGTGCTGACGACAGCTCGATTGGTGTAGGAGAGAGCGTCCGACGGACAGGTGGTCACTTTCAGCATCATGTAGTCCATGGTGAGTCGGTGGCAGTGTGAGCTGGTTCCTTTGCCAAATTAGTGTGAGTAGGCTGTCAAATTCGGGTCGTAAAACGTTTTGCCTTCCTTCCAAGGCTTCGATCCGCCAGTGAGGAGGGTGAGAGCAAGTCAAGGTGACAGACAGACAGACAGTGCAGCACTACTGCACCAGCAGCACCAGCAGCAGCAGAAGGAAGCAGTGGTAGCAGCCAAACTTTGGCAGAACCAGTTTTGCAGCGTTGCGGCTATATAACGCCCAAATCGTTTGGAGCCGTGCGTGTTCCAGGAGACGTCGATTTCTGCTGCCGCTGCCTCCTCTGAAACCCAAACACAGCAACCAAACTAAGCACACGCTGCACAGAGTGGAAACTAACTGACTGACTGACATCCCAGGCCGAAGTTTCCCGTAAGCAGGCGCCACTGTTTTCTTCTCTCCGTTTGTCTGTCTTCTGTGTGTTGTGTTTATCTGCGCCTTCATCCGCATCTTCAGCTTCTTTGCCTGTTGTCGTCGAGCCTGTTATCCGCCAGCGGACAGTGCGCTCCACTGCTGCTGCTGCCGTAGCTTCATCTCTTCAGATGCTCATCTAATCTGCCTAGCCAATCATCCACAACAATACCTGTACCTGTACCTGCTGAAGAAAAAGGAAAGCGGTGACATAATCATCGCCTGTCGTTGGTGTTGTTGTTGTTGTTGTCACCGTTGAAACTCCCATACCACTTTCTCACGAGGATGAATGTTCAGAAAATCGAGTCACCGTTGAACAACAAGAATCTGCTCTACGTGGGCTTCAATCAAGACCAGGGCTGCTTCGCCTGTGGCCTGCAGAATGGCTTTCGCGTTTTCAACTCGGATCCGCTGAAGGAGACGGAGAAGCAAGGTTTGTTGTGGTGACATGTGCTCACTGTTTTTTCGATTGATTGTCAAATCTTTCTGCCACTTGTAGACTTTACCAATGGCGGCATTGGCTTCGTTGAGATGCTGTTCAGATGTAACTACCTGGCGTTGATTGGTGGCGGCAACAAGCCGTGCTTCCCTACCAAAAAAGGTTGTTGTCTTAATTGAACTGCTACTTGAACTGACACATTTCTCAATCAATTTCGGGTAGTGATGGTCTGGGATGATCTGAAGAAGAAGCATGTCATTGAGTTGGAGTTTTCCTCTGACGTGAAAGCTGTCAAAATGCGGAGAGACAGGTTTGTTTTGTTTTGCTTATAAAAATGCCTTTAATTCTAACCTTTGCCCCACAGAATTGTCGCCGTTTTGGAGACCATGGTCAAGATATACACCTTCACCCATGTTCCCCAGCAGTTGAGCGTCTTTGAGACGTGCCCCAACCCCAAGGGCCTCTGTGTTCTCTGTCCAAACAGCACCAACTCCTGTCTCGCTTTTCCCTCTCGCAAAGTGGGCCACGTGCAGATCATTGACCTGGCCCATCTCGACAAGGAGCCACTGGACGTGATGGCCCACGACTCGGGACTGAGCTGTCTGGCACTGAATCTCTCAGGCACTCGACTGGCGACCGCTTCTGAAAAGGGCACTCTGATTCGCATCTTTGACACCTCCAATGGACAGCTGTTAAATGAGCTCAGACGAGGCGCCAACGCCGCCAATATTTACTGGTACTGTCAATTCACTACACCGGTGACACTTTATTTTTCTAATGAATGGCCACTTTCTTTTCTTCTACAGTATCAACTTCAACCAGGACTCTTCCCTTCTTTGCGTTTCCAGCGACCACGGAACGGTGCACATCTTTGCGGTGGACGACCCAAAAAGAAATAAGCAATCAAAGTAAATCAGATTAGGACTCTTCTTCTTCCTCATCGATGCTAACACAGATATGTTTTGCTATCCTTTAGTTTAGCATCAGCGTCCTTCATTTCGAAATACTTTAGCTCCAAGTGGAGCTTCACGCGCTTTCAAGTGCCCGTTGGTGCGCAGTGCATTTGTGCCTTTGGCGCCGAGCCTGACTCTGTCATTGGTGAGCAGGTTGTGTTGTTCGTAATCTGTAGGCTAATTTTATTTCATTTTTAGCAATTTGCGCCGACGGTAGCTACTACAAGTTTAAAATAAGCCCCAAAGGCGAATGTCAACGTGATGTGTACGCCCAATTTCTGGACTCGATCGAAGACTGAACACTTGCCCACAATTTCTGCTGAACCCCCTCCTTCCATGTACCATCAGTAAATTTAAGCTATCACCTTTCGCCCCTTTCGCCTGTTCATCGCATCAAACAAACAAACAAACATTCGAAACCCGATTCATCTCTGCTGCATTCAATCCCTTCTGCGCTTGAATCAAGTGCCTCTACTGAAAATGGCTGTACATTGAACCAAAAGAACCACTGAACAACAACAACCTGTCCGTATAACTCACTGTATATTTCTCTCTTTATACTTTTGTAAAATATCCTCTTTTTATACTTCTGTAAAACAATTTATCTATTGCATTGTTCAGTAAATTGGCTTCAATTTGTATGTTTTGTTCATACGATGAAGAGATCGTTTGTGTTTTCAAATTAGCAATCGATAGCTGTGTGCAGTATCGATTGCGCGCACGAGGCAAACAGTGAAACACTGATGATTTTGTTCATGTCAACCGGCACGGCTGTTTCTCTTCTTTTATTGCCATTTGAGTTGCACAAAGTTCCCGCCATCATCAGATCTGCTTATCGACACTGC
>JAALOO010001387.1_pt1 | contig 16591 bp, 20 predicted proteins | sample 7257641 | NCBI WGS metagenome assembly JAALOO01 (sample SAMN14085613, study PRJNA598686) | mite metagenome | biome: ENVO:01001000; feature: ENVO:01001002; material: ENVO:01001226; isolation source: single female mite from University of Michigan culture on fish food culture... ...
AGAGAGAGAGAGAGAGAGAGAGAGAGAGAGAGAGAGAGAGAGAGAGAGAGAAAGATAGTAGCAGACTTCAATGAAAGAAAGAAATTACATTTTCTCATCTCTCACTTCAACTTCAGTGGTATATGTCCCTATATAACCGTCACTCTCCTCCTCTTCCTCATTTTCTCAATTTACGTTCACTTTTTTATAATATTCAGTCACTAAACTGTAGTGTCTTGCCAGTAGAAACCTTTCTTCTTATCAGTTTTTGGTTTCGCACATTTGACGAAATCCCAAAGTAATTTCATTACATGAGTATAAGTGATAATTTTTTGCAAAAGTGATCGCTGTATTAGCATTATACTAGATAGTGTAGAACATCTTTTAAGAAATGAGTGATTCTGAAAAAAAGTATTCACTTATATTTGGTCTACTTCTCGCTTGACAAGTCAAAGTAATTATTTGTATTGGTTCCTAATCAAAATTGCAAATATAATTAGCTAAAAAAAGTTGCACTTCCTGATTTAAAAAGTGAGACAGATGTAGCAAAAGTTGGTTACAAATAAGCACCAAAACTCTTGCTCTTTTTAAATCCACTTAATACAATTACCCTTTTTTCATAAAAGTTAGATTGCTCAAAATGAAATTAGCCATCGTTTTTACTTATTTGTCTAAACCATGAAAGTTTACTTGTGCAGCTTGTCATGAGAGTAAAAACAAACCATAAATTTTTTATCATTAGTTAAAGCAAAAACAGAGAAAGCAAAATGTGTGTGTGTGTTGAAGTTAAAATAAGCTTTCAACTTTGCATCATTTGCTAAGGGCAAAGCAGTGCAGTGCAGTGTTGAAAGTGGTGCCTGAGGCAGGAAGCAGAGTTAGAGAAGAAGAGATTGCAGCTAGTGTCAACAACAAGCATCGAAAACAATGGCATCCATCTTTTCTGCAAAAAGCTCACTTCAATTCGAGTTAAATCAGATTGGGTTGTTGAGCCAGCTGACTGATCCGATACGCTGATTTGGTTGGCAAACATTTGGACGAGTCAATATTTTTACATAAAACTTGAATAAAGTCAACCGGTAAACATTGATCCACTGTTGGAGCACTCATCAGTGTTCTTTGCAAACTACTTAGCTAGCTAGAAATTACATTCTAACAGAGCGAACATCTTCAAACTCTCAATAAGTTTTAATGAACTTGATTAATGAATATTTTTTAAAATGTATTTATTTAATTCTGCAAAGTTGTCAACAGGTAATGAACTACTAGTTGTTTTAACAAAAATATTTTTAACCGTGAAAAATAACTCAATTATTTCCATTAAGACAATCTTTATCTTAAAACTGCATTTTGAAAAAAACATTAAAAAATATGTTCACTATTACCTTACGATAAATTAGTTTACTCAATGGTTGGTTCTCAGCAGGCGGATTAGTCTCCACCGCTCTCAATGACATGCTTCACTGCAGACAGCTGCCGGTGCAAGGAAAAAGGTCCCAACGGAAAGCGGATTAATTGCATAGACACAAATAGCATTTTAGAACATCATAAATTATTAATAATTACTTATTACTGTTTTCTTGTTGATTAATACAAACTAGGTTGTGTTGTGGCCTACCACGCAGAATACAGTGCATTCAAGAGCAATCTGCTCTTTTACTGCTACTGCGAGATTGGTTCACGATGGTCTGTCGGCACGTCAGCGTGCCTCATCAAGTGCTTATTCCTATGCTGACCTATTTTTTTCATTGTTAACAAATAAAATGTCACTTGTAGAGCAGCCCTTATCTCCGAAAATCTCAGACATTTTAAGACTTTTGCGCTGGAAAGTTGTAAAATATACTTTGTCTATGAATGACGCTAAAAGTTAGCGCCAATTTTAAATTTTTTTAACAAAGAGCGCATGCGCGTGCGAATTTTAACACATTTTGCACAGTACAGGCGAAGCCGACACTTCGTGCAAGCTCGCAAATACGCAAATACAGGCAGCGCCACCCTGAACAACAGTGCGGCACACTCGAGCAAAACTTCTGTTTCGACCAAACGCCGCTGCACGAATTTTGCGCGTAATGTGAGCCTGGCCTGTAGATTTTGCCTCATCAACAAAACTTGTGTAAAACACTTGTTTCTAAAAGCTAAAGAGCCATTTTGGAACAAGTACCCGAATTAGTATTTTAAGAAAATCTAAACCAAAAAGAGCAAGACATCAAGTTTGAAGCTCAAACAATCCTCGGCGAGGGTCCCTCGCAGTGCTGCAAACAACTTCTTTGAATTAGACACGGACATCCACTGATTCAGTACATTTCTAATTTCAAAAGATTTACCGGGAACCATTTGTCAAAAAGCGACCAATTTGATAAGGAAATATGGCATCAAAGCGAAATATAGCGCCCACTCCCACTGTATCCAATACGGTTAATGTTGATGAAATTGGTCACAAGTTTCTCGACAATGCAACTACCTTCAACATGGTGAACTTTCCGTCCGAATACACGCCGTCTTTCAAATCAAAGAAAGGACGAGTAAAACCACCAAAAGATGAAGATCCCAGTCTGCGACGATTTCCCTGCAAGTTTGCGGGTTGCGATTACGTTGCAAAGTATCGGTCTAATTTGTGGGATCACAAAAAGACACACACGGGCGAAAAACCCTACCCCTGTTCTTGGCCTTCTTGTAGCATGCGCTTTTGCCAAACCCACCAACTCAAGTTGCATTTGCGCTCTCACACCGGAGAGCGGCCCTATGTTTGCACCTATCCCGGCTGCAACTCTGCTTTTAGGTGAGTCAGTTTTTCGACTAATATTTTTAATTATACTTTATAACTCCTTTTTGTAGTCAAAAACCCGGACTGATGTCTCACACATTGATCCACACTGGCGAAAAGCCGTTCAAGTGCGATTTTCCAGGTTGTCACTGGGCTTTCCGTCTCAAAGGTGCACTGACTGACCATAAGCGGGCGATCCACGAGAACGCGAAGAAGCACGTTTGTGAGTGGCCTGGCTGCAACAAACGATTCCTACAGCACTGTCACTTGAAGAAGCACATTATGGGCCATGCTAACATCAAACCCTTCAGCTGTGACTGGCCCGACTGTGGCTACAAGGCAGTCACTCAAGCTTATGTCACGAACCATCAAAAGACTCACACTGGCGAGAAAAACTACAAGTGCAACTATTGCAACAAGCTATTCGTCAAGAGTAACCATGTCAATCGTCACCGACAGCAATGCCACCCTGAACTCTTTGGGAAGGGTAAAATGAGTGAGGGAGAAGAAAAAGAGGAGAAACAGTATGAACAAGTTTATGACGTTAAGAAGGAGTCGGCAACTCCCCCTCAAATACTGTACTTGAGTGAAGAAGAAGGTGCTACCATCTTTTACATTCAGTCAAAGGAAGAGGAAGAAATGGTGAGTGATGAAAGTTTGGCTCAGTTTATCATCAACGGCTCAGTGGTCATTTCGGACACCGGCGAGCAGTTTCTCATTTCAACCAGTGCCGATTCCGGGGAGTTGCAGGCAGTTAGAATTGAGCTGAAGCAGGAGATGAGCAATGAGGACGTGGTAGCGGCTGACGGACCCAGAGTTGTTGCTCACGGAGATGACATTTCAGAGGAAGCGCTGTCTTGAATCGGTGAACACAATTCCACTAACGGCCAGTATTAATCTTTATAACGTACTCTTCTAGAACTTATTCTTTCCAAATTATTGCCGGTAATTAATTTTCATATAACACTTACCTCTGAACAAAAAAAGATTATGTTATATAGTATCAAAATTGATTAAATCGAGCCTTACATTGAACTTTTATCTAAATGAGGCACTTGACTTTAAAGGGCAATTGAGATTACAGCAAAAGTTAAAATAAGTTATCAGTTGCACTTTGCTAGCTGCTAGTCTGCTTGACTGTACATTTGGAGTATAAAAAAGCAAATTTGTTTCAGATACAATGTATTTACAACTTACACACTCATTTGCCAAAATGCACCACACAGTTCGGAAAGTAGTTTTTGTTTGCCTCCTTCTCGGTGCAAGTGCTCAACGGGTGGAAATTCCACACAAACATTTTACCACTCTTGCCGAAGGGCTGGCTGACGCCGAGCGGTACATGCTGCAATTCAATGAAACCTTCAACTTTCCATCGCTGGCGTTTGGCATGGCAGTTCGAGGGAAGCCCGTAATCTGCAAAGCTTGGGGTCGTGCAGATCTGGAGAACAGTGTTGCCGCCAAGTTGAGCACTAAATATCGATTAGGTATACAGAGAGGCAGGCAGAGAGAGGGGCAAATTAACTTTTGCTGTTGTGTTTTTGTGGAGCACTGTTTAATTATCTTCCATCCTTCCAATTAGCTTCGGTTTCCAAGTCATTTACATCAGCCATCCTCGGCCGCCTGGTCGACCGGGGACTGGTTCATTACGACGATCCATTAAGCAAATATTTGAGTGGATCGATCTTCCCGCCGAAGAAGTGGCCGGTGAAGGAGGAAGCGAAGGCCGTGAACATTACCCTGCGCCAGCTTCTCTGCCACAGCGGCGGAGTGCACGTCGACTCGGAGGACTGGCTGCAGGGGCTGCGCACCGTCTTCGTCGCCCAGAATGTGACGCAGACGGTGGCGCAGTACCGGGATGTGCCGCTGCAGTTTACACCGGGCAGTCACTTCAACTACTCCAACTACGGCTTTCAATTGCTCGGTGCGGTGATTGAGGCGGTCAGCCAGCGGCCCTATCCAGCCGTCGCCGCCGACTTTCTCCGAGCCGCCGGTCTTCGCTCCACATTTATTGGCAACATGAGCGTCGTTTTGCATGATGTGCCCCGCTACTACACCGCAGTGGATGTGAATAATTTAAAGGAGAATGTGCCCACACTGCCTTTTGATGAGCTCTTCTTCGTCGAGGGCATGTGGCCAGCTGGCGGTTATATCTCCACGGTGGACGATTTGCTCGCCTACGGACAGCTCCTCATTGACTCATACAAGGGACGACCGAATGGTAAGTGGTGGCCACCTGCAAACGGACGGTAGCAGGCGAAACTTCTGAAAGTATGCACTTTTGGCTGACCATTGCTTTTTATCTTTATTTGCAGCCATTCTCTCGCAGAAGACAATCAGAAAAATGTGGTCGCCGCAGATAAACGTAACGGGAATAGATTCGCTCATCCACTCGCAGTACGCTTTTGGGTGGTTTGTGGCCGACGGTGAAGGTGGCAATGGACAGCTGAAGCACCGGCACATTCTCTGGCACTCTGGCCATCTGCTGGGCTCCTCTTCGATGCTCTTCATCTACCCCGATGAGGAGGTAGTGGCCGTGGCCTTCACCAATAAGGGCGATATTCACGTCCTCGAGCGAATGATCGCCTACACAGTCGAGAACGTGTACCATTTAGTAAAGTAGCCAACCTGAGCTGAACAATTAGCTTAAGTACAGGAGCCCTCAATCTAATTAAGTATGACCAAACACATTGAAAGTATGACTATTGATCTCCTGATCTCCTTTCTAGTCTTGTGGATAGTGGTCGCCTTAGTTTTACTAATTTATCATTGTGCTCCAAGCTGTGTCTTACCTTCAACCGAGAAGTCTTTAATCATCGCCAAGCTGCTTAGCTTATTTAGCGAATTTTTTCTCCGTTGCACGGTGTACTGACTTTGCTCGCAATACGGCTGCTTTCCGATAGTCACGTGTGTTTGCCGAAGAATCTTCTTTATTGTCATCTAGACAAAGCTTCTTCTTTGTTTACTTTGCAGTTCAATGGCGCCATGGTGATAGTTAGAAAAAAAGCACATTCAAATAGGCGCCTTTCACTAGACGTCAAATTCTGCTGAGTTGAATTTAGGTCGATCAAATATTAGCTTGCGCTTTACGCTTCTGATTTGTTTGCAAAAAATATATTTTGTTTTTTGTTCACAAACGCCTTCCTCAGCATTCTCAGCAAAGCACATTTCGGTACAGGTCGTTTGGTGGACCGTCGTGGACTGTTGGCAGTGAACGTTGAGCTTTAAATATCCCTAATGCAATCAATTTGGCTTTCTTTCGCTTGTTGTGAAAAGCTGTAAATCTGCAAGTATCTGAGTGATACCAGCCCATTTTAAATGATGGCTCGCAATGGCTTCTGTCAACCGCACTCCCCTGTTTGCACGAAGACGTCAGCAAATTGACCTGTTTCAGCCATCAGTGGGGAGTCTATTGCTTTAGCAGTGGTGGTGGTAATGTTCCCGAGCTCAAAAAGACTTTACTTGTTTGCAAATGTTGTTTTAGATTTAGTCCACAATTTATTGGCCAAATCAGTGAAAATCAAAGACTGACTATAGGCTGCATTTTCAACAAATGCTATTTCTTTTTCTCTAGCTCAAAACTAGAGTCTAACAAAATGTTCGCTAATTTAGCAATACATTGCATTACATTTGCTGGTATTCGATGGAAGATTTTTGTATTTCAAGAATTTTTTTCTACAATTTATTTTTGCTATTCATTTTATATTTTTTTCCAAGTTGACAAATGCAGTGTCATTTGACTGCTTAACTTGTTTTGCACTGACACTTTACCGGAGACTGACTTTGATTTTTGTAGACATTGCTAGTAAGCAGCTTGGCTTGATCTTTTGCCTTTGATTACAAGGTTGGATTACTGTTTTTTCCTAAGCTGCTCAATAGACATTTCTTTTCTGTTTTGTTCGATTTTTTATTCACAAATGCATTTTATTTGTTTGGTGAGACTATTGTAGATTTATTTACTGACAGTTTGCCTTGACTTGTTTTAGGTCCATCTGATTGCCTCATCAAAGCCAACCTGGGAATCCATTATTGCACAATGGAAAACATCAACATTTTATTGCAAAAGTACAGAATAATAACATTATAATTATTAGCGTTTCGCTTAATAAAAAATTTAATTTTTATAGTGTAATTTATAAATGTTTACTTTTAATATAAATTTTAAATATTCGTATTTTTATTAAATTAGAAAAATTGATACAAATGATAAAAAATTTTATTGATGATATATTATCTAAATTTATATATAAAAATGTAATCTAATGCAATAAAAACTTATTTATTTGCACTAAAGTTATCAGAAAAGCAGACAAAACTAATAAAATATTACATCATTTTTGTGTGCTTTATTTTCATCTTTTATTTGTATAAAGTAAACTTTTAAAATGCTTAGGAAACAAAGAATTTGCTTTGTTTTAGTTTCAATTTGGCATTCTTTTTTCAATAAATCGCAACAATTGAAAGCAAATGATTACCACTGTACTAACACAGTTTCTGTATCTAAAGTATTGCAAAATATTGAAAGTGCAGCAAAAAACAGCAAAAGTTGTTAAACTTACCATCGTTATCATTTGGAATCAGCATTGCTGGATGCGTATAAATCGAAAAAGCGTGGGGATTGGCTGATTTATAAAGCTGTGTTCGGGCCGAAATACCATTTTGTTTTCATTTCAAAAACATTTACCTCTGATTGCAATTTTTGTTTATCGTGGAATTCTAAAGTACAATGATTTGGTAAGCGAATTCTTGAAACCAACAGATTTTCTAGAGCTGACAATTACTGTTTGACAACTGCTGGTGCATATTTCTGGTAGTCAGGGATTTCAAAAACTTCTACCGACTTTAATGACATAGTAGTGAAAATTAACAGCACCCAAATGATTCATAAATTCAAAAATGAGCCATTTTTCACCAGTCACTTTCAGTGTGGGTTTACTCCAACTACGCATATCAGCTGCAGGAAGCAATCGTCAAGTCAATTACCGGAAAGACATTTGAACATTCGATGACGGCCTCAACTCTGCGTACGTGGTGACAGTGAACTTACTAATTAGCCACCGAGCCATTCGTCACTACTGTTTACCAACGGGCGATGCGCACAGGGAAAAAGTGCGCCCTACTTCGCTGCGTGAAGAACTGCTGTCCGCCGAACTCATGAACTGATGAACTGTACAGCTCATCGGACGACATTCTGTCAACAGTTGGCGATATACTCAAGTACGCTCACTGGTTAGTTGAGTCGTACAGTGGAAGGGCAATCAGGCGATGATAACTACCAAAACACTTCAGCGAAAGCGGAGCTCAAAAGCGAACGACTGGTGCACAAGCGGCAGCCATTTCCGCAGAGAACAACAGCAGTGGTAGTGGACTTATGGTAGTGGCTGGCAAATATCAGCCACTTATATAATAAGCCAAATGGTAAATGTCACTCTCTAAGGATATGGATGGGCCATTGAGGGCAACGTAATTGGGGCTAATCAGACAAAGGTTGTCTGGCACAAACTGCTGACCTTCCCTGGGTGAGCACCGTTTTGGGGTGATCATTCCTCAGCTCAGACTGGGGTGGGGTGGCCATCAGCAAAATAATGACTGATCTTAGGCGTGCACTTCAAAATGTGTACAAAATGTACTACTTTGAAATGGCAAGTTAAACTTGATAATTGTAGACTACCGCCAAAAAAGGGTAAATCACATCAATAAAGTTTTATTGGAAAAGTGAATCGATTATTCACGTCGGGAATATATCAGCAGATAATCAGTGATCACAATGTTCAATTGAAAGCAAAATACATTTATCAAGTTATCAATGCAAATTAGCTGGCGTTTCTCAAAGGATCACTTGCTAGATGAGCGCCAATTTTGTGCTGAAAAAAATAGCCAAAAAAACATTTTGAAAAAAGTTTTAATGTGTTTTGTTGTCCTTTTCTGTGATTCTCTTCTTTGTTGCTGACAACTTTGCCTTTGCTCGTTCCTTCTTCTTTCTTTTGGATTCAGGCAAGTTGTCGTCCAGAATTTTCAGCTCTTGCGTGCTAAAGCAGCAGTTCAGAGACCAGCGAACGCCCAGAATGACGACAAGCTAACAAAATATACAATTTAGATTAGAGCTTTTAATCAGCAACGTTTGATCAGCTCCACTTACCATCAGGGGAAATAGAATAGAAATGGGCTTGACGGATTTGACTACCCACAGGAATACAAAGCAAATAAACTGAATGGCGGTAAACAGATGCACCCGACCGATGTTGACTTGACGGAGGAACATGTAGTCAGGTTGGTACTTTGAAGGCATGAATACGATTAGAATACGATTGATAAGCTGCAAAAAGAGTGGGATTATGATGTAAGAATATGAAGTGGTATTGCACAAAACTCTCTTTCTCTCTCTCATTTGAAAAGCTACCTGAGATCCTTTGAGTGAAGAAATGCCCATGTAGAGAAAGACACCATAGAGAACGGGCATTGGGATGTGCTGCAGAATGGGCGTGAAGAAGATGGACAGTCCGCAGAGTACGAAGATGATAATCTGCGTCACCCGCTGCTCACGAACGCCCAGAAACTTGGGCTTATCACCGGGGGCGGCGCTCTCCGAGTGGACCGTCAGCGAGTTGACGTGCGTTATGGAGAGAACAGTGGCGGCGACGAACCAGGGCAGCCCGAAGACGGAGCAGATGGCGATGAGAATGCAGAGAACGAAGAGGTCCAGGTGGTAGCCGCAGCCCTTCTTCAGCTTGTTCTCCTTGCGGTTCACAATGACGGCGGTGATCTGCTGGTCCATAAAGATGAGAATGGTGCCGAGAATGGCCGGCAGGACGGCCGCGATGGGCATCCAAACGGGGTTTTCCGGCACGAAGGGGTGCACAATCCAAACTCTGTCCGGCAGAGTGGGCTGAAGCGGTGAAGCGTGCAATTGAGTCAGTTGACGTTATTGTTTATTGTACTGCACATGTCATTTCTATAGAGCATCAAAGAGCTGTTTCTGCTTACCTCAAAATTGCTAGGCACTTGCAGTTTAGGCGTTCCGATGCCAACCAGGCCATCAATTACCGTCATGACGGTAATGGCAATGGGCACTGAAAAGTCGGAAATGTACTCGCGCGTTTTGGCGCCCAGGAAGCGCGTCTGTCGAAAGTCCTTCAGCTTCACTGATATTATATAAGTAAAGATGAACAAAATAAAAGAAAAGAGAAACACATCGGGAACGTAGTTTGGCGTGGTACAACCACGGCCAAAGAGAATGCCGCCGTGCTGCAGACAGTACTCCATTGCCGTCTGGTTGGACTGATCACGCTGAATGACAATGGCATTTGTCAGATTGGGAAGTTTGCACGAGCACTCGTAGTTCAGTTCCTTATTCGGTTCAGTGTTCATTGGGTAGTAATGGTCGATGGCAATAACCTGGAAAATTAAATTTATTAATTTTTAAATAAAAATTTGCTTATCCCCAGAGCTCACACAGCAACGTACCTTTTCAATAGCCTTGTAGATGAAAATTACCGAAATGAGTGAGGCGAAATTCTCCTCAGTGAAGCGCGTAATGTAGCAGACCAGGTAGCTCAAATCAGTGGCGACGAAGATGAGCAGAATGAGGGCAATCCACATACCGATCCAGAACCGCAGGGAAAGGTAGTTGTAGTTGTTGGTAGTGCAGAAGTCGTAGACTATAGTCTCAAATACCAAGACCGGACCGGTACTGCCGAGAATCGTCAGCGGTTGCCCGCTGAAAAAGCCGTACAGGATTCCGCACAGTGCACCGCACACTAGACTCTCCATAGTGGCCTGTAAAGCAAATAAAAAGTGTTGCAGTTAATAGGAGAGCACTTTTCAATGGCGCCACAGATCATTAGCTTACGATATTGTTTCCGGTAGCATCGCCGAGGAGGCCACCAAAGGTGATAATGGGCGTGAGACAGGCAAAGTAGAGAAAGATGATGGAGGCAATGGACTGCAGGGCAAAGGCATCAGTAAAGTCTGACTTGTAGTGAGGCAACTTCCGCTTGATGTCGCCTATTAAGCCGCCAAAAAGTCTGCAAATAATAAAAGTGAGAAAAAGCTGATGCACAAAAAAAAGATCCCACATAAGTCTGTCAATTTAATGAATTACCTTCCAGTGCGAACTAAGCCCATCTTTTCGCGCTCCACTTCCTCCTCATCTTCCGAGTCAAGCTCAATTTGGTCGGTGAGAAAGTAATGTGGCTTTCCATTGTAGTTCCAGTGGCCGCCACCACCGGCGTTGCCGCTGTCGCTGTTGTTGTTGTTGTTCGGCACTGCTTCAGTGCTGCTCTCGTTGGCGTACGCCAGGTCAAAGGCCTGGTTGTAGAAGGACTGCGAGGTCGACTTCTCACCACTGCTGCTGTTGGCCATGGCCACATTCTGCGAGTTGTGGTAGCTCTTTCGAGCATCAGACTTGGGCGTCTGCTCCGGTGGCTCAATGCGCGTCGCTGGATCCCACAGGTTGGGCGGGAGAATGGGCGCCTCGGCGAGGAACTCATCAATGGCGACAATCAGCGAGTCGATGCTCTGCGTCCGCAGCGCCACTGAGCGGAACACCGAGTCGGACATGAGCGTGGCCAGAGCACGGCCAATCTGAACGTAGCTGGTCGAGGGAGGAATGGGTTTCGGCCCTAGGTAGATGTAGATAAACTTGGTCGGAACGGACACCTCGGTGATGTCGCCCAGCTGACAGGGCGAGTGCAGACGAACAAAGCCGGAGATGGGCGCAGAGAGAAAGTCCACTTCGCCGACGAGAATGTTGTTCGACAGGGCATTGAGTGGAATCTTTTTCAAGAATGCTTCGTTGAACTAAGTAAGAAAAAACCGTAAAAGTAGTGGTCATTGAAAAGTGAGCAATTACCTTAAACTCTCTGGCCATCTTGGAGGCACTTTCGGCCAGATTTGTCGAAGAGAAGGAATTCTTGATGAGGCTTCCATTGCCATTGACCGCCAGGTGGCTGTCACCATTGTCATTCTTCAGGCTGTAGTTTGACTGTGACCGGGTCATTTCAGACTTGACATCTTCGGTCAGTGGTGATGGCTGATTAGGCGTCAGTGCATCCACGTTGGTGCAATTTATTTTGGCTGTTGGATAGACAGAGTCAATCGAGGTAATCATTAGTTGTCAAGCAAAGAGTTCAGTTGACACGCTAAACACTTACAGCTGGAACGGGAAAGAAGTTTGAGAAAGTTGCTTGACGAACTTTGCCGCAGATCGGCAATTGAGCTAATGATGGACTTTTTATTCTGAAAAAGATGCCGCTTCTGCAGCATCAGCAGCTGGTAGATGTGATTGGCTTCATCATTCGAAACAAGGTTTTTTATTCGCAGCAGCTGCAAAAACTCATCGACCACCATGTCCAGTGTGCTCGAAGCACTGTCCAGAATGACGATTCCATTGGATAGACTGTTTTTCAGCTCGAGAAAAGCGGCCAGGTTGACGGTGGAAACGTACGGCTTTGACCATCTCGTTCCGCTCTCCTCGACAATTTCCTCGTACTTGACCCATCTACAAAAAAAGGCGAAAAACGAAACAATGTCAGCAATGTTCAAGCTAAATGGAAGCAGTTGTGTGCAATACCGCGGTACTGCTTAATTAGCTCGACTGAAATTGAGGGCAATTACCAGAAAAAGAACAATGTAGCTTAGTTAGAGTATAGTCTTGACTCCAAATGGTGACAACCACTGAATTAGCCCCAACTGTACATCTTTACAGATTTAAAGTTAGTACAATCAAGCAACGCCATTTACGGGCTCAATAAATGAACCTTTCAAAGCTGAATCATGTTAGTAATTCTAATTTGTAGCTCTATTTGGCAATTTCGCCCAATGTACTTTCAAGTGGTCTTTTTGGTGAGAGAAGAAGGTGTCATAATGGACTTGCCAAGAATCACCACTTATGACCATAAATCACAGCCGTTTTCAATACTACAAAGCTAACACAAAGGCTAATCATTTTAACCACCTTTTAATTAGGAAGAAGCGCATTCACTGTGACTGAGTTTGGTGCAGCAGTGTATCTGTGTGCAGCACACGCAACTCCTCAACTGGCAGCAGCAGCAGTCAGCTTCAGCACCGGTGTAAAGGCCACCTAAAGTGTTCGTGTTCCTAGTCACCATCAGCACTCTCTTCTTGGAAAGTCGCCATCGTCTGCCGTCTGTCAGTTGTGATTTCGCTTGCGCTCTGTGTGTGTGTGTGTGTGTGCATAGCAAAGCGATTAGGCACAGGGCGAACGAGAAAGAACACAAGTGTGCGGCGTACCACTTGGCCCAAAGACTGTGTGCTGCTGCTGATTAGCTGGCGCAAAATCATCGGAACTAAATTAGCATCCCGTGTCCATTGTGCTGCTGCTGTGTTGCACACTAGGCAGCGGTAATTAAATCGCTGAACTCAATTACGCACTGGCGGCAGTCATTAGCAGAGAGGAGGAGTAGAAAGAGCAGCACACAAACAAATATGCATAGAAATGTCAAGTGAAAGCAGCACATTTCTACTATGTATGGGGATGATGTGTTGCTGATGATGATGAAACATCGAGAAAGGCATGATGATTACTGACAGACAAAAAACGGGACTCAATTCAGCTTTGGCGTTCTTTTTGCGCAGCTGCTTTTGAATATCAACTTACCGAGCGGTCTCTTTCCAGGCCAACTGTTGGCCATTTTTGCTGCCCGGACAGAAGCACAGTGTAGACAGTTCGCTGAAAATGGTCACCTCGTCGAGGGGATCACCGCTGCCACCACCACCGCCACCACCACTGGCCTGATGAGCAATGATGGTAGGCCCGTGATGACTCAGTGTGGAGAGGGAAACCTCAGAAGAGTGGCCGAGGTGACTGGAGGTGGAGGAGGAGTTGGAGGCCGTGGAGAGGTGACCAGACAGTGGCACCTTCATTGTGATCGGCTGATCCTGCTGGCCAGTGGACTCCGACATTGGCACTGTTTGGGGCACGCTGGTGTTGAGGATTGTTGATTGCTGCTGTTGAATGTCAGCTTCATGTGGTAGTGGGACACGCTGAAAGAGATTCACGCCAATAGGCTTGATGATGATAGACTGCGGTCTGCTGGAGGACTGGCTGCTCTCCGTCGTCGGCATGGCTTCATGAACTGACTCGCTTTTTGTTCCGTTCTCTTCGACGGCTGAAATGCCATTGCTCGAGGTTGCTCTTGAAGCCTCGGTGCTGGTGATGGCCGTGTGGTTGCTGCTGCTGCTGTTGTTGGCTTCCGATGGCAGCGCTGAAACCAGAGCTATTGTGCAATTGGAGAGACAATTGAGGAGAACACGAGCAAGAGTGATTAGTAGTGGGCAGTGGTAGTGCTGGTATCACCACCTCCTCCTCCTCCTTTACAAGCACCTATCAATAACAGTGACATTGACTGGAATTGAAGACGGTACACGGGCGCGCTCGGAAATGAAACTGAATCAGTGAGGCATTTTACTGGGTGATAGCACCAACCTTACAAAGTTGTAAAGCGGGAAAGTGCACCCAAGTGACTGTAGTGATTGATTAGGTGGTAGCCGTACACGTTGTTAGTAGAGAGATTGATTAACAAGTGTCTCCGGTAGATCACTGCAGACGAGGCCACTGAATTTTTGCAAATCTACGCTTTACATTACATCAGCTGGAAAACTTCAATTATAATAATCACATTCCTGCAGCTACTGTGAAAAAATTGATGCGTTTAATTGTTTTCATGTAAATTAGTTTGCACAAAAGTGCAACTTCAATTAACTTGCAAAACCTACAACTGCATCTAATTTCACACTAAAACCGCACTGCATTCATTTTCTACAGCTGAATAAAAAAAGTGTTGGTTATATTTCAGCGAAAAAGAAAAGTAACACATGAACATTTCACGTTTTCACTTGTACAAAAAGAAGACAAGTATACTTTCAATGCACCGTCGATGTGAATGGAAAAATTATTATTAACTTTATCAAAATATATGAACAGATAGATTGACAAAAATTGTATTAGCTAAAGCTAAAGTTAACGCGTTTCAGGCATCTGGGCAAATACCAGGCTTATCGTAATGAAAATTGTGCTTATCAGCTGTGCTACCAGTAAGTTGTTTATGCTATTTTATACGTTTCTACTTTCTTTTCTTTTTTGTTCTTTTTATGTACATTTTGCCTGAACAGGGAACAGTGCTACTGTGTAGCAGCACTGTCCAAAATCTTCAAGGCAATATCAGTGTAAGTAAAACAGCAATTTCTGAGGAATTAATAGGTAAACACTCTTCAGATGAACACTTCAAGTAGCGGAAGAATATCATTGCAAGTTCATGAAACGTGCTGTACACGTGGACAACTGTGTCAGTGCAATTGCAGGAAAGACGAAAAAAGGAAGAAAATCATACGACTAGCTTATTGCGGAAGGGTAGCTATAAAAAATTATTTATACTAGCACCACACGTAATATCGGTATCTGTACTCAATCACCAGCACAAGTGAAAGCACTGAAATAAATTGCTACAAAGCTGCCATTTCAAACTAATACATTTTAAACGTTTCACACACTTACAGTGCCCGGGTTGATGCGCAACTTCCTCAGTGGTGGCTCCCAGTTCGCCCAGCGGTGGTTCGCTATTTTCGTCTGCCATGTCAGACACTGACGCAGATTACCACTACACTGGACAAGACAGGTAGTTGTAGTAGTGCTTGGTAGGTATACCTCACAGAGGATGACGCCGAAAAAACCGCAATGCCCAGTATCTGTGTGAAAAATCAGTGTAAGAGAAAAATTAAACTGCTAATTAGTCATGTAATATTTTTTCGTATCACAGGAAAGGACAAAAAGTGCTCAAATTAATAAATAATTCATTGTTGCACTATTCTGTTATTTCCAGTTGCCATTTTTGTTGTTGCATCGCACCTGCAATCGATACCAGTGGTTGGCAATATTTTTGTCATTTATTATCAGACGTCTGGGATTGTCAATTATTTCAGGTTGTTCAAGTGGAAACGATCGTTTGCTACTGTCACATTCTACAGTAGGGTGGACAGTTTCGTATTGAATCCAGACGATTAGTCGTTCCAGAGAAACAAAATTTATTTATCGATTAAGCTGCGCTCACATTTTTTTCACAAGGCGTTCCTGAGACGTAGTCGAGCGCTTATTAATCTCACGACGTAAAATCAATAATTAATCACACTTGAAATGTTTATAAATTATAACAGTCACCACTTGTCTATAAAATACTTAATTTGACAGAATAATTAATTAAAACTTTTGAATATGGATAATTAAAGAAGTTATGCAGAGTTAAGTGTGTGCGTGTGCTTGTCTACATCAACAGAAAAAGAGATAAATTCAATAAAGTGCCACAAAAAAGGCCTTGTTTGGAAGCAGACATGCACACAAACACACTGCTGTCGCTAGCCATGCCATATATGCCATTGTCAATGACACATTCTCACTGTGACAAGTGTGTACTTTGAGACACTGGCACTTTCCAGGAATGCCTTCTGAAGGGTTCCCCAGAAGGAGAGTGTCTGGCAACAGCAGCATCAGACAATCTTCAGTATTGTCACGTATGTTTGCAATTCACTTTAGCAACTTGCTGACAAAGTGGTGCAACTAGTGCGACTAGTGCGATTTCAGTCAAAGGTACATCTTTCTATCAGGCGTGATCAGAGTTTCATGTGACAAACGCTGATACACAGGGCAACTGCTGCTCGGTGGGTGAGCTGTACGAATCTGAACTCACGTGTGGACGGCTGAACGATTACACACACTGCCACTTTGGTACTGTCAACTTGAGAACAGGTACTAGACTAGAACTGGAGAGGGAGAGTGATGACCGGTTAAAGTGAGAGAGAGAGAGAGAGAGAGAGAGAGAGAGAGAGAGAGAGAGAGAGAGA
>JAALOO010001388.1_pt1 | contig 16585 bp, 21 predicted proteins | sample 7257641 | NCBI WGS metagenome assembly JAALOO01 (sample SAMN14085613, study PRJNA598686) | mite metagenome | biome: ENVO:01001000; feature: ENVO:01001002; material: ENVO:01001226; isolation source: single female mite from University of Michigan culture on fish food culture... ...
CTCTCTCTCTCTCTCTCTCTCTCTCTCTCTCTCTCTCTCTCTCTCTTTCTCATCAGTCTTTTGAGTCCTTTAGTCACGTTGTGCAATCAATAACTAAATTGGTTCTACATTAACAGCCTTGGCATTAACAGCATTAGCAGTCGTAAAATGTCCAATCAAAACCAGTGGCATCCAATGGCCATGGGGTAATTAGCGACTTCAATGGTGCGTTTAAAAAGTAAAAAAGAAAAATAGAAAGAAAAAAGCAGAAGGTACCTGTTTTTAGTTTTGTCGCTCTGGCTAAATTTGATTACCTGTGCCGCACTTGAATGAATTCTTACCTGTTACGACTTTTGTCTATTTTCTAACTTGACATCAACCACCCAGTCAGTCAGTCGATTCCAGTTGGCAGGCAGCAATTTGTCAAGAGTTCTAAAAATGTGAGCTTCAATAAAACCGAAAAAACAGAAAAGGAAAGAGGGGTAATCAAATTGCTGGCAAAATGAAGAAGCAGCAAACGGTAGCCTTACACAGTAGTTTGCCATCTAATTCACCAAATGCTGCTGCTGCTTCCGAACAATGACGCCAAATTTAGCGCCAAACTCGGCACAACAGAAACTGTGATCAGCAGCTGCTAATTGATTATCAGTGTGAACAACAGCTACTGCACTTGCCTAGTCACGCTCAGCCAGTACCCATTCTCCAGTGTGAGTGTGTGTGTGTAATTGACACTGCTTTGGACTGTAAAACAAAAACAAAAAACGACTTCTGTTTTTGTTGCAGCAGCTTTTTTATTTTCTACAGTTTGGCAGTGAACTTGACGACGGCAGGCTGGTAAACGAGAAATAGAAACATGCTTAATGCGATGTTTAATTGAAAGGCAAATGAAAATATGGTTTTGACTGAAATCAGTTAAAAATCAGTCAAATGAGTTTTGGCTCAAAGAAGTGCCGCTCTTCTTCTTCGCTATCTCTCTCACTGCACATTTCACTTCTCATTTTCTTTTTGACAGCCAATTAAGAAGAGGTTTCCCATGTGCCTCGTGCCTTGCTGCTGCGGCTGCAACTTTCTATGATGCTGCAATTGATAATGAGCAACGGCAGTTTAATGATAATGAAAAAAAGTATGCTCAGTTTAACTAAATTATATTTTATCTGACCCTGCTGATCTGACTGAGGGGTGAGTATAGTAATAATAATTTAGTCAAGTAAATTAAAAGTTTGTGGTAGTAGTAAACTTGAGCACATAAAAAGGGGCATGAAATGGAAAAGTGTTTGCCATCGATAATGGTGATTGGCAAATTAAAACTGAAAGCAGCAGCAAGCGTTTCGACCGCCGGCGACGCGCCTTGCAAGCGCTTGCAAAGTTTGCCAATCCGGTTTTCATTATGTTTGTCTCTCTCTCTCTCTTATTTTGTCAGAGGTGGCAATGAAATGGCAAAAAATGGCAAGCAAATACGAAAAACTGGCTTTGCTAGTGTTCTAAAGCTAGCTCGCCAGATGGCAAGTCACTCAGAGTGGCTGCCAGTCCGTATATGTGTGCTTGGCTGCTCAATCCAATACACAATCTGTGTTGATGGTGCATTACACAGGCAAACAAACTTTCATTGCATCATCATCAGTGCACCCAACACTGGCCATTCTCATTCACTTGCTGTACAGTGTCTGCTGCTGCTGCTGCTGCTGCTGTGGCGCCGTACATCGTTTCAGCAGCAGTCAGGGTAGCTGACTAATCGTGTACATGTTTAATGTGTGTGCTGTCGTTGCTGTACAGTACTTGTTCAGTACTTTCTTGTTGATATCATCATCACTAATGTGAAAAAGAGAAGAAAGAAACTGTCAGTGTCACCTTTCAGCAACAGTGACAGCGGCGGCAGCCCATCTTCTTTTCATTTCTCTTTTACTTATCATTCATTAGAATGCAAGCAGCGTTTCTTCACTTTTCTTGATGTCTGATTTTGTGAAAAACAAAAATAACAACAACAACCTCAGCAGCTATCCGAAATGACAACACTGTCTGATGAGGAGTTCCAGCGGTTGAATGTAAGTTACTATTAATGTTTTGACAACTTATCAAGTTACACTGTAAAATTTACATTTCTGCACTAGAACCAACTGCTCGAACTGAAGGTGGCCAACTACAATTTGGAGGCATCACTCAGCAAATCAGTCAACGAGTGCAGCTCAGTAAAAGGAGAAAATGAACTTTTGCGCAAGCAGCTAGCTGAACAGGTTTCTTCAGCAACAGCATCCGCTGGTAGTGGTGGTGGTGGTCAGTCTATCAAGAACAAATTGAATCCTTTTGCACTAGCCAAGAACATCGCCCACAAGGTCGATGCCCGACGCGCCAACTCTGGCGCTGCTGATAAGCAAAACAGTGCTGCTATTGCATCAACAACAACAGTGCAGTTTTCATTAGGCAGCGAAGAAGCCCACCACCTTTCAGGCAGCAACAGCAGCAATACCGATCTTTCTAGGCGTCTAGAAGCACAGGAAGCAGAATTCCTTAAAACAAATGAAACACTAAAACAGGAGATTGTTCTACTCCAAAAGGAGCTTAAAGCTGCTCAGGATGCGGCACAGAAGCATCAGCAGCAGCAATTCGAGCAGCAACCAGTGACCATTAGTGATACCAATTTGGCTGCTACTGATAAAATCGCTGAGCCATCTCATCCACCTCAGCTATCAACAACTTCGTCGCACTTATCATTATCATCACAACCTTTGACCACCTCAGCGTACAGTCCATCTCGACAGTTGCAGCAGTCGTTGGCTCAGCTCACCGCCTCACTGAGCACTCGCCAGCAAAAGCTGAAGTGGGTGGACGCAACCGGGCCCCTCGTGGACCGCTTCATCGATTCGCTCAGCCTGGTTGATGATGTTGATACTGAAGCTACAGAGCAGAACCTCGAGCAAAAGGCGGCCATTGAGGCGTTGCTCCAGGCGGTCATCACCACCACCAACTCAAACAATTTTAACCATCAGTCTTCAGAGGGATCGATCACTGACGAAAACATCACCACAACTGACGGTACATTATCTGAAAATAATCACAATGACCTGTTGGACAACACCACCGAAGACTTTAAGCAGTTGGTGGCCTTTTGTGGCCGTCTTCAGCAGGCCCAGCAGGCAGAGGCTCAGGCGCTTCTAGGTCAGCTAGCACGAGAGGTGGTCAAGCATAATCGTCGTCAGCGAGAGGTCTTCAGCGAGGCGCTAGCCGAGGAGGCAGGTCGCACCACTCAGCTCAAAGCGGAACTTGATCGTTTGCAAACAGAAAAGTTGGGCATCGAGGCGACACTGGCGCAGATGAAGGCTCAAATTGAGACTTTGGAAGCGGAAAAGGCCAATTTAGAGCGTTTACTCGCCGAACAGTCCTCTTTAGCTGCAACAGAGACGACCAAACAACAGAAAACTTCTGAAGAGGCGTTGGCCATTGCACAGCAGACAATAGACCGCCTGCAAGTGGAGGTGGCAGAGGCGGCAAACGCTAACAAAATTAGTGAAAAACGCGGTCTAAAAATCATCAAGGAGTTGACGAAGCAGTTGGCCGGCGAGAAGAAGCGGGCGGAAAAGCTGCAAGCGATGATCATTAGCAGTGGCGGTGATGTGCCGTCATCATCAACCTCAACAGCCTCCAACAACAACACTTTACATAGTTCAGTCTCAAAAACGGACACCGCCAGCTGCAGCTCCGGCTCCTGGAGCTACATGGCCGAAAGTCAGAACAGCAAATCAAACGCTCACGCTCATCATCAGCAAGAGCCTGGTTCCAATGATCTGGACATTGCTCAATCACCACCACGACAGTCTGTTTCAGAAAAAGTCCCCGATGCAGTGATCACCGATCAGCCCTTCACTACCACTACTACCTCTTCTACCACTTCTTTGCATCCAAACAGCCATCGAGCAGCTGCTGCTGTTTCTGGAAAATCTCGAGGCACCTCGGTCACCTCGGTGGCCTCTTCCGGGACGCTTGAGGCGGAGAATGTCAGCCTGCTGTCTCGCATTTCGACACTGCAGCAAGACAACTGGCGCCTCGAGGAGCAGGTCGACCAGCTGCGGCACGAGCTGGCCAACAAGAGTCGACTGATTGAGTTCTACTGCATTCGCTCGGATGGAAGATCAGCTGGAAATGGTGGTGGGGGTGGTACCACAAGTCCAATCTCTTCTAGCTCAGTCGTCGACCATGGAACGTCGAATAGGCAGAGTTTTAATCGAGACCTGAGCCGACAGAACTCCGGCTCCAGTTCAGTCAGCTCAAGTCAGACAGGCATGTCAAACTCCACTCAGAATCCAGTTCTTCGGATGGTGAGCTTCCTCAAGGAGAAGGGTGAACAAGTGACCAGTAGCGGTAGTGGAGGCAGTGGTTTTGGGGACTCCTCTCCCAAGTCCACCGCAATGATGGACGTCAATCGAAAACTGCAGCACATGGTCGAGGAGATACTGACCAAGAATATGCACCTGCAGGCAAACCTGGAAGAGCTGAGCAATCAGCTGATGGAAGCCAAAGGACGGTTGAAAAAGTATGAACCTGAAAGTCCTATCGCAACAAGCAAAAACTAACAAAACTAAACGTTACAACTTTTTTTATCTATTTTTTGTCAAATTTGTGCAATGTCACTTCTGAAATTTTTTGCATTTTTTATATCGCTTTGCAATTAAAACAAAACAGTGCATTTAACAAGAACTAATGTGTTTTATTGATTAATGTTGGATAAAATTCAAGGTTTTTGACAGTTTGATTTTAATATTTAGTGTTTGTTTCATCACGATTGACTCATCAACTTTACATCAGCAAAAGCGTAAAGATCGTAACTGGAGTTTTGATGTTTTCCAGTTTGTAGGTGTGTGTTTTGTGTTTTAAACATGTGTGTATAAGGAAAAGGCGGAAAGGAATAATAAGATAATAAACATTGGTCTGAAAGTGAGAGAGAAAAAGGACAAATCAAATTGCATTCTCAAATTCTGTTAATCATTCAGTGGTGTTGAAACAAAACGACAGTGTGTATGTGTGATATAAAATGTATAGAATTTGATAGGAAAAAGAGAGAAAGAGATAAATCCTCGAGATATGACAAACGAAGATAAAAATGTGTGTGTGTGTTTGGGTGAAAGAAAGGGGGAATACAAATATACTTGAAGTTGTAGAAAAAGAGCAAAACTCAACTTTAGCTCAAATCTGTTCTGATCAGTTTTGATCACGGGTGTGTGTGTGTTTGGGTGTTGCAATAATATAAACTTTATCCATCTTTAATCATCACCTTTTTACTGATGCTCAGTTGGCGGGGGCTGCTGCTGCTGCTGCTGCTGGGGCATTGGCCCGCTCATGTACGGATTGGCGGGGTAGTTGCGCATTCGCGGCGGCATTCCAAAGGAGTGGATCGCCCCGCCAGTAGGTGGTCCACTGGGCGGTCCTCCCATGGGCGGCGGCGGAGCTCCGAAGGGCGGTCGAGGGGGACCCTGCTGTTGCTGCAGCTGGGAACACATCATAGAATGTGGCATGTAGCCAACAGGACCACCACCTTGCGGCGGTGGTCCTCCGCCTGGCATCATCATACCCGGCGGTGGGCCTTGCGGTGGGCCCTGAGGAGGACCCTGTGGTGGAAGGCCTCCGTGAGGAGTTCGAGACATGGGACCGGGAGTTGAGGCGGTCGACTCGCCGCCGCCGCCGGAAACTACCGATCCAGGGCCACTTGGTGGACCACCCATCGGGTGGCCACCGAGCGGCGGTCCTTGAGGTGGCCCCTGAGGTGGCGGTCCACCGTACTGGCTAGTGGGCGGTGGCGGCGGCATTCCGCCAAATTGCTGGCCACCTCCAGGCTGAAAGGAGCCCGGTGGACCGGAAAGAGAGACCGGTGCAAACTGCTGCTGCTGCTGCTGCGATTGCGGTGGACCGAATTGCTGAGGCGGCTGTTGCTGCTTCTGAGGCGACTGTGGCCCGCCAGGAGGCAGCGAGTACATCGACGGCGGTCCTGACGGTGGGCCTCGAGGAGGACCCTGCTGCTGCTGCTGGGGCGGCGGTGGTCCCTGGTTGAAGGGGGCGCCCGGCGGTGGTCCCTGCGAGAAGGCCGGCGGCGGCGGCTGGAACATCTGCTGCTGCTGCATAGGCTGCGGTGGCGGCTGCTGCTGCGGCGGACCTTGGTGGGGCGGAAAACCCAGCGGTGGCCCATTGGGCGTGGCCATCGGCGGCGAGGTCATGAACGGCGGCTGAGGAGGCAGTGAACGCTGCTGCTGCTGAAATTGCTGAGGTTGTCCGGGAGCTAGACAAAAGAATGGGAATGATGGTAAAAGTGAAGATTAGATTTGGTGAATGATAATGACTAGTTAGACTGGTCAACTAAACGCCTTACCTGAATGTTCACTCGACACAGGACTAATGGCGGCAGCGAGTGGCGAGGTCACCACCGAGGAGGCCGCCGACGAGCGCCCATCAGAGGACAGAGGCTTCGGTTCGGCGCTGTCCAATCCAGTCGATTCAGACTTTCCAATCGGCTGCGCCTGAAGAGTGGCCACTGCAGGCGAGCCAGTGCGTGGCGGCTTGCTATTGTTGCTGCTGCTGTTGCTCAGCGGATCAAACTCCTTCGGTGGCGGCCCTTGATATTGCTTCTTTGCCTCGTCGGCGGAGATCTTCATCGCCTGCGTTGACTCGGTCAACTTCTGCTGCTGCTGCTGATCGACGACAGTTCCAGCATCGTCAGTAGCGGTGGCCACCATTGGCAGGGAATGGTCGAGCTTGTCGAGCAGCTCAATGCACCGATTGCGAATGCCTATCAGCTCATCGCGAATCACCTTCCGCTCGGTGACGCTCACCGAGGGCGTCTTCGCATTGACGAGCACCTTCAGCTTCAGCAGGCGGCTGCACTGGATGGCGAAGGCGATGTCATTGCCGTCGACGATGGACACCAGGTCGCCGTCCTCGTCGCGGTACTTCAGCTCAATCTCATCCGTCGGCGAGAGCTTGAAGAGGCGCACCATCATGATCAGCAGCTCATCGTAGGTGATCTCCTCATTGTGGATTGGCACCTTGCGAATGACGTCGCCGTACTCCGCCTTGATGATAATCTTGCCGGTCAGATCGGCAAAGTTGGCGAATTCGCCCTCGTTCACCGCCGTGAAGGAGGACGTCGAGTTGGTGGATGCCATCAGGGACCAGGTGGACGAATCGATGTCTGCTGAAGAAGAAAGGATGGATCAGTGAGCAGTGTTGATCAAGAGAAAGCGTGTCGATTGTGTGTATGTACAAAAACATGAAGTGTTGTTGTACAGCTTAAACTAGTACTCACTTGAAGCCAAGGTGGCTGCCGGGTGGTGGACAGGCGGTGTGGTAGAGAGAAAGAGTTGTGAAGGTGTGAAGGAGCAGGGTGTGTGCTAATCAGAGGGAGTGAGGGAAGTGATGGGCGACCTGAAAACAGTTCAGATTTAGAAGAAGTGAAGAGGAAAACGGGCTGTCAGCAATGATGTGGTGACAGCAAGTCAAAATGACGTACCTAGAAATAGGTGAAGATGGTGGTGGTAATGGTGGTGATAGTGGTGACGATGACTGATGCAAAGAGTGAGAGAGGGGAAAGCAAATAAGAGAGAGAGAAACGGTTTGTTGCAAGTGGCAAACAGAGACTAACGAGTCGGATGATGCCGGTGAGTAAGCAAAGGCAGAGAGAGAGAGAGAGAGAGCGAGAGAGAGAGAGTGCGAAAAGCTGACGACGACTACAGCCGAGACTTTTCTACTGCAGGCTGCTGGCTCACTCTGTGTTTGCGATTGCCTGTGCTGCCGCTGCTGCTGCTGCTTCTTCTGCTGTGTTTGTGCTGTTGCTGCCCAGCTCGAGTGACGACGTGTCCACAGTGCAGTACAGGCAACACAAGCAGCCATCAGGCTATTTCCACAAACAGCGGCTTTGTTTCCCTATCGCTATCGCTACTGCCACCTAAGCGGCAGCCGAAACTTTTGCTGCAGTTGCAAACTTGACCGACAGATAGAGACTGCAGCTTCTTCTTTTTTGACTGTATTTTTTTTGTTTTTGTAACATAGCAGTTTTAATTTGATTAAAAGATTAAAAGTAAACTGTGCACAAATATAACCAATTTTTCAAATATGTTTGTGTTTTTAACACACGAGAAAACAAAATTTTATTGTTTAGAGTAGTGATGAGTATTTACAATTAGAGTTGTGAAGTGTTGACAAACACCTGGGCAGGATGAAAGGGTACTGATTGGGAAGGAAAACATTACAAAAGAATACTGATTGATCAAAAAGAGGAGAAAATAAACAAGAGAATTGTGTAGTGAATGGCCGTTTACACAAAATATTTTTTGTAGGATGTATAGGAAGTTGATAGTGGTGCCTGTTTAGACAACAAATGCTATTATTGCACGGGAAAAACTTGATGAACAAAACTGCAATTAAAGTTACAACAAAAACTCTACAGTAAATTATGCTGCTTTGAGGAAAGTACAGAACTGGCAGGCCCAAGATGACTGCCCAGTGTAAACTCCCGTGGCAAAACTCCACCAGAAACAGAATTTGAATCGGCAGCTGCAGCTGCTGCAGCAGCTAACTGTGCCGACAACTGCGCAGCCAACTGTGGCATGGTCAGTGTTGGCTGTCTTCCATTGCCATTTCCGCTGCCATTTCCGGTCATCATTTGATGTCCACCACCACCAGCACCACCACTGTTTCCAGTCAAAGCTAGTGGAAAGGGCATCATGGGCATCATCAGCGGATTTGTGGCCGCAGCAGCAGCGGCGGCAGCCGCCGCCACTGCGGCAATGTTGCTTGCCAGAAAAGCTTTGCTCGAGTTGATGAAAGCTAAAGAGCTTCCAAATGGATGACTGGAGAACACTGGATGCTGCTGCTGTGAGTTTTGGTGATGATGATGAGGTGATTGTTGTTGTTGTTGGTGATGATGAGAAGGGTGAAAGTGAGGTTGACCCGGAAAAGAATACTCGCCAATGTTTCCTGCTGTTGCTCCAAAAAACTGCTGCGGATGGCAGGAGGCAGCAGCAGCATTAAGAAAGGAAAGTTTCGCTGCTGCCGAGCTGTTTTGTTGAGCTGAGTTTTGCTGCTGTTGCGCCTGCTGTGCTTGCTGATGTTGTTGATGCAGCAGCAGCTGCTGCTGTACCGAGTTGTACAGCGACTTGAGGGCGTCGAGGTTGTCGTTGACGCTGACGGTTTTACCGGAGGACGTTGAGTTGGCGGCAGATGATTTAACCGCCGTCACCGGTTTGACTGGTGAGGAAGAAGGTGTGTCCAGGTGGTGGTGACTGGAGCAAATGCTGTCCATTTGTTTGGCGGATAACTGCTGCTGCTGCAGTTGTTTCTGGTGATGATTATGTCCATTACCGAAAGTTGTTTTGCCTGATTGATTCTGATTTTGCTGCTGCTGCTGCTGATGATGAGGCTGAGGGTGATTTTGGTGGTGATAAAGATAGGGGTACTGATTTCCCGTCAGTTTACCCTGCTCAACGCCCTGTTTCTGAACAGCCTCAATTGAGCTGCTCTGTTCCAACCCGGCTTTAAAACTCAAAGTTGAGCCTTGCTTTTGCTGATGCCGACGATTACTTTCATTGTGTTGGAGATGGCGGTGGTGGTGATTGCTTTTACCACCACTGTTTCCTGATTTTACTGGTGAACAAACCGGGGTGGTGGGCGTTAAGGCTGGCTCCGGAGAAGAGAGCGGTGACTCCTCGCCGTGATCAGCATCGCCAGTGTGACTATCGGAGGAGTTGGCTTTGCTTCCCTCCTCGTGCAGCTTTCTTACGTGCTTTTTCAGGTCAAAGTTCCGACAGAAGCCTTTGCCGCAGGTGGCGCACTGAAAGGGCTTCTTGTCGTTGTGGGTGTGCTGCAATAAAAGAAAAAAGAATTTAAAAGGTGTTAAAAACGGTTGAAAAGGTTCATCAAAAACTAAAAGAATCTTACCAGATGAAAGGTGAGATTGTAAATCTGATGGAAGGCCTTCCCACAGATCTCACACTTGAAGGCCTTCTCATTGTTGTGCGTCAGCTTGTGGTTTTTGTAGTTGCCCTTCTGGTGGAAGCCCTTGCCGCAAAATTCACACTGGTACGGCTTGTAGCCGGCGTGGATGCGCACGTGGGTGTTCAGCGTGGAGCTCCGATTGAAGGCCTTGCCGCAGTAGGCGCACTGATGCGGCTTCTCCGCCGTGTGGATGATCTTGTGGCGGCAAAGGGTGGACGCCTGGCGAAAGCCCTTTCCGCAGACCTTGCAGACGAAGGGCCGGGCGCCGGTGTGCACCGGCATGTGTCGCGTCAGGTTGTAGTGGGCGTTGAAGACCTTGCCGCACTCCGGACAGGTGAAGGTCTTGTTGGTTGTTTGCTGGGCTGCTGCTGCTGATGCTGCCGATGATTGGTTGTTAACATTGTTGCTGTTCAATGTTGAAGAATGAGTGTTGTTGAAAAAGGAGGAAGAGGAGGAAGTGGTAAGCGAATTAGTTTGAGCAGGTTTTGCTGTGATGGTTGGTAAAGTGGTAGTTGAGTGCAATCTTTTCTCTTTCGACTGAGAAGTGGGTCGATTGTTGCCGTTGCTGTTGCTGTTGGCAGTAGAGTTGTTGCCCAGCTTGTAGAGCATCTCGTCGATGCTGAACTTGCTCTGGCCGGAACTCTTTCGATGGTTGTGGTGCATTGAAGTGGTGGTAGTTGTAGTGTTTGAAGTGGAGAAAGATGAAGTAGTGGAAGGTTGATAAGATGTAGAAAGGGGTTTAAGTTTCTCGGCTGATGCTGCTGATAACGGGTAGCTATCTTTGAAAAGCATAAAGAAGTTTTCAGATGAGCACTGGTGGTTGCTGTTTGCCGGAAGTGCTGGTGATGCGGATGGCAGGAGACTGCTGCTACTCTCAAAAGAAGACTTTTTGATTAGATTGTCAATGCTGAAGGGAAGTTGAGGCGACTGTCGGCGTGAAGGTGAGTGAGCGTGATGAAGTGGACTACTGCCATCACCACCACCCCCATTGCCTGACTCATCTGAGGAGTGATGAGGATCGCCCTCGATGATGCCCACCACGTCAATGTCCTCGTTCTCCTCCATCATGTTCTCATCATCATCGTCTTCTTCATCATCATGATCCAGCGCCTCATCGTTTCCATTTTCATCATCCTCTTCCTCGCTATCTTCAATGTCCTCCTCTTCTTCCACTTCCTCATCTCCTTCAATGTTAATGCTTTTATGATCGTTTTGATCATTGTCATCATCATCATCATCATCACTTCCGTTCACTCCCGAACTGCTGCTGCTGCTGTTCACCATCGACCTAGGCCAGTGGTTATCGTCCTCGACGTCTTCTTCCTTTTCCAAACGGACTGCTTCAAAAGATTGATTTTTAGTCTCATTGACCAACTCAGCTTTTTCCTGATCAAACACAGTCCTGGTCATCACCAAACTCTGCTCAACCTTTTCCTCTTCTTGCTTCTTTTCCATTTCACTAATTTTTAAGTAAATGGTTGTTTGCTTATCAGATGCACTGCTGGTGGGCGCTAGTTTGCAATCGGCAACGGCGGTCGTCATAACTGACAAGGTTTCAACAGGTCTACAAGTAGGTAGAAATGGAAAAATCATTGTTAGAGTTGATAGTTTTCAAGTTCTCTGTTTCTATGCCTGTCAAACAAGTTCGGAAGAAAAAATAACTGATGAGCTAGAGCAATTTATCACTGACTTTTAAATGGCTGGTGTTTGACCACTGGCCATTTGAACAGATGCCCAACATTTGCAACGCCTCTTTGAAAAAATGTGCCCTCCTCTTTTCCCCTCTTTCCCTTTACTCGTAGTGACTGTTCACTTGGAAAAATACGTGTGCGCAAGTTGAACTCCCAACTCATAAGGCCACTGCCCAAATCTACGGTTTGACTGAAAACAAACATAATAAAAGACACACAAGAGAGCCGAAAGGGCAAACCTTGTCTTTTCTCTGTTTCAAATCCGCTAATCCACACAAACTGCAGCACCTTTTTTACAAAATTGACAACAAAAACCTGCTGTCTTTGTCAGTCAGTTCTTTGCCGCGCGTTTTTACCGTTTTCAAACAAGCTGTTTCTTTGACAAAACACGCACATAACCAAGAATAAAACACACACACACAACTACGTCTAATTTGTCTTTCTTTATTATCCTCTCTCCGTCTCTTTTTCATTTAGAACTCTCCTCTCTTTTTCTCTATTTATTCATTTCTGCATTTGATCACTCATTCACTCTCTTGAAAGCAGTCTGACTGACTGCCTCAATTGAACAAGACAACTTGGCAGTTGATGAAATGTCCATTTGAGTGAAAAGGCAAAACACAGAAAGGAGAGGAGCTGGCACAAGTGAGGCAGGCACAAGTCAAAAGGGAAACACCGCAATTTTTTGCCATGCTTTCAGCTTGGTTTGGCTGTTCAGTGTGGCCCATAGTCGGTCTACAAACTCGGGGCCCGAAACCGTTCTTTCTCTCTTTCTTATTCTCTCCATTGTAACTTGTGCGGTTGTGTGTGTGTCCCTCGGTGTGTTTGAGTTGTTCTCAATTATGTTATTAGCATAAAAGACAGCGAAAAAGTGCACAGGAGCGCTACTGAAAAAAATTGCCTGTTTGCCTGCAAACTGCCTCCATAACCGAAGGTGCTCTCTTTTGTTTCATTCATTCACTGTCTCTACTTGCTGCTACTGTTCCATTTGAACGTTCGGTTTTTTATTATTCAAATTCTTTTTTTCCCTCTCTCTCTCTCTCTCTGCCCGTCCCTAGGTCCTCTGTGTGCAACCTCTGTTTGTCTTGTGTTCCACTGCCTCTTGTTTTCTGATTCTTTCTGTCGGTTTTTTTGTATTGCAGCATTTTTGTTGTTCATTGTTTGAGCAGATCGCTCAAGCAAATTATATCGACTCGGCAGCAGTGGGCGCAGGGGCCTAGCTAAAAAGTTTCGGGCCCAAGAATGAGCATACTGATGATGATGGCGGTGATGATGATGGTGATTTTGATGACCAGTTTGGCAACACACAGTTTGTTTTTTGCGGCACATTCTTTTGGACACATACACATACGGACCTAAACCGATTAGCACTCCATTAGGCGGATTGGTGCTGGTGATGGTCACTGTTTTACTGTTGTACCAGTCAGTTGGTTGCTTGGTTTTTGCTGTAGTCACACAGTGGTTGTCGGCACAATCACTGACGACTAATCGGATCAGTAGGAGAAATAGAGGGAAAGAGAAGAAAGGAGAGCGACCAGCGAAAGCAGGGCACTTCTCTCTTTTGTTTGACCCGTGTTCTCTCTCTCTCTCTCTCTCTCTCAATTATCAGCCCCAGTTGCTCAGTACTACTACTACCAAACTACTAGTCCATTGTCTCGGGCCCCTCTTTTACCTCTCCTCACCTCTCTCTCATTCAGCAAGAGGACCACTTTTCTTTCACGTCTCAATTGGGCTCATTTGTGGCAAAGCAGCGGCTGAAATACATAAACACACACTTACAGTGTCATCTTTCAACCTTATCCTAATGCCAATTACACCTAGCCCCGCAATCTGCAGCCTTAGATCTGGATCTGACTTTGCAATGTAACCGAAGATCAGGCTAAAGATAGTTTTCAGAGATATTATCTTTCTTTTCCTCTAGTACTAAACTTTGCCTGCTGCCTAACCTGGTGCCTAGCGGTTGCTGCTAGTTAGTCTCGGGTGAGGCCGAGATTAAATCAAATTACGGTAGTGTAAAGGAAAAACCCAAAGTCATTTGATAGTGACCTGATCGATCGGAAGATAGACTGTAGATTGTATCAGACAGCAGTGTCAGATAACAACACTGCAGTGTCAACTTGATCAAATTGCGTGCACATGAAGTGTCGGTTTTACAGGTAAATTAACTGCTAATCACAGACCACTTGATGCCAACTTGTTAAAAACAAATAAAAACGTTTTAAAGTAACTTCAAAAAGTATGTGTGTTTGCTCAAAGATAACTGTTTGTTTAAATTGTATACAAATAAACTTAAACTAAATTTTAATTTTTTTGGTTTTTATTTCAATTTAAAAGCTAGCGAATAATTTGTTTTTTACTTTGCGACATGTTTTTTTAAAATGTCCCCACCTAGACGTTTTTAAAATTAATTTGTTGCGACAAAATGGCCTCTAGCTATTCACCCTAACTGCTCATCGAAAACCTACTTTTGGTGTGTAATCAATTTTAATTCGCATTAAACTAAAAGGTAAGAGTGTGGGTAGTCATACCTGGAATTGAAAACCAACGCCGAATGAACGCCGATGAATAACGTTGAAAAAGTCGGTAAATTTTGATTTCAAACAACTTGATCAACTTAGTGAAAAAGGGTATGCAACTTTTTAATATAGCTGCAGGTCATGATGACACAGATAATAATAATAATCAGCACACATAAAAATAAAAAACTAAACAAAAAACAGAAAAGTTCTTATTATAAGTACGTTTACAAAACAAGACACAGATGATGATGATGATGATGGTGGTGGTGATCATAAAACAAAATGAAAGTTTAAATCAATAATGATAAAACTGACAAATTTGCAATTGTGTGTCATCTGAAGTGCTTTAGCAGGGTGCGTGTGTGTTTGTGTGTTTACGTTCAAGTGGCCCAGCTTGGTGTGAACTCCTGTTCAACTTCACACTGGTGAGCACTCACCCTCCACTTATGACCAGCATCTCTGTGCCATTTCCCTCCATCCATTCTGATTGCTCGTCTGTGGACCACCACCACCACCACCAAAAAGAGGTGGTGCTGCTGCTGTTGCTGCTGAAACACAGTTTGTCTTCTTCTCAGTACTTTGCTCTCTTTTTGCTTCCTCTCCTTCTTTTCACTGCTGAGTTGCTTTTGGCAGTCTTCGGTGGTCACGACGACACCGTTTTCACTGCCTTCCTTTTCACTTTTTTCCTTCTCCATCGGTTCTTCTCATCTCATCTCATTCCAGGGGGCCTATTGTTTTGGGGCAGTGGGCCCACTCTGTTGCCGGCTGTTCTCTTCTCTTCTGTCTGTGTGTACTTTTCTCTGCCGACTGTAGTTGTTCCATGCTCTCTTTTCCTGTTCATGACTGTGATGGCGTCAACGACCACTATTACCATTACTATCGCCTGGCACATGACCACCACTACCATCACCAGCACCATCACCATCAGCAGAGAAGGAGTCCCTGGGAAGGCATGGAGGAAGAAGAAAAAGTGGTGAACGATGGTACATGGCCCAGCCTCTCTCTCGCTTCGATTGGCTAATCAAACTGCAAAGCGGCAGTGCAGGCGGCTCGCAGCGGGCAGGCCCCAGCCTGAGTGAGAGAGAGAGAGTGAGAGAAAGCCTTGGCCATTTTGAATGTTCACCACAACTGCTGCTGCTACGTCCTTTTTGCAGGGGGTGGGCCACTTTTGGATGTTCCAGAAATGAGAAAGAGCGAGAGTCTAAGAGAGTCTGAACGAGTGCACCGGTGTGGCACACTCACTGGAGCAGCAGTAGTGTCCGCACTGCTCTTCTCCTCGCCAGGACGGCCAAATGGAGAGCAACACTGCACAATGGGCAATGTGCCTTGCTCACCGGTCTTTTGGTCTTTTCCTTCTCTTTCTCTCTCTTTCCCCTCACGTTTCTAAGAGGCTGTTGCACTCGGCGCAACTTTTGGAACTTTTGAAAGCGTTTTCATGAATTGAAGCACATTTTACCGCACTGTGAGTTGCTGTTTCTCTGAGCTTTACTTTTGCCTGCCTGCTTTTCCTTTTGACCATTTTTGGCTGCCGGTTGCTGGTGGTGGTAGTGGAACAAGAAAGGCCGACAAACGAATGCAGCAAGCGCAACAGCAGCAGGGTTTTACCAAATGGACAAGGAAAAGAGAAAAAGTGAGAGAAAGAGAAAGAGAGAGAGAAAGAGAGAATCGACCAACTGCTGTGAACTTTTGCGCAGTTTTTTCCGTTCTTCTTTACCAAAGGTGCCTAGCTGCTGCTGAGCCCTAGTTTGGAACAAGAGTCCCTACTTCTCTTCTGTTTTCTTCTGTTCATGCGAACCAGCATGTGGACCATGTGGCGCACAATTGGCCAACTGTAAATGTGTGTGTGTGCCAGTTTTCAGCGTTTTTTCCTGTTTGGCTTTTGTGCAGGTCTTCATCCAGCAAAAGGCACCAGCAGTTGCACAAAGTTGTCCTATAGTGCGCAAAAGTGCTCTTTTGGGTGCCAAACTGCTGCTGCTGCTGCTGCTGCTGTTTCTGCTGCCTACGCAAACTTTTTCTCAATCAGTGTGCAGTGTGCAACAGCGCAGAGACACAAAAGACCCACGATGCTGCTCAAACTGCTCAAAAGCCTAAAATGGAAATTTGGTCTTTTCATTACTTTTACTGAAACGGTGCCACTGTTTGTGCTGCTGTTGTTGCTGTTGGTGCTGCTTTTGGACAATCTAAAAAGTGAAGAAGAAAAAGGAAAAGATAGGAAGAGAAGAGAAGTGCTTTCACTGCCGTGCATTTTGTGCTTTAGTGCCTTTGTGTTTGTTCTGCTGCGCCTTCTGTTGTTGTTGCTGTTGCTGTTGATGCTGCTGCTGTTGCTCTGTTGGTCAAAAACAAAGAACTAGGTAGTAAGAGAGAAAGAAAAAGAGAGGGAAAGAGAGAGAGAGAGAGAGAGAGAGAGAGAGAGAGAGAGAGAGA
>JAALOO010001389.1_pt1 | contig 16568 bp, 15 predicted proteins | sample 7257641 | NCBI WGS metagenome assembly JAALOO01 (sample SAMN14085613, study PRJNA598686) | mite metagenome | biome: ENVO:01001000; feature: ENVO:01001002; material: ENVO:01001226; isolation source: single female mite from University of Michigan culture on fish food culture... ...
GAGTAAAAAATGTCAGTGCGGAGAGAGAAAATCATTTTTTTAGGGATAGGAGGATTTTTTAAACAAATTTAATAAACAAATTTAAGTTTTTTTAAAAACAAAAATAATGTCAGTATAAATCACTGATCTATTTAATTTAAAATTGATTTTAAAATAAATTAGTTCTAATTTGTGGTTCTAAAAATATCACTAAATGTTTGAAAAGTTCCAAAACTCGGTTTATTGGAAAACCATGCATTCTTATTTGGGTGGTCAAAAATAACTGATTTAAAATTGTAAATCAAATAAAACAGTGACTTTTACTAAAATTATTTTTTGTTTTTTAAAAGTTGCGACACGTGTTTTTTTGCAACACGTGTTTGTTCAAGATAAGGTTTTTAAAATTATTTTAAAAACAAAACCAAAATTTTAGGTACTCTAGGTAAAATCGGTTGTAAAAAACGCAAAAAGTTGTTTTTATAAAGAAACTATTAGAAACGTGAAAAAACAAAAAGATCGTGTGAGGGTTGCTTTAAAGTTCACCCTGTATATGATGATAATGTCGTTGGCAGTTCGCTTCATTCTATTACGTTTCTAAAAGTACAGTAGCGTTCGGCATTCTAAAGCACTACATTCTCAAGCCAAAACTAATTTTAAACTCTACATAAAAAGTAGAAATGAGTCTGGCAATAGCATTTAAGAGCAAGGCGAAAATGAAAGCCAAACAGGGAGAGTAATTTCACTGATGTTTACTAAATCAAAACGACAAACGTGAAAAACGGAAGCCTTGGCTTGTGATTTCAACGTTTGTTAGACCGTACACTCAGAGCGAATTGCTCTGGCAGACGCACATAGCAAAGAAGTAAAGACGCAGTAATGATTTAGAGTAATCCTCCTGATTGTCTTAAAGTTTGTGCGTATCTGACATGATTAATTGCAATTGGCAACTGTTTCTGGCAAAGGGCTGATTTGAGTTGTGCAAATGTTAGCTTGCAACTACCTTCTGCCTCCTCCATTGTATGGTTGCGACCATTTATGGTGAAGATGATTTGTGTGCAGTAGTCTAATGATAAACTGTAGAATAAGAGAGAGCTTGTTTGAAGGGAAAAAATAAGTAGCAGAGCAAAGTGTATGTGCTCAATAAAAAAATACTGGGAGATGTGTGACGAGAGTGAAAAGAAGACTCGTGTGCAGTTTTGTAGTGAATGCAACTATCACTGTACTATTGTTCATCTTCTTTGTTGGCAGTTCGCTTCTTTCTATTACGTTTCTAAAAATAAACTAGCGCTCGGTATTCTAGAACATCACATACTCAAGCCAAAACTAATTTCTAACTACATATATTTGCAAAACCTTTAGTTTGATCAGTTGCAAGTCGACAGTGCACAAAACAAGTCATTCTAAAAATGAATTTTAAATTGTTTAGCGTAGTGGTTATTGTTATTCAAATTTTGGCAATATGTACAATCATTGTTGAAACTCGAAATGACATTCTTAACACCTATAAGTCAGCAGAGTGTCAAGGCAAATCTCGGTGCATCCCAGCAGTTTTTCGTTATTTACGTAAGTAAAGTAAAACATAAATTTATAATAAAATTTAATTAATAATTTGAAATTTTTCTTTTAAACAGATACCCAGTCCAACGATGAGTTTCTAAACTCAGAGAGAGCAAACCATTTTAAAGAATTAATAGGTGAAAACCAGCCAGACGCAACAAAAAGGTTTAACGAAAAGTATTTTGTTTACAGCATTCTAGATTCATCTTTAGCTAAAAGTATCGTTGAGTCAATTGAGTCAAGCAGTTCAGAAAATGAAAAAGATCAGTTTAGCGAAGTTTTTAATAATAACAATTACAAAAGAATTGAACAACTTTTTGCATATGTAGGAAGTGGAGGTTACACTCGCCATCATCAGCACCTTTTTTACAGCAAAGCAATGTGTCCAGAGAATGATAAAGTTTTTGTGCATTCACGAGTCTCCCCAACTACAATGTACATTTGTTCAAGTGTTTTCAGTTCACAAACTTTTGAACAAAATAATGAGGTTTTTGTTTATCAAATAATGGCAGTTAAAGATTCTCAAACAGCGCGAAAATTAGAATCAGCTTTAATCTTCACTTTATATGACGTTCTTGTTAATTACAATATCGCTTTAAAAGACGATGAAAATGAACGCCATTTTTTAGCACATTTTGCAATTGAAAGCACATTTCGTTTTCTGAAAGACGATTTTAAACACGTTAAGTACGATTTTCGGGCAATACCATTATTTCCTCTGCACAACATGATTTCGTATGGTCATTACGGAACAGATACTATTAGCCCAAATAAATTAGTTTATCAAAGAAACTGCTTTCATCAATATCAAACTAGACGCTTTGCTTTTTCTACTGGTCAACTTGTTGACTACATTACACCATATGTTTTTCTGCCTTTTGGTGAAACTGGTTTTGACTACAATTTGCCAAATGGAAAAACTCAGCGAGATGTTCAAAATGAACTGGATAAACTTGTGGTAAGTAAGATTAAAAGTATAAAATATTTTAAACAAAATATTGTTTTTAGAAATTATCATTCAAGCATAACGAGCCAGAAATGCTTAAATGCTACGAAAAAGGTGAGTTCACTTTTATTTTATAAAAATACTAATTTTAATATTTAAATTTTAATGTTTTAATATTTTCAGAACGAGACTTGATTTCAGAAAATATTAAAATGCTACTTCAAAGTTACATTGGCGAACTGTACTACATTTTGCATGCTTGTGCTGAAACTATTGACAGTGATGGTAAAAAAGATTCAAACATTAACGCTGAACTTTTTAGAAGAATTCGAGCTAAATTTGAACACTTGATACTTACATCGCTTTATGTTGACAATGAAGATAATGACAATATCTACATTAAATGGAACAGTGAACAAAGCAATAACATCAATAACATCCCCTTTCCAAATCAAAAATTACCGGAAAATTTGGCTGAAAGTTGTCGCGAAACGGTAAAAAACATTTTTTTGTATTTATAAACACTAATTTTAAATTTTTAAATAGGAGCTTTTTACTGTACAAACAGAGTTACAGGAAAGAATTGAAGAGTTTGAAGAAACGGCTGAAGATGAAATAAATGAACTCGAACTGGAAAGCGATTCTGATAATGGAGATGCAGACGACATAATAGAAGTTGCACCAAAATCCACTTCAAGTACTGCTGATGGTGTCGGATGTGACGATGATTTAATTTACATCAATGATGAAGATGACGACACCCAAAACTCAAAAGCGCCTAAGTTTGAGGCACTTGTTTCTGATACATGCAATTTTGAGTTCGACGATGACACATGTTCTCTCAATGAAAAAAAACGTTCTTTCTGGCAAACTATTTAAATTTAAGTTAACAATTGTACACTCAACGGCAATAAAACTGTTTTAATTAATAACACTTTAATAAATTTGTATTATAAATGTAAAATTTGTGTTGCCGACGTTTATTGCTAACTTCAAAAAATTACTCGCTTCCAAACAAACTCTTGTTTTTGTTTCGCACACTCGCAGCTTTATTTTCACCGACAACCACTTGTTTGTGGAAAAATCTGTTTTTTTTGTCTAATTTTAAGTAAAATTGAATCCGGTTTGTTTTTTACCATTTTTGACCCCGTTTCCGGTAGTGGAAGCCATCCGGAACATTTTAGTGCAAACAGAATCTAAAAACTCTCAGCGGTTCCGAAGATATGACCAATTGAAGATGAGGTAAACTTTTTACTTTTTGCACTGTTTTGAATCAACATATTGTTCTTTTTGGAATTTGGAATTTGTCACTTTTTTTGGTCAAACCCAAAGCTTTTTACATTTATTGAATTTTAAAGTTTTTTAATTTTTTTAATGACAGGTTTTCCTCGCCGAGACGCTGCACATCATCGGCCTGGCGATGCTCCTTCTTCTGGTGCTGCCCAACTTTGACGTCGTTCGGGGGGCGATGATGCTCAGCTCCGTCTGTACGGTGCCCAGCCTGCTGGGGCTGCTCGTCGTGGAGCCCAGCAGCAGCACCGAAACTTCTTCAAATGAAATGGAAAATTCAAAAAAGAAAATTAAGTTCAAAAACGTCGGCAAAAAACCAAATCGACTCGGTTTTACAAATCACCGCCTGTTTGCCGCTTTCATCGCGGCTCTACAGATCTTCTCGCTGGCCGCCTGGACGCTGGTGGACAGCATCGACGAGATATCTTCTACTTCAATTTCCACTTCCGGTCCAGGCGGAAGTGGAAGATATCACCTAGTTCCCATTGCCCTGCTGCTGGTCAGCTTCGAGTGGTGGGAGAACTTTGTGGTGGCGGGGCAGATGGGGCGGACGGCGCTCGGCCGGACGCTGGACCGCGTCCGCCAGGAGCTGAACGACGGCGGCAATGGCCGCTACTACCTGGGACTCTTTTTATACCCTTGGAAGATTTTTCTCCTCTTTCTCTTTGCCTTTATTCACCAGTGGGCGGAACATGGGTGGCCGGTGGCCTGGAGCATGTTCAGTCACTTTACGGAGGGATTTAGGCGGAGGGAGCTCTTTTTCACCTCGGAGCAGTATAACGGAAGTGGCCGGCCGATTTGGGGCCCCTTTACCCTAGAGGAGGGACTGTATCAGATGGAGGTGGAGCCGATGGCCCCAGTCTACTTTCTTCTTTCTCATATTTTAGCCTCTTATGCTTGTTACTGGCTGGCGAAGTACTCCTGTCAGATTTGGATACAGAGTAAGTAGAAATTTTTTAAGGGAATGATTTTTACTAATAAAAATCTGTTTTTTCAGAAATCAGCTTCGCCATACCGATCACCCTCTCCGTCCCGGTCACCGTGGCCATCCTCTGGGAGTTTACCGACCTCAGTCAGACGGATAAATGTTCTCTAGTTCATCGATTCCCCCTTTTTCAGTACGTCTTTTGGAGGGACCACCTGGAGCACACCTTCACATTTCCTCTATCAAAAAACGGCGACTGGCTGTACATTGGCGTGGCCGCCATCTGGTACTTGGGCACCCAGTTCCCCAACTCAATGCACATTTGGAAGCTTACAAACGAACGGTTGGCCACCTCGGACGCCATCTTTGTCAGCCCGAAGTACAATGCCGCCCTCTTGGACCAGAGTTTGGCGCTCAATCGCCGTCGGACGAAGGTGGTCCTCGCCATTGGCGACTCCAGTTCTTCAGCTGCTGAAGAGCTGTCTTCAGGAGCATCCACGGTGGACGACTCTGCCTCGACGATAATCGGCGGCGGCGACCACTCCTCATTTTCATCTCCTTATGATCATCAAAACCGAAGAAGCGAAACGCTGGCCCAAATTGAAAACGCCGAATTCCGCGCCGCCCAGCTGAAGCAGGAGGAGGACTGGGCGCGGGAGTGGGCGGATATCTGCGAGAGCCACGGCCTGGACCGGGATGGCATCGACCCGAAGCCGAATCCAGCAAGTGATGATATTGTCAGGATTTACGCCTGTGCGACGATGTGGCACGAGGACAAGCGGGAGATGCTGCAGATGCTGAAGGCGGTGATGCGGCTCGATTTTGACCAGGCGGCGAAGCGGATCGCCAGGACTCAGTTTAATTGTAATGAGGGTGAAGGTACTTCCGGTTCCTCAAGTTCCTCTTCAACCACCGAAGACCACGAGTACTACGAGCTGGAGGTGAACATCTTCTTTGATGCTGCTTTCGAACAAAAATTGGACTCAAGCACTGGACAACCTTCTCCGATCGAAGGAGATCGCGTTATAAATCGTTTTGTGGAGACGCTAATTGAGCTAATGAACGAAGCGGCCACCGCAGTTCTCGGAACTCGACCTAAAAGCCGAAAAAGTCGTCGAAAGAGGAGGGGCCTGGTCGATTGGCCCACCATTGTGCCGACGCCTTTTGGCGGAAAGCTGATCTGGAAGTTGCCGGGCGGAAATCGCCTCATCGCCCACCTAAAAGACAAGGCGTTGATCAGAGATCGAAAGCGCTGGAGCCAGGTGATGTACATGTACTACCTGCTGGCGCACCGGCTGGCTGCCAGAAGAGATTTGAATGATCGGCGGAAGCGGGAAATTGCCAATAATACCTTCATTCTCGCCCTTGATGGAGACATCAACTTTCAGCCTTCTGCTGTCCACCTGGTGGTCGACCTGATGAAGAAGAACAGCAAGCTGGGGGCGGCCTGTGGGCGGATCCACCCCATTGGCAGCGGCCTGATGGTCTGGTACCAGAAGTTTGAGTACAGCATCGGCCACTGGTTCCAGAAGGCGACGGAGCACGTCTTTGGCTGTGTACTGTGCAGTCCGGGCTGTTTTTCCCTTTTCCGGGCCCGGGCCCTCATGGACGACAGTGTGATGCACCGCTATACGACGAAAAGTACTGAAGCTTTACACTATGTACAGTTTGATCAGGGGGAAGATCGGTGGCTTTGTACGCTGCTGCTGCAACGAGGGTGGCGAATTGAGTACTGCGCCGCCTCGGATTCTTTCACCCATGCTCCAGAGGGTAAGGATTTTCTGATAAAAATTGTGGAAAATTTTAACCTCAATTTTAATCTATTTTTTAGGCTTTGGCGAATTTTACACCCAACGCCGTCGCTGGGCCCCCTCCACCATGGCCAACATCATCGACTTGCTTTCTCATTATCGACAAACGGTGCAGGTCAATGAAAACGTCTCCCTCCTCTTTATCATCTACCAAGGTTTTCTGATGCTCGGATCGCTTCTTTCCCCAGCGACAATTACCCTGATGGTCGTCACGGCGATGAACACCGCCATGAGCATGTCCCTGCCCTTTAGCATCTACTCCAATCTGATTGTCATCGCAGCGTTTACCTTTGTCTGCACGTACTTTGGAAACGATCGAAACAGCCTGAAGATCACCTTTGCCAGCGTCCTCTCGACGGTCTACGCCCTGCTGATGTTGGCCGTGCTGATTGGCACGGCGATTGAGATGGTCAAAGATGGGCTTTTTTCGCCCAATTCGCTCTTCTTTACGGCGATGATTGCCAGCTTTATACTGGCGGCCATTCTGCATCCGCACGAATTTGCCTGCGTCTTTTTCTTTCCCATTTATATGCTGCTCATTCCCAGTATGTACCTGGTGTTGACGATCTACGCGATCACCAATCTGCATGTGGTCTCCTGGGGCACCAGGGAGGTCAAGGAGAAGGAGGGAGGAGGAAATTTGAATGAAGATCAGGAAGTTCTTGAAGAGGAAAATGTGACTAAAAAACGAACTTTTAACGCTCGAGGCCTCCTCCAGTACATTGACCCGAGGAGGCAGAAAAGTGTCTCCGGCCTCTTTAGCTGTCTTTGCTGCTCGGTGGGCACCGGAAAAGAAGGAATAGGCAATGGAATGCTCAACTGCAGTTGCTGTAGTTCGGGAGTGGGAACCGCCGGCCCCAATGGAGTCAATGGAGTTGAAAGTTCAGGCGAGCCCTCGAAAGCCTTTGAGGAGATCCGAGAGGAGATCACCTCGCTGAAGACGGTGGTCAACCAGATTACCAGCCAACTGCCAAGCATCTCCATCAGCCTGCCAACAACGGAAAGTTCTGCTGGAGCGTTCAACTTTGGCCTCTCATCACCGACGCCCAATGCTCAAACTTTGCTGACCAGAAACGGCCAATCTGGCCACAAGACGGTCGAATTTCAGGTTGAAGAGGAGGAGGAGGAGAAGGAGGAAACGCCTGAAGAAGAAGAAGAAGAGGACGAAGAGGTCGTTCCTGAGCCAACAACTGAATCACTACCTTCCATTGAAAATCCGGAAAATAATATCAGCTCTCAAACAGCAAACCAAAGGACTGCTTCATCAAATGTCCCTCTCTGGATCCTCAACCACCCCCGGCTGCGCACCTTCCGCCGCCGCCCCCTCGCCCCCCGTGAGCACCTCTTCTGGGTGGGCCTCATCGACCGGTACCTCGCTCCAATGAAACCAGACAAGGCCGAGCAGGCGCGCATCGAGGCGGAGCTGCTCACCCTGCGCAACAAGGCCCTCTTCGCCATGGGCTTCCTCAACGTCCTCGTCGTGCTGGCCTTCTTCATCCTCCAGTCGCACACCGACCTGGTCCTTAAGATTCCCATCAACAGTGACGTGGTGGACGAGGTGACCGGGAAGCCGAAGCTCATTGAGATGCACCCCATTGGTTTCTGGCTGGTCCTCTTCTTTGGCTCCCTCCTCGCTATTCAGTGCGTCGGCATGGTCCTCCACCGGCTGGCGACGTTGACGCAGCTGCTTGCCTATACGACGGTCAACTTTTGGACAAAGAAGGAGGAGAAGTTGGCCAGTCTGGTAAAGAGGATCATCTACAGTAATGCCAGTCGGCAGCAGAGCAGTGGAATGCTGGAGGAGGAGGAAGCGGAAGTTGAAGAGGAGGATGGAAGCTACCAGTCGGAGCCGTCGACCATTAGGGAGGATATTGAGGAGAGAAGAGGAGATGATGAAGGTGGTGATGGTCGTGGTGGAGGTGATCTTGGAGGGGGTGGTGAAATTGGTGGTGACACTCCTGGAGAGCTCTCTCTGCGAGCCTCGGAGGAAGATCGTCGTCGTCGTCGCCTTCACCACCATCGTCGCCGTCGCTCGACGCACATTCAGATTGATGAGCTCTTCAAGTACGAGGTCAATCAGATTCTCAGTAGAGGTAGGAAAATGTTTTGAAAAACATAATTAAATTTTACTAAAAAAGATTTTTATGTTTCTAGAGCCCTCGGTCCTTTCAGATCATCGAAGCCACAACAATGTCCTCCACCGACTGAGCACCACTCGACGGCCCATTTCATTGCCGCACCAGGCACTACCGCAAAGGACGAACAGTGTGCCAACGGTCAGAGGTCCAATTGAGGAGGTAGTAGAAGTTGAAGAAGGAGGTAGTGGTGAAAGAAGTTCAAAGGTGCTGGAAAATAGCATCAGCAGTCCATTGGCGACCACCTCCACAACTCCATCGCTGAATCCACTCCACCGAAGCTCAAAGACACTTGTCGGCCGATTTACTGGCTCGCTGAGACATTTAAGAGCGAGGGCTGGATCGTGGTTATCGCAGCAGCAGCAGAGTCAAGGTCAAAATCAAAGTCAAAGTCACCGGCAAAGTCAAAGTCATCATCATAGTCAAAGTAGTGAGGCTTAGAATAGAGAGGTTTTTATTAAGAAATTGTGAATACAGTGTTTTCTTGTTGCTAGATTTTATTATTTAGGAATTTTCAGCTATTTTATGTTTGATGATTTAGGAGAAGGGTGGATATTTGTTGTGTTTTTTAATCGAAGCAAGTTTTTAACATTGTGTTTGTGAAAATATTTAAAAAGGAGTTTTAATATAAAGTAAATCTAGTGCCACTAGGTTAGTAACAATTGGTAGCATTAAGAATGAAAAATTTAAAATTTTTAGCAATTATCAGTCCATTCTACACAGTTTGTAAAACTTCGTCCTTTCACAAATCGCGTGATCATATCAAGTGCCACCTTGGGCTGATCATACGGGACCAGGTGGCCGGCATTGCGCACAACAATGTACAGCAGATTGCCCACCTCCTTCACATAACCGGCCACAGCTGAGCTATTGAAGTCCATCCGGTAGATAGTTCTCTGCGAGTCATAAAACTTCCGCCCACCAGGTCCACCACCTCCTCCCGTCCAGTTCAAACTGTGCACAAAGCCCTCCACCAGCGGCGCCGCGATGATAATATCGAGATTTCCGGCGTAGAAGAGCGCCCGATAGCCCGCCTCCAACAGCTCCTCCACTTCCGCCTTCACGCCGGCCATCACGTCCTTCTCCTGCAGCCGCTCCCGGACCACTTCGAAGCCGTTCCGCCGATGATGGCTGCCCAGGTGCAGTGACGCTCGAGTGGAGGCATCAAAGTAAAAGTACTTCCAATTTTCCATCTCCTTTGGGGAGTACTGCTCGAGGAAGTTGTACTGCCAGCGCAGACCGGTGTGTCCCTCAAAGGCGTCCCAAAGTCGGTTTAGGTGCTCCATGAAAACTGCCCTGTCGCCCTCTTCAATGGCTTTTCTCATCTTCACCTCCCGTTCTCGGTACCAGTCCCGTTGCTTCCGGTCGATCAGCCCCGTGGCACTGAGGAAGTCGCCGTAGTTGAGCTGGCTGGCCGGGTCGCAGAGGCCGTTTCCAATGGCGAAGCCCTGAAGGTTTATGCCCCACCTTTCCGTCGTTTCTTCCCTAGTTCCCAGTCGATGAATGGCCGCCCCCAAAGAGGCGACAAACTTGCCGGCGTACGACTGGCCGGTGATGAAGAAGGGATTGCCGCGATATTCGCTGAAGACGGTGAAGAACTGCTTCAGCGCTTCAAGCAGGTCTCGAGAGACCTCCTGGTGAGTGGTGGCGTAGAATGACTCATCGGAAGTGAAGCTGAAGCCCGTCCCCACGGGACTGTCAATGAAGAGCTGGGCAAACTCCCGGTTCCAGGTTTCATTGCGGAGGACCGCTTTAGGCTGACCACTTTCATCCTTGATCACCTTCAGCGGACCGTGCTCTACGAAGAGGCCCACGCCGAGGGAGGCTCCAGGGCCGCCTTGAAGCCAGAGAAGCAGTGGAACATTTTCAACTTGTCCTGTCTGAACAAAGGATTAGAACAGTTGAAAACTATTTTAATTTTACAAAATTTAAAATCAACAAACTTGAGCTGGAAAAAACCAGAAGAAGAGCGTTGAATTGGTAGTCTCGTTGACGGTAAAGTAGCCCGAGTAGCTGGTCAGGTTAAAGTCCACATCAGGCAGATGGACTTCGGAGAGACGACGACCTTCAGTGAGGTTGCCTGATTTGATGTACTTGGTGAGGAAGAGACCATCATAAATTTCTTTTTCACTGGTATTGTTTCCACATTGGACATTGCTTGTAAAAATGAAAATGAGGAAACAAGACAGCAACAGGCGACAGCTAACTTTAAAGAGAGTTTTGGTGGTTGTCATTGAAAGTTGGTGATTTTTTATTTTAAAAGTAGCAGGCAAAAAGTGAAAGTGATGTATCCAAATTTGTTACTTTATACCCTTTTTACAGTTAAAATTTTTTAACTGATTATATTAAGTAATTAGATAATTCTTTTTCATCACTCTTTTTTCCTAGTAACACGACAACTGGCTGGCGCTAATCCTTTTTTGTACATAATTAAATCACCACTTAAAGGCAAAAAAATGTGCACTTGAAAACTTTCCCTTTTTCCTTTATTCACACAGATTATCGCAGATTGTTTAGTATGCACCTAACTGGTTTCTAGTATGTGTCAAGGCTTGCACCCTTTTATTCACAGTTTTTTTCTCATTTGAGCACAGCTAATTCAAAAATGGCGCGTTTTTTATTTAAAAAAAAGATAATTTTGAAGTTATTTGAATTTAGAACTTAGAACTTATTGCATCATTTTTTATATAAAAACTTTTTAAAATTAAGGTTTTGTCATCATCATAATTAATTTGCTTTTGTTCCTCATTTTTACATTTCAAAAAAGCATCATGTCTGACAGTTTTGAGCAACAAACGAAGAAAGGGAAAACGACAAAATCGCGTTCTTCAAATGATTCCTTCATTGACCGCCTTCTTCAGGACACCTTCAGCGACGACGACAATTTTCTGCCTGCTCAAAAACCGGCGACCACTACATCAAAAAACGCCCAGCAGTACCTGGAGGAGCTAGATAAGGGGTTCAGCGGCAAAAGAAAAGAAAATGCTCAGGCTTCAAAAAAGCAAACTTGGGTAAACGATCTCGAGGTGGACCAGTTCATTGTTTACTTTCATTGTCCAGTTTGCTTGTTGCCTGGTCACCTCTCTCGCTCCGGAACCGGCGTCGACATTGACCACATTAGAGGGTGCGCCCTCAGCCATGGTTTGCACCATCGAGAGCTCATTTCACGACTGCAAAGTTGCCCGCAGAAGCTGGAGCGCAGGAAACTGGTGAACAAGAAGATAAAGAAGACAATTAAAAAGGAAAACAAAGTAGAGCAGCAGAAAAAGTTGAGCTCTCAGGAGGTTGATGAGAAAATGAAGGTCTGCAAGTTGATGATCATCAAACACCTTGGTCAAGATGATGATGATAAAGAAGAAATTGCCAAAAGGAAGGTCCACTGCTTAGAGCACCTGCAGAAACGAGTTGATAGCTCTGTCCACTCTAAAAAACTCGTCTCTTTGCCGACAGAGGAAGAGAAAAAGGAAGCAAAAGAAAAGGCGAAAAACAATCGCAAACCTGGTCAGTCTCCAAAGAATTTTATTAAGTCCTATCTAAACAGTCCAGAAGAAGACTACTACATGACTGGTTTTAAAGAATATTTCAAGTTTGATGATGACTAAAACACAGCTTAATTTTCATTCGCTTCACCTTAGATTTAAAAAAAATAGTTTTGCTCAAACACATTTTATTCATTTTTAAAACTTTGCCCCTTCACAAATCGCGTGATCATATCCAGCGCCACTTTGGGCTGATCATAAGGGACCAGGTGGCCGGCATTGCGCACTACAATGTACAACAAATTTTCTACCTGTTTCACGTAACCGGCCACCTTTGAGTCATTGGAGTTTACCCGATAAATAATCCTCTCCGAATCATAAAACTTCCGCCCACCAGGTCCACCACCGCCTGCAGTCCAGTTCAGACTATGCACAAAGTTCTCCACAAGCGGCGCCGCGACAATAATATCAAGATTTCCGGCGTAGAAAAGCGCTCGATAGCCTCCCTCCAACAGCTCCTCCACTTCCGCCTTCACACTGACCATCAGATCTTCTCTCATCTTCCCTCGGGCCACCCCGTAATCGTTCAGCAAATTTCCGCCCACGTGCAGCGCCGTTCTTGTAGAGTTCCTCCCCACAAACTCCTTCCAGTCATTCACCCCTTTTGGGTAGTCATCCTCCAGGAAATTGTACAGCCACTGGAGGCCGGTTCGATTGACGAAGAGACCCGCCTCGTCGTTCAGGTCCACGATAAGGGCGTTGTGGTCGCGTTCGGTGATGATCTTCCGCAACTGAACGTCCCGTTCTCGGTACAGGTCTCGCTGCTTCCGGTCAATCAGACCCGTGGCAAAGAGGAAGTCGCCGTAGTTGAGCTGGCTGGCCGGGTCGCAGAAGCCATTTCCAATGGCGAAGCCCTGAAGGTTTATGCCCCACTTTTCTACCGTTTTTTCCCTGGTTCCAAGTCGATGAATAGTTGAAGCGAGAGAGGGTACAAACTTTCCCCCGTACGACTGACCGGTAATGAAGAAGGGATTACCTCGATATTCGCTGAAGACTGTGAAGAACTGTTTCAGTGCTTCGAGAAGGTCTCGAGAGGCCTCCTGGTGAGAGGTAGCGTAGCCGATGGAGTCGTTTCGGGTGTAGCTGAAGCCCGTTCCCGCGGGGCTGTCAATGTACAGCAGGGCAAACTCCCGGTTCCAGGTTTCATTTCGAAGGACCGCCCTAACTCTCTGACCATCCTCACTTTTGATCACCTTCAGCGGGCCATTTTCAACAAAAAGACCAATGCCAAAGGAGTTTGCCGGGCCGCCCTGTAGCCAAAGAAGGAGTGGAACGTTTTCAACTTGTCCTGTCTGCAAAAATAAAACAGTTCAATATTTTTAACTTTAAAAAACTTAAAATAAACACACCTGAGCTGGAAAAAACCAGAAGAAAAGCGATGAGTTGGTAGTCTCGTTGACGGTAAAGTAGCCCGAGTAGCTGGTCAGGTTAAAGTCTACATCAGGCAGATGGACTGCTGAGAGACGACGACCTTCAGTGAGGTTGCCCGATTTGATGTAATTTGTCAGAATTAGAGCATCCTCATTTTCTAAAGTGTTGTTGGTGGTGGTGGTGGTGGCGGCTGTGGTGCTGGTAATATTTTCAGCCAAACAAACACTGGCGCAGTAATTCAATAAACAGAACAAAAGCAACAGGTGGTTTCTGTACCCAAAAGTGGTTTTCATGATACTTTTTGTTTTTCTTTACCAAAAAATTAACAAAACTGACGTAAAACAAATGCCAATTTATTTGTATATAAACCGCAGCAGCAGTTTTGTTCCTCAATTTTGTGGTAAGTTGGTGTGAATGAAATGAGTGAAAGCAAGAGGCGAAAAGATTATCAACGCGTTTTGGCGGTGATGTCCAGAGCAAATCGTACACTACAAAAATATCGCCCAGGTATTGCCACCAACACCAATAACACTACCAGTTGCTAACCAAAACATTTTTCCTTGTTTACCTTTGTGTGTTTTCACAATTATCTGCTAATGTCGTAATGGTTTCATAAAAAAAAGAAAAAGGTGAGCTTAGGTACAGAAAGAAGAGCAGGGAAATTACTGCTTCGAAGACGACTGCTGCCTGTCCTGCTTCGCCATCATCAGTTGTGCCTCCACTTCGCCACTCTTCGGCTTCATCTTTTGACGATAGCGCCGAAGCTTCGTCTGCACCTGTTTGCAGCTCTCAAAGTAGCGGCCATGGTCGGCGAAAAACTGTTCAATCGCCGCCTTGGAAGGGTAGATCGACTGCTCGAGCAGTTCGCTCACAATCAGCGATCGCTGTTTTGCCTGCAGTCGTCGGCCGTACAATGGTTCCTCGTTGTCCTTATCAGCAACAACTGATAAGATTGGAGAGATTTTGCGCTTCTGTTGTTGTTTTTTCACCGGAGCAGGACGAGAAACGAGGGAACGTTGTGGTGGTGGTCCACTGCGTTGAGAAAGGTCGAGGGCTTCTTCTTCATCATCTTCCTCTTCAGTGTCCTCTTCATCTTCAGCTTCAAAATTGGTGGAATCTTTGTTTGGCTGCTGCTGCTGAGCCTGAAGTTGAAGCAAAACTTGCTGCTGAAAGTGCTGCTGAAAGAGCAGCAGCTGCTGTACGGCGGTGATCTCCCCCGCCACTTTGGGATTGTTGGCGGCGAAGATGCGGCTGTAGTTGGCAAAGTCAAAGTTTCCCAGGTTCAGGTTGCTGGCGGCGGCCGCTTGCAGGAAGTTCATTTTTCGTGTCCTGTGTTTTTGGGCAGTTGAGAATGAAAAGTGAAAAAGAACTTTTTTTTAGTGCTCAAAAGTGATCAGCGACTCGGGTGACAATGGCTGTCAAAGAGCTGTGACTGTCAGTATAGCCGCCGCCGCCGCCGCCGCCGCCGCCTACTTTGCTGAGCTCGCCTCTCTCTCCGGAGACTGAACTCAGGAGATTTGTTTTCCATCTTTATTTCATAAAAATGAGTCCCAAAACAAATAAAAACCTCAAAAGAGAAAAACAGAAAACCTCAACCTCAGTTCTCTTCTTTACTCCTTTTTGCTGTCTTCTCAAATGATCAAATGCCTTTCTTCTCTACACCGTCTTATAGTAGTAGAAGAACTTGTGTCGACACGGTTCGACGCCTTTTTTCATCGTCTCCGGGTCGAGGACCCGGTCGTCCCGCTCACAGTCCGCCAGACGATCACCAAGAAGGCCCTCGTAGCACACCCGCACCGACTGGAGCATGTACGGCCAGGGCGGTCGTAAACGTAGGCCGACCAAGTGAACCACCGCCGGGTTGTAGAAGGGAAAGTGGTTGCAAAGGAGGCGATAGACCGATGGGCTTCCCAGCCGCTCGGTGAGCACCGCCTCCACTGCCGCACGCTCGTAGAGGACGGAATTGGAGGGGGTGATGTCGGCCCGGGCGAGCCACCGCCCAATCGGGAGTTCCCTAACAAAATCGGCGCCTCGGGTGAAGAAGGCCTCCGGCGAGAAGCCGCTATATCGACCCTGCTGCTCCCAGGCGACGTTGAGGAAGTGTCGGGCGTACTCGGTGTTGGGCGCCAGCACTAGGTAGAGCCAGTTCCGGGCGAGGTGGGCGTCTTCCAGCAGCGCCTGCATTACTCGCTCCGGGTCGAGGTGCTCCATGGTGTAGTAGGGGTTCTCGTCGGCGTTCACGCCCTCTTCAAAAGCCTGCCTCGGGAAGTAGCCGCTGACCAACCAGCGGAGGCGGGTGCGTCGCATTGCCTTCCGGTTGAAGGGCAGCGGTGGGCGGAGCCGGTCGCTCAGTCTTCGGCGTTGGCCGTCGGCGTCAACCACTTCCTCTTCATCAGGAGCACCTAAAGGCCGAAATCCGCTGATCTGCTGCGTCCAGCATCGCCCGTGGGCCTTCGGCCAGGTCAGCTCGACGAAGATGATCGGCGGGCGGGGGTGGTGGGCGGCGATGAGCAGCTCCTCTCGGCGGCGACTTTCTTTTCCTGGGGATGAAGGGTCGACTCGTCGTGAGTGGATTTTGCTGGCGGTGTTGGTGGTGTTGATGACCAGGAGCAGACAAAGAAGATGCAAGAGAACCAAAGAGGAAGCCATTTTCTGTGAACAGCAAAATAGCTTTCAAAAACAGCTAGCTTAAAAAAATAAAGTGACAAAGCAGTACAATCGCCTGATGTACCTGTTTTGAAAGTTCGAATATTTAGATGGTAGTTGGCAGAAATTCGAAATCAATGTAATCACTTAGTACAACGATTTTTGGAAATGATTTGTACTGTATTTTGAAAAAAATATAATTAACATGCCTAGATAAAAAATTTCTAAAAAAGTAAACTAAAAACTAATTTTTTACACATTTTAATATCCCGATCGGTAAATTGCAGTGTGATTGATGCCGGAACTGTATAGTGAAAAAAAGTTGACAAACTTCTTTTTCACAAAACATCGATACTGCTGGGACAATCG
>JAALOO010001391.1_pt1 | contig 16562 bp, 12 predicted proteins | sample 7257641 | NCBI WGS metagenome assembly JAALOO01 (sample SAMN14085613, study PRJNA598686) | mite metagenome | biome: ENVO:01001000; feature: ENVO:01001002; material: ENVO:01001226; isolation source: single female mite from University of Michigan culture on fish food culture... ...
CTCTCTCTCTCTCTCTCTCTCTCTCTCTCTCTCTCTCTCTCTCTCTCTCTGTACTCTCTCCCACCTGCGTTGAATTATGAACGAGCGCTAATTTTTTAATTAACTACTAAGAGCCAGACAGAGCTGTGGCTGTGTCGGTAAACGACAAAGGAAGAGTTGCCTGGCTGGCTACATTCTCGCTACAGTCCAGGCCTGCACCAAACCAAATAAATTCAGTTCCACTGAAGTGCTTGTCTGTCTGCCAAAGTCTACTTCTTCTTCCTTCCTCTCTTTCTTTCTTTCACATTTTTCTCGCTAATTTCACAGCCTCCAAAATCATCTCTCTTTCTCTCTTCATGAAAGTGGCAACACAGTCAGTCTGCGCAATCTTGTTGAGCAAGCTCAGTTTGTGGTTGTCGTTCACCACTTGTATGCTGGTGGTGGTGGTGATTCACTTGATTTATACGGCTGCAGCCGTATGACGACTGTGCAAAACGAATGGAAGGGAAGGGGAACACACAATGTTCAGCCTCGGCGTAGACTAGCACTTGTGAAGGCAGCGGAATAACACACAAAGTTATTTTAGAATTGCGAGTGAGCGAGCAGACAAGTTCAGCAGAGTCAGCGAGTTGACCTTTGTGTTCACTAGCACTAGCACACACACACACACTTGCCAGTTTGCAGCCTGTGGACTTTGTCTGCCCTACCACCACCACCACCACCACCATTAGCACATGTGACTCGTCAGGCAGATGGGGGCTCCCTCTCCTCTCGCTACATGTAGCGAAAAGTTCCGAGTTCAAGTGCCCCAGTCGTCGTCGTCGCCGTCGTTATTCTTATTATTAAGTAGTAAAATAAATAGTAGTAAAGAAATGATGATGATGATGATGATGGCGGTCCGGGGCAGGCATGCAATAATGGCAGACATAACATCTCTTTCTTTCTCTCTCTTTCTTCTCTCGTTCACCTCAAAAGAAGAAGACCGTTTCCATCGTCGGCAGCAGTGCAAATCGACTGTGCAGAGAGTGTTCTTCTTTGGGGTTTTGCCTAGCCTCGTCGTTTGCTGTAAATGTCAGCGGCAAAAAGTAGCTCAAAAATGAATGAAAGAACGACAAAAAAGAGAAACAGAAATTTGAAGGAGACCAAAACCGAAATGTTGTTCGTTCACAAGGTAACAACGCAAGCAGCAGTTCTCTGTGTCGATGCTCGTAAATTAGCCTAGTGAGCTAGTGAGTGAGTGAGGCAGCAGAAAAGACTGACTGACTGACTGAGCAAAAGACAGCCTTCCTTCGATTTTGACACAACACCAATTCTTTCCGACAAGAAGGGGGTGAAAAAGCTGTCAGTCTGAACATTGGTTTGCTGGTGGTGGTGATTTGTGTGCAGCCCTCCAAAGCTGCAACCAACTTGAACTAAAAGTAGTCAAAGTGAATCGATTTGTATCAATCAATCTGAATATCGGTACTTGCAAACTTGCTTTTTCTCCTTTACAAGCGTCACAAAGAAAAACACGGGTTTCTTTTAGAACAAACTAAATTCGGATCATCAACAGTAGCTTAACCTTCTTTTTAGCTTCTGAGCTTTAAAGAGCAGTCTTATAAAAAAGAAAAGGCATCTTTTCATCATTCGCTTCACCTAACTAACTTTCTAAAAGTGCTCAAACGATTTTTGATTAAAAAGTACGTAAAAGATGCTAAAATGCTTTGTGATATAATGGACAGTGATCTGAATGACCAACTCATCACTTGATTCATCGTTACACATCACACAGCAACTTGGTTTCATGAGAGGCAGCAGCAGCAGCAGCCGCAGGAAAAACAGCTTTAGCTGCAGAGAAGAGTAGAGCGCTGCCCAGTCGAGGCGGGCAACGTCGCACTGAAAGGTGGAGACAAATAAAAAACAAACAGAGAAAAAGAGAGACAGACACAAAGGCAAAAAATGCAGGCAGCTACTGCTGTTGAAGGAATGGAATTGACAAAAACGAAAACGAAGCTAGCCAATTAGCACTGAGTGGATTCAACTGAACAGTTCATCACCATCCAATCAATCCTTTAAACTCAAAATTCAAGCAAAAAAATTCAAAAACCTAGGGCCAACACCTTTTAAAAAGCTTCCACACCCAAACCTTTACCTATTAGTCAAAAAGTGTAACGGCAAAGCAAAAAAACCAAATCAACCAGAATATTCTACCATTTACCACCTCTCACCTCAAAAGTGCATGACCTCTTTTGCTCGATTCGAACTCTTCCTCTTCTTCTTCTTCTTCTTCTCTGACGCAACTCCTTTTCCCCTCTTTTAGCCCCCTGATTCGTCTGCAAATGAGAATGAGAAGAGAGAGAGAGAAAAGACAATTGCCCACACAGAGCTTCTTCTTCTTCTTCTTCAGTGGTAGTGGATGGGTTGAAGTTGCGGCCGCCACGGCCGCCGCCGTCGCCGTTTGCTTCCCTCCTCGACATACTGGCGCAGTGTTGTGGTGGTGGTGTGTACGTCAGTCAGTGCCCGTCTGTGCCTGTGCCTGTGCCTGTGCCTGTGCCTCTGTTCCATCAGTGTGTTCCCTTCCACTCTCCTCATTTGCCTACTCGCAATACTCGATGATGGTCGGTAGAGTGTGTGTGTGTCTTCAGTAGCAGCATCAGCAGCATCCTCAGCCCCCACAGCCGACGACTACTACAAAAAGCGGTGCACTTGCAGCGGCGGCGGCAGACACTTCACTTCACTTCACTTCGGTGGTGATGATCACTTCAACAAGAACAACAACATCGGAAGAATAAAGACTTCTATCTTCTTCTTTTTGTTCTTCAGTTCTAACTGTCTGCGTGTGTGTGTGTGTGTGTGTGCTTCCGTACTATCACTTCAAGTTTGACATTTCATCTGAGCCCTGAGCCACCTCAGACCGCAGACACATCTTGAGCAGTGTTGAGAAGCAGCAGCTGAAAATCTTCAACTTCCGCACAGTTTCAATTTTCATCGTCGCCGAATCGTTGAATCGAGTGTGTGTGTGTGTGTGTGCTTCACCGACAAAAACTACTCCACACATTTCGGACATTTCTTCAGGTAAGTTTCATTTTTTTATTCTCATTTGAGGCACTGCCTTTCAGTCTTGCAGTACTTCAGCATGACAGTAGCAGCAGCACCACAACAGTTTTATTATTAGCCAAGTTTTTTTGTCATGCTGCTGCTGCTGCTTATGATTAGATTGTGTCTGCTTGCCCTTTCTTCTTTTCTCAAGTCTTTCTGCTCCATCATTGCTGCCTTCTCATCAGCATTTGCAGAGCACTACTCAATCAGACAGACAGAGAGAGAGAAAGAGTCGGAGCATTGCGAGATTATTATTAATCAGCATCACCACAACTTTGTAGCAACTTTGAAAGCGAGTGCAGACAAATAAGAGGGAAAGAGAGAGAGAGAGAGAGAGAAAAAAACAACAAAAAGAAAAGAAGAGGGGGGAAAGAAAGGACAGAGTCATTTCTTGCCGCCCTCGCTTCTTCTTCTTCTACTTGCACTACTTTTATGTCTTTTCTCTCCTTATCTCGCAATAAAAAAAGGAGAAAGGAGAAAGGAGACGGCTAAGTAAAGCTAAGTAAATCTCGCACAGTCATCATCATACTCAGCTCGTATCGATGGCAATAACCCGTCATTGTCGCGGTGGTGCTGGTGATATGACCATCAGCACTACCAGCAAACATTGTAGCAAAGTGCTGGTTGGGCTGATGATGAAGACATCTTTTGCCTGAGTCTGACTCTCTGTCATCTCTCTCCTTCTCTTTCTCCCTTGATCATTTACACCCTCGGTAAAAGTGTGCATATTAGTATCGCCTTTCTTTCTTTCTGTTACCATTACCATTACCATCACCATCACCACCATCACCACCAGCTTTCGTTATCACCTGCTGCTTTGGCTGCTGAAGCCGCCGCAATTGCCGTAGAGGTCAATAGCACAGAGAAAGGGGAGAACAGTCAAAGTCAGTCAGAGTCAGTCTGAGCTCCACAAGAGAGAAGGAGAGCACACACACTTGCTGGAAGCTTATTATTATTATTCAAGCTGTGCTTGTATTGCGAATTATAAACTGTGTAAACTAACATCTGACAAATGCAACTACTTTTTTTGTTATTTTATTCATTAGAAATCATCATCATCCTGTTCAAGACTGGCAGATCAAACGACAATGGACGGAGGTCGCTCTCGGCAGCCCAAGTGCGCCCGCTGTCGCAATCACGGCATCGACTCGCAGCTCAAGGGCCACAAGCGCTACTGTCGATTCAAGGTACTGTGTCATTTTTACTTTTTTAACTTTTTTCTTTCTATGCTTCTATGCTATCATTCTAACACTAAAAAAAGGCATGAAAAAAATGTTTCTAACCTTCTAAACTAACACTGGCAATACTGTTCTTTCTTTGACGGAAAAGTTGATTGAGCCAACAGTTAAAAATCATTTTTCAGACAAATCATTTTAGACTAGTCAGCTTGGCCAGCTTGGTCAGTCAGTCAGCCATTCAGTCATTCAGTTAGCTGCTCGTTATAGGCACTGCCCAGCAGTGCTGCTGCTGCTGGTCAACGTCCTTACAAACTACTAGTACTACTACAAACTAGTGCTTTGAGGCCTGACCACTTTTCACCTCACTAGTGCTGCACCTTCACTGCAACATTAGCACTGCTGCTGCTGCTGCTGCTGACCACCACTGTCAGCACCATTGCAAACAGGATTGCAGACACTGGTGGGCACTGGTGGTCACTGTGACTGTGAGGACGAAGGCGTGGTGTAGGCAGAAAAACAGAAGACGAAGCTGTAATTGCTGTGGTCAAGAGAGAGGAGGAAAGAAATAAAGAAGCTGCTGCTGACTGATTTATTAGTTATTAGTTATTACCTAAGCAGCAGCAGCAGTTAGACAGTCTCTCCTCAGCAGCAATTAGTTTCACAGAGTATTACACTGACTGAGAGTTATGTTAGTAGCAAACGTTTTTCGTTCTTTTGCACTCTTGGCCATACGACTCTTTACGAGCTCTCTGCTCGTTTGACCTTGCCTTGCATTGGCCTCACCAAAAGTGGCCGGACACAGAGTGCCAACACACACACACACACACACACACACACACACACTGCAAACATTGCATCGAATGATCATGATTTCCCCCTCTCCTCTAAACACCAAAACAGTCAGCAGCCGCGCTACTGTAGCGAATGCACTGTTTACTTCAGCGAACAAATCTTGTTAGGCAGTTAGCATCAAAGTGTGTACTTAGAATGTACGAGAGAGAAAAAAAGAATGTATGATTTGACTGTTGATGTTGAATTTCCGTGAACAACAGCAGCAGCAGTCGCAGTAGCTAAAATGCTTTCTGTTCCCAGCTGCCGGCAGCAGCAGCAGCAGTTCACAGGGCACTAAATCAAATGCCAATGCCAACAGCAGCAGGAAAAGCAGCAGTACAAGACAGTCTCAGTACACAGTTGCTGCGCTGTGACAGCAGCCAACTTCGAGGCCATGTGATGCGTCAGACAAGAAGTGTCCTCCTCCTTTTTAGTTAGTTAGTCAGACGGACAAACAACACACACACTTTGAGGCAATGGCAATGTCAATGGCAAACATCAACATCAATTAGCTATTTTGGTCGTCGAGAGCTGCAGATGGGACGCTCACTTCATCAGTCTCAGTCTTAGGCAGTTAGACACTGCAGCTTCAACTTCAGCTTCAAGTGAACAGCTATCTTTAGCTCTCCCAAAACATTATTGCCTATAGTTGGCAACAAAGACAAACAAGTTGATGGGGGAGAAAAAGAAGAGAGAGAGAGAGAAAGATGCAGACAAACAGCTTCGACAACAGGCAAATTAATTACCAGTAAAATTGACAGCCAGATTTCTGCTGCTGCTGCTGTTGAAGGTCTGATGATCTTTTGGTGTTCTTAGTTTTGATGTTCAATGTCAATACATGCTTGTTGTCTGCAATCTGTGTTGCTACTGTAAACAGAAACTGAAGAGCAATCCGTTTCCGTCAAAGAAGAGTAATTTGCCACCCTTTCCCTTTTCCCTACCAATAATCAAATGTGATGAACCGAAGTGATCATTCCTCGATCAATGATGATGATGATGATGATTATATCTGCTGCTGAACACCTAAGCAGTTAGTTATAGAAACAGTATAAAACAGGGCCTGAGCCAACTTATTTATTTATTTACTACCCCTAGTCAAATCCGATTAAGCTATCGAATCAACAGGTGTCAGCAGCGAATAATGCAGCAATAAATCAGCGACGAGGAATGCTCACTCACTCACTCACTCACTCACACACTTACTACCTTTTAATATCTCCAACTTTTTACACTAAACTTTCCTAAATTTGCCTCCTAACTTACACTTTACTGCTAACCCTTTTATTTACTACAACAAAACCCTTAATCACCACAAAAATCATCATCTTTACCACACACCTCTTTACAGAACTGCAACTGCGACAAGTGTCGACTGATCGCCGAACGACAGCGCATCATGGCGCTTCAGGTAAAGTTTGCTCATGCGGTGTTGGCTCAATTTTGCTCAATTTTGCAACTTTTTCCTCCAACAATGTATCTTCTTCTTCCCCATCAATGAAATTTTTTACTTTGTAGTGAAATTGAGAGAGAGAGAGAGAGAGAGAGAGAGAGAGAGAGACCGCACGCGCACCTCACACAAAGAGTACTTCTCTTTTTTTTATTGGGAGGAAAGCAAGCGTGTCGCCCCTGTTGATGCTGCTGCTGCCACTCTCATCTCATTTATCATTTTTTGATATCAGTAGAGAAAGAAGAAGAAAAGTGCACATTAATAACATAAATCGGCATCAGCGCCGATGACTAGTGAGTGACACTACTACTAGTGGCGAGGAGACACGCTCGCTTTTTCAGCCGCCTAATGGGCCGCGCAGGCAATTTGCATACACGAGAAAGAGAAGGAGAAAAAACAAAAAGAACTTTGTACCTTTCAGTTACTTTTTCTGCTTTTAGGATACACTAGATACATTTTATATTGCAAAGGAGTAGAAGTAGAAAAGAATAGTAATGAGTAAAAGGCTTCATCGCCATCTCCATCATCATCATCATCATCATCATTTCCATTCCAGTCCTTCTCATCACCATCATCATCGTCTTCTAAAGGGCATCACAGTCAGTCAGTGAAACACACAGACAAATAGTAAATATGCAAATCAATCAACTCAGCTCTGTGTGTTGCAAAGTCTAATTGAAATGCTGCGGCTGCAGCTAGAGTGAAATCGTTGCTCAACAAAAATACAGGTAGAAAGACACTTCTAAATTTAAAGTACTGAAAGTATAATTTATCAATCAAACCCTAGCAAAACGACGACGACCAACAAAGAGCAATTAATTATACATGATTGCCTTCGTCGGCCGAGTCTCATCATCGATTCGTTTCAGATTCATTCTCGTTGACAGGAGAAATTAGTTGCTTTGTAGAGTGTAGAGTGTACAGCAGAGCTAGTGGACCGTAACACTTTGTAGTAGTTTTTGTTTGTTCAATAAACCGAGCAACAAACAAGCGAAATACTAATACAGACAGACAGAGCACAAGCAGGCACAAAGCGCTAAAAATCAGTAGTCATAGTAGCCAAAAACCAAAAAATGTTTCTGATTTTACAACTGATGAATCCGAATTCAATTTGTGAAAAAGTGGCTTTAATGGTGGCTTTAATGGGCGCGGTGGCACAAAATAGATTGTGGAGCAGAATTGATAGAGAGTAGCCAACCAAAAAAGAACCGGCTCTAAAAGGCTTGGCTACTCTCTTTATTCTGTCTTTACTTTCATTAAGCCATTTTCCTAATTCTTAATTGAAAACTAATTCTAATTTTTTTCACCTTTAGGTGGCCCTCCGCCGAGCGCAGGCCAACGAGGAGGAACGCCGCCGGTCGCCCAACTTTAACCGCCACCCGGGAGAGCTTCACGGTAAGTTTTTTTGTTCATCGCTATCATTACGACTTTATTTCGAAACACACACCTCCTCCAACTGTTTTTGTTTCAACCGAATCATCATCGAGGAACTGCTGCAATCTGCTGCCACTTCCTTTCTGTCTTTCCTAATACCTTCTTATACTACCAAACCACTGTCTAAATGACTCACTGTAGACCACATTTTTGCTGACGATGAACTGATGATGGCCTCTGCTACCTACCACTTTTCAGAGCCACTCGAGGTGACGCTGGACCTGGCCCGCCATCGAGCTCAAGCTCAAGCTCAGGCTCAGGCAGACCTCAAAAATCACCTGCCGGTGATCATCAACTCGTCGTCGTCGTCGTCGTCGCAAACTCCTCCGCCGCTTCCTCCGCTTCCGCTTCCGCCGCAGTCCATTTCAATCGCCCAGCAGCAGCAGCAGCAGCAGCAACAACAGCAACAGCAGCAACGCCACATTGCCCGATTGATAGCTGAAAACAATAGAAATGGCACTTCCGGTGGCGGCGGCAACGGCGGCGGCGGAAAGATTCCCGTCGCCCATCGATCTCGTCCTTCTCCTAATGGAGGAAGCACCGGAAATGCTCGAAACGCTCTTCATCGCCACCATTCAAGCACTCCGCCCTCTCGTCGAGAGTCCTTTGAGCGCAGTGGTCATCAGCATGGCCCTCTTCCCCTTCCCCTTCCCCTTCCTCCTCATCCTCATTCATTCCATCCGTACTCGAACATTCCCATTCCAATGCCGCTGCAGAAAGCAGCTACTGTTGCAGGAGTTGCAGGAGGACCAAATAACTTGATCAGCTTTCCGTACAACACCGTCGCAGCTGGAGTGGGAGTGCTGGGAGGACCCTTTGCCACCACCCTGGCGGCCACTCATCAGCAAGGACTAGCCACAGTTTCCGTTTCGGGTGATAATATGCTCACCGGTGGTAGCAATAATATCAGCAGCAATTCAGTGATGGACCTGACGACCTCACAAGCGGCACTCAGCTTGAATGGAACAACATCAACTTTAAACTCAAACTCTAATGCTAATCCTCTGCAAATCAGCCGCAGCAGCAGCGCCCACAGCAGCTTCAAGAGCAGTCCCCCTCCTCCTCCTCCTTCTTCTCGAAGCAATGACCGAGAAGAGGTCAGCAGCTACTCTTCCAGCGATGAGCTGCCTTGCAATAGCAGCAGCAACAGCAATGAAAATGTCGTTCAAGACATGCTGCATCATTATCAAAACGGTGATAAGGGAAAAGGAGCTATTGGTGGTGGTCAGCAGCAGCAGCAGATGATAATTCCCAGCAGCAGCAGCAGCAGCAACGGTAACATTGCCACCACAGCCACTCCGCTCATGTACCTCAATCACTTCATCAACAGCACCTTCAACAATGGAGGTGGTGGAACTTCAGTGGTGGCGGCGGCGGCCACTGGCAGTGGCAACAACAACAGTAGCACGCCCACTACTAGCACGCCCCTCGTGCAACAGTATCCAATGATGGTCTCGCAAAGCAACAGTAATGGAGTGTCACCAAACAGTGTGACCAATCCCCTCCCTCACTCGCTGCAACAGTATCTTCCAGCCCAGGAGGTACTCCCCACCACCAACAACAACAACTCGCCACTATCAACGTCAATGGCCGCTCCGATTCGCGAGTTCCTCGCCCACCACGATGAGATCAGCCGTCTGGTGTCGGTGCAGATTGCCAGCGCCTCCGTTCTTCAGAATCTACTGCGACTGGGCGCCACCGCCGCCGCCGCCGCCGCCGCCGCCGGCAGCAATGGCAGTGAGTATTGGGGAAATAAAGTTCCCCCCCCCCCCCAAAAAGGATACCCAAAACTAAACCCCTCATTTTTCCCTACTCTCCCCCCCCTCACTTAGACCCCCTGGAAACGGGCGACCAAATCGAGGACTACTTCGCCCACTACCTCAAAGGCCTGGAGGGCGTTCGCTGCAAGCTGGATGACATCTTTCCGCAGCTGCCGCAGCTCTCCGCTCAGCTGGTCCGTGCCATGGCCCTCGCCGCCTCGGCGGCTCAGTCCTTTCTGCTCCAGCAGCAGCAGCAGCAGCAGCAGCAGCATCACCACCAGCAAAATTTGATGACCTTAGGTGGTGGTCATCCTGGTCTGAATCTTTTGAACCACCAGCATAACCACCACTTTGGCGCCATTGACGTGGTGGGCGCCGCCGAAGCCGCCGCCTCTTCTCCTGCCTCGTCCTCCTCCTCAGCAGAGAATTTTGAGGGAAAAGTTACCGAGGGTTCACCCTCTTCCCCTCATGAAAACACTCATATCGCAGCTGAGTCAGAAAATGAAAATGAAAATGAAAATGCAAATGAGGAGGAGGGTGAGAAGAAAGATGCCGGGGTGAATCATCAGTCGAATACCGAGGGCGGCAATCGAATGAGTTGCGAATCAGCTGCTGAAGCAGTGAACGACCTGATGACGACCTCAAACTCCTCCTCTCTAGCCTCGGAACATAGTCGAACTCCGACGCCTTCCTCCTCCTCCTCCTCCTCCTCTCCTTCCTCATCCTTTTCACTAGATTCTAATCATCATCATCATCACCACCACCACAACCATTACCCTCACCACCACCAGCAGCAGCAGCAGCAGGAAAAGCTGAACCAGGTGATGGCAAAGATGCTGGCGGAGAATCCGGCGGCCGCAGCAGCCGCTTTTCATTCATTCTCCGTAGAGAATATTCTCAAGAGTGCCTCCGCCTCTGCCTCTGCCTCGTCCCCCTCTTCTTAGAATCGAGTAGTGTACAGAAGCTGCTTTCAAAAACTTTACTCAGACACACAATCAAAAAAGGAGTTGTTCACTTTTGTCCACTTTTACTATTCTATAATATATCTGTTTACTCTTTCTCCACCTAAATGACATTCATTCTTTCTTCCACTTTATTTCTCTTCTCACTAATTTATATTCTCATTAATTACCCCCGTCTGCTGCTGCAATTAAGTTCATCGCACAATTTCGTTTCGCTTTTCGTTCTCTTATTCTCTCATTTTATACTCTTTGCTAAAGTTTCTAAACTTTTACTTCAGTAACCTTCCGCTCATTTTATCTTCCACTCATTTTCATTCACTGTACACTGTAAACTGTACCCTCTGTATTATACACTTGCACTTCTTTTTAATTCAATTTAATTTAATTTATACACACGCACTCACACACACAGAAAGAGAAAAGAACATTATTACTGCTGGAGTTTGTGTCCATTAGAACTGCTACTGCCGACCATTATTCAGCAAACAGAAAATGGCAGAGACAGTTAAAACTTTTAAAACAGTATGACATTATTAAAACACACACACACACACAGACACAAACTACTTCGATACACTTCCAACACAACAGCACAACAGCACAGCACATTTTGAAACCCACTTCGATACACTCTTTGGACCATGTACAGAACATTACTACTACCCAATCCCACTTTTCCCCCTCTCTCCACCCTCTCCGTTTTTAATTAATTAAAGTGACCATTACCGTTTACAGCAGCAGCAGCTGCGGCAGCAGGGCAAGGCAAGCCCTTCACTTAATGAGAAAATGTCGCCATTACTCCCTAGAGTTATACTTTCTCTGTACTAGACTCTGTCAGTAATAACCGTACCAATAGTAATCCAGAAGACCAGAAGCCCTCAACCCCCCACTAGAACCAGCTAGTGTAGCCAGTTCTCGACAGTTTTCTTTCAAAGAAAATAGCCAAAGAAATAAAAGTTCTGCCTAGTTAGCCAGCTAAGCGGGCAGCGGCAGCAGCAGTTAAGCAGCCATTGACATTGACAGTGCTAGTGTCGAACGAAAACAGTCTCCTTCTCCAGTCAAAAAGAAGGAGGCCAAAGAAGGCCAAAAATATGCAAATCAGCAAAAGAAGAAGAAGAAGAGGGGGTCACCCAAACAGCAGATTGGGGGCACCCGAAACTAGTTTGCCAGTTGTAGCAAGCAAGCTGGTGGTGGCAGTTGTAGCCATCTGCTGCCTCTCGTCTTCGTCTTCGTCCTTCAAGACAAGGACATTGCACAGAAGGCTGAAGACTGAAGAAGAAAAAAAGTAGTGGCTGCCAAAACGGCCGAATCGACTAGCAAAGTACATCCACAGTAGCTTGAATTTCTATCAAAAGAAAAAGGAGGGCATCTTCCAAGGACGTTAGTTGCATTGCAGAGAGTCCAAAGAAACGTCCCAAACACGTCTAGACACACACAAACACTGTCTCTTCGAGTCTAATAATAACAATAAATTCTGCAAGAAGTCATTCCCCTTCTCCCTTCTCGACCAGGCAAAGCAGGCGGCATTATTGCCCATAAATAACCGCCTAAACCTTTCGCAAACAAACTAAATAGTGAAAAAGAGAAAGAGAATACTGCACGTCCTTGCAGCACGAACAGGAATATAAAGACCCGGGCAATAAAGACAATACAGTTTCCTCGCTTGTTTATGAGCTGATGTGCTCTCCTCCTTAAGAAAAGGGTAAGATGGTGAAGAAAATGATTTTGAGCAGGGTTCCAACAGCACACTCGCTACTAGTAGCAAGCAGTCCAAAAGTTGAGAGTAGAGAATAACTAATGGCCCATTCTGTTTTTGGTGGTGGTGGGAGGTTGTCCAATAAATTAGAATGCAAAGAGAGAATTAAGATTCTGAACTGAGAAAATTCTGCACACACACACACACACAATAGCTACTAAATTGGTGGCTAATTGCCGCAGCAGAAACCCAAAATTTTGTTTTTGGGTGCAAAAGCAAAAGCAACACAAAATCTAGTCCCCGCTCGCTCTTTCTAATTAATGTGCCAGCTACCAACTCCTTCTTCTTCTCCGTTACCATCTTTCAATTTAATTAAATTAAACAGTCTCTGCCTGCCTGCCTGAATGAATGAGGCTGAAGCTGAAAAAGAAGAAGAAATTGAGGGTAAACTGCTGCAGTAGTATGCCATTCAAGTGTGACAGCAGCAATTACCCCCTCTCTTTCTGTTTTATAATTTCCTTCCAATGTGTCTCTTTCTCAATGCCCAAACACACACACACACACACATTTGAATGCCTGGGCACAGGCCAAGGAAAGAAGAGAGCTGTGAGTGTCTTGCAGAGAGCGAGAGAGAGAGAGAGAGGGCACTAATTTATGGACAAGAGGGAGAAAGAAAGAGAGGGGATTAGTTACTTTTACTGCACTGAACTGAACTGGTAAGGGAATGAAAGAGAGAGAGAGGAGAAGGGAGAGAACAGTGTCACAGAGAGAAAGAGAGACTTGGCCAGGGCACAGTGCACATTAGTGAGTGTCTCCGTTAGCAGAAGAGAGCAAGAGCTTTCTTTCAGTGGTGGTGCAGCAGAATCTCAATTAACCTTGTTATTGCTGATTGTGCAATTAAATACTGGTGAAGGGTGCAGCAGCAGCAGCAAATGTGTGCAAGGTGACACCGTCACTGGCACATCAGCTTGCAAAGTTGTAAAAAAGAGGAGTTGCAACAAGAGGTTTGTGCAACAAAATTGCAAAGTGATCCCTCTTCTTTCAAGGGGTTAAAGTGGTTTTTATTTGAAAATGGTAAAATACCCTCTTTCAACATAATAAAATTAAGACTGCTCAACATTACAGAAAAAGAAAAAGAGAGTGAATGCTGAACAGTGTCGCAACATTGTGCGCTAATTCAAGTGCTACCAAGTGCTACCAAGCGCTCCAATTTCTTGATGATCACCAAGACTGCAATCGAAAAAAATAGGCAAAAACAAAAACCAATATCTACTGTTTTATATTTAGTCTTTAAAGCACTGTTTTTTTGCATGTCTGCTCCAAAGCCGAGGGTAATTAGTCACTACTACCACCAAGTCTGCCAGACAGTTTTGATTAGTCAATAGTAGCAGCGGCAGCAGAAGCAGCCACAACATTCCAACTGAACTGTCAGTTCCAGTGCACACACACAGACAGACAGACACAGACTGACATACTTGCACAATCAGTCAAAGCAGTCAGTGACAAACAAAAGTGCCGTCATAGTCGTCGTCAAAAGGTCAAAAAAGTCCAGAGCAGAAAAAAGTAAAAGAAAATGCCGCGCATCACTCTTCCCCTTCTTCCCCTTCTTCTTCTCAGTGCCATAAATCGCGTCAAGCAAAAAAGTAAAGTGACACTTGGCCAACACAGAAAGCAGAAGAAGGCCAGCGAAAGAAACAGACACACTAAAGCGCAGGCAGATACCGAGCTGCCGCTATCACCAGTTAGCTCTTGTTTCAGCAGAGACACAGCTCAGAAGAAAAAGAGAGGGAAAATTGAGAACGGAAAGACCCTCAGAGCAACAGCAGCAGTAGCAGTAGCAGCGGCAATTCAGACCGTTGAGGCCACCAAGAAGAAACTGGTGAAACCCTGGAAGAGTGTCTCCAGGGTAAACACTGTTTGTCGGCGGTAGTGTTGCTGGGCTGCTGGACCACTTCCTTTCAAAAAAGAGCTGAAGTGATACACTTCGGACAGTGAAAAAGGGCGATGATGATGAAATGGAAAGAGCGAACCGAGTGTAAGTGGAGGCTTAGCAACACACTGTTCTTCTTACTTCAGCATAGATTTATGGGCCAAACGGAACTAAAAGCAGCAGCAGCAGCCCTTACTATTCCGATTATTGAGGCAAATTATTGTACTGCTCACGGAGAAAGTGGTGCATGACAGAGCAGTGCGGCGACCACCACCACCACCACCACCACCAAACAGTGTATACTTTTACTTGAAGATTTATTAGTTTTACTACAAAGATTTGTAAAATATTAGAGTGAGAAAGTGAGGAGGGTTCACAGAGGCCTTGTGTAGTTAGAAAAAGGAAGGCAAGCAAGAAAAATATTAGTCAACTTCACTCACTTTCTCTCACGTTCACTTCAAATTAGCAGTAAAAATGATTGACCAGCTGCAGCTGCAGAGAAGGGCGGTAGTTCAAAGTCTACTTCAAAGTATCGGAAAAAAAGAGTTAGAAAGTGGGTGAGAGTGTGCTTTTAGCGAGAACACTTGAGCACAGTTGAGGTCAACAAACACAGCAAGATCAGCAAAAGCAGTTGACTAGCCTCAAACCAAAAAGCCATTCATCATCTAAAGTGAAAAAAAGCAACTTCCTCATTCCATTCTTCAGGCACTATGGCTAGCATTCAAATTTTAAAGCTAATCAGAGACTCAGGATTCCGATAACCTAGAATATTCTCGCCAGTGCAAAAAGTGAAAACAAAAAGTGAGATAGAAACAAGGCAGCACTTCTCTTTTCTGGGCAGCAAAGTGTCTTCCTTCCCTCTCTTTCTTACGGGCGCACAAAGAAGAACACTTTTGAGGGATTGGCCTTTAAAGAGAGAAGGCAGAGAAGGCAGAGAAAGCAGCTACTGTCAAAATCACACAGTTTCTCCCTCTTATTTTTTCAGTCGCCTCTTTCTTTCTCCTCTCTCTTGTTTTCATCTAACCACCTCGCAGCAATCGGCGACGCCGGGCGCCTCACACTAAAGGCGTGAGAAGAAGGAGGAAAAGAGGGAGAAAGAAGAAAAAGAAGGAAAGCAGCAGCAGCAGCGTCTAGAGCTGCAAAATCTGCTGCTTTAGCTGATATTGCACGCAAGCTTTAACTGCTGCTATAGCGCACAGGCATACAAGCACACAGCTTTGCTTCGCTCTGCTCAAGTGTTAAGTGCACCCCTCGCAGAGTGAAAAGCAGCAAAGAGGCAGCAGCAGCAGCCAATTCTTCTGCTCACTTCTACTACTTCTTGAGCTTCACCTCAAAGTAAATCAAAGTAAATAAAGAGAGAGGCGCAATCAATCACCAAGCAGATGCTGCTATAAAACACAGTGTTAGCTGAGCTTTTCAAGCATCTGAATCTGATCACACAAGAGAGCAAAACGAATCGAACACGAATTCACAATCACTAGCAATTGGCAAAAGTGGGAAGCTACTTAAATCTCGTAGATATAGGAAAACCTCCTCATCATCATCACCACCACCATGCTCAGAAAGACAAACCACAAAAAGAGAAAAGAAAAGAGAATGCCCATGCTGTTGTTGTTGGTTCAGATGGTCAAACATCAGCAGCAGCAGGGGCAGTGTTTGGCACCAGAAGGAAAACATACATCACAGTTGTTCAACTTGACAACTACTCTACTGTAAACTTAAAAGCAAACACTACCACCACCACTACCACCACTGCCAATAATTCATCATCTGCTCTGCTCTGCTCAGCTCTGAAATGTGAAATGGTGCACATCAGCAGCAGTGACTAAGAGCAGACCGTAGCAAGCAAGCAAGCAAGCACAGCCGTCTCCGATTGCCTCCTTACCATTGTTTTCGCTACAACAGCAGCATCTCTTCTCGCTAAAACAGTAGCCCAATCACCTCTCTATAGATAGACTCCATCACCATCACCATCACCACCACCACCACCATCACCACATTCCCAGACAGAGGATTGGGGAGAGGGGGGGGGATTCAGTCAATTAAACTGAACGAGTAACGAGCAGTCAACAGCAGCAGCAACACTGCAAAGCAAATCAAAGCGAAGCGAAGCGAAGCAAGCAAGGAACCGAGCTGATTCACAGAAGGCCAGACAGAGTTGCTGGGGTGATTGAACAAACTGCAGTGATCACCAGTCGCAGCAGACCACAGACGGCAAAGAGAGAGAGAGAGAGAGAGAGAGAGAGAGAGAGAGAGAGAGAGAGAGA
>JAALOO010001392.1_pt1 | contig 16523 bp, 16 predicted proteins | sample 7257641 | NCBI WGS metagenome assembly JAALOO01 (sample SAMN14085613, study PRJNA598686) | mite metagenome | biome: ENVO:01001000; feature: ENVO:01001002; material: ENVO:01001226; isolation source: single female mite from University of Michigan culture on fish food culture... ...
GCTGCTGCTGCTGCTGCTGCTGCTGCTGCTGCTGCTGCTGCTGCTGCTGCTGCTAATCGCACCGACGAAGCGACTGACTGCAAACTGCGAGAAACAAATTAGCACAGATAGCACAGACGGCAGAAAAAAAAGTGCTGAAAAGTGCGGCAAGAAGTTAGCTTCTTCTCCTCCTCCTTCTTCTCTGTTGCTGATTTGAATATCTCTCCAGCCACTTTTTTTTCAAGGCCCTTTTCGAGTGCTTTGTTGTTGCTGCAGTTGCACTGGCCACTGGCCAGTCGGTGCTAATCATCACTGCCATCACCACCACCACCACGTCTGAAGTAGATACCAGCTTTCTTTCTTTCTTTTTTTGCGTAGGTTACTGTTGGTGGTGGTGTCTAATCGCTGAAGCCACTGCCGCCACCAACACTGCTGCTGCTGCTGCTGCCAATGCGATGTGATCTAATGGCACTGGTAATGGCACTCGGCACAAGATGCACCGAAGTATGTGTCTGTCGGTGTGTGTGTGATTGCCATCCGCTGATAACTGCTGCTGCTGCTGCTTCTGTTGCCTTTTCTCTCAATAACATTTTTGTTTCGTTTGAGAGCTGCGTGGAAGATCTTTCTTTTGCACTGAGTCGTATTCAAATGATGCTGCTGCTGCCGTTTCTGATGATGATGATGATCAGCAAGTTGAAGTAGAAATAGAAAAACACTTGATTGCACCGAAGTGCTATCTCGCTGAGGCTGCTGCTGCTGTTGGCAAATGTGTTTGAGTTGGTGTTGGTTTCCAACTCAATGATATCACCTCTACTCTACTCTACTCTGGAAAAATTCTATCAGCATTCAAAGAGGGCCAAAGGTGTGCAAAGGTGTGCTGTGCAAAAGAAGCTGTGCTGATAGTGGAATCTAGTGGAAGGCTGACTGACTGACTGACTGTTTTTTTTCATTCAATGGTACTGTTGTTGGTTGGTTGCCTGGTTGACACAAACGGGCCAACCACCAAAGTCGGCGTCACCAGAAGAGAACTTCCATCAGTGGTGGTGGTGGTGCTAGAAGGACTTCATTTTCGGGCGGACTTGGCCTGGCAAGCTCGCTGCCAATATCTCTGGCCTGTCCAAACACACACACTCACTCGTACTCACTCGTACTCGACCGTCACTGATAAGGCCAATGCTGTTCTCTTTCTTTTTTTCCTTTTATCTTTCTCCTTCTCTCTACCTTTTTCCTGTCTCTCTGATACTGATCACCTCAGCTCAGCTCAGTTCCATTGCCAGCGTCGCCATTCGGCCACATTCGAGTCACTCAGTTGCTATCTGCTATGCAGTGTGTGTGTTTTCATTTACCTGTCTCTTAACATTGCAATAATGCTGCCGCTGCTGCTGCTGATAACGATTAAAGATAAGGGACACAAACAGACACACACACACACACACGCTGGAGTACAAACACATGGAAAGAGGAAAGAGAGATAGCAAACACATACAGGTAGAGGGGGAGATACTACTACGACGACTGAAAAGGTGGTGGTGGTGGTGGTTTCCCCTGATGATGGTGATGGTGATGGGGATGGGGATGATTCTTTCCCCAGTGCTCCACTGCAGCTCCTTCACCTTTCGGCAGTGCCACTACCACCATCACCACGGTCGAGGTTTCTCTTCACAGTTTGAAGCACTTCTTCTTCTTCTTCCTTTTCTTTAGATGTGAAAGAGAGAGAGAGAGAGAAAGACTTAGAAGACTTACAGAAGACATTGCCACCAAAACACACACACACTGCTGCTACTGTCAGTTTTGCCGTCTGCTGCTGTTTGCTCCGAACTTTGCTCTCTTTTCAAAGCTAAGGCTTAGGCTTAGGCTTAGCTTTGGTGGCGCCCGCGAAAACGCGAAGACAACTTCGAAGCGTGCGCGTTTATGTGTGCAATCGGTGTTTGTCTGTCTGTTTGTGTTGACTTTCTGTTTACTGGCGCATTGTTTCTCTTAGTCTCGCTCGTTTTCTCTCGTTTTCGTCGTTGTTTGTTCGTTACCTTCACCTCTGTGTGCTTGTGTGTGCAACTGTGCTACCTGAATTTCACTGTCAGCCAGCCAGCTAATGTGTCCCCCCCACTCCGCCTTTGATTGCCATCATCTCGCCAAGTCCTCCCAACAGTAGTGCAAACAGCAGCAGCACTGAACTGTGTGTTTCTGTTCTGATCTGTTTTCGTGTTGTGTTTTAGTGTTTAAGTGTTTAGTGTTGTTGATCATTACTGCTGCTGCTGAACCTGGTGACTCAAATGTCAAGTGAAAGTTCTGCTGCTAGTCGTAGTTTTTTTACCGCGCTGAGATTGCTTTCTTCTTCTTCTTCTTTTGGTGCTATCTGATTTTTCAGTGTCCTCAACTTCGGCGCCATTTTTTTCAATTATAATTATTCTTTGCTTTGGCCAAGAAAGCTTTTTTCTTTTCTTTTGCTATATACAGCTGATTCGGTACTCTTTAGTGCTTGCTGTACAGCAGCAGAAACTGTTTTTCTTCTCCTGTCTGGAATTTCCCACTAGACTTAATCGTTATCATCACCGTCACCATCACCATCATCATCAACACCATCATCATCGTCATCATCAGCTGACTAAATGTCAACCCTTGTTCGGCCCTTTTATCCTCGTCCCCACTAAACGCGTGTGTGTTGTTGTCAAAAAGTTCCAAGTTGTTGTTGTCGTCGTTCTCGTCTGAATCGCCGTTTTCTTGTCTTTTCTTGTGCTTGTGATAGCCATCAATTTCAAAGCATCATCTTTGGCGACTTAGTGCACGCCATGATTTTTTTGTTCGCTAGATGGTGATATACATCACCACTCACCTTCTTCATCGTCATCACCGCCGCCGCCGCCATCTTTCTTTAGTACTGAAATCATATTAATAAAATATGATGATGATTGTGATGATGTACCGCTGCTTCTTCTGATCTATGATTTTGCTGGCAGCCATATTCTCTCTCTCTCAACTCTCTCAGCATCTCTCAATAAGAAAGAGAGAGTGAAATCAAATCGTCGTGTTTACCTTTTTTGAGTCGCTTGAATTTGAATTTAAATGATCTTCAAATCTTCATTTGCTACGTCTTCATCTGCTGCGCCGCCATCTCACTGAATCATCAACAGCAGCAACTTCACCGGCAATAAAAAGTAAATAATCAAGAAGCTGAAGCAGAAGTAAATAAAGCGCATTAAATCGAAGAAGTTCTCATCTGATTTCAACTGGCGATCAGCAGTCATTTTTTGCAATGACCTCATCAGCACTGCTCAGTGGTGATCACCCCTTCTTCTCAAATGCCTGAACACTTCGTCATCATCCTCTAATTATCAGGTAAGTCATCCTCTTCTTCGTCCTCCTTATCATTTTGCTGCATCACTCACTCGCTCACTCATTACCCCATTGCAACTGATTTTTTTTGATAAGCATCACACCACTATAAGCAGCAACACTTGTTGTTGTTGTGTACTGAAGTTTTTGCGTTTCAGTGGTGTTGTCACACTTCAGTTTGCCGATTTAATTTCAGATTTTGACAGAAGAAGGGGGAGGTAAAGGGAGGTTCTCCTTATTTTCTGTTGCTGAATTTGAGAGGCATTTTTTTCCCGCAAAGCGAGGCGCAATGAGTTTGACGTAGTTGAGCTCGCGAACGCGCGCGTTGATGGGAAAAAGGCTGATGATGGGTAATCTGAAAGCGCAAGAGTTTGAACTTGCTGTTAAAGATCTTTAAATTAGGTTAGATTTATTGACGTCTTTCAGTGAGCGAGCGAGCAATAACACGAAACACAACAAAATTTACGACCTTTTGAATTTGAGAGATCACTGGCACTTGATATACCTGTGAAATCACTGGAAATGATGCCAATTCATTCGCGTCTCGTCGATTGATTTGATTAGAGAGAAAACGACGTGATAGATAGACTTTAAATGTGACTTCAGATACTCAATGGCCGCCTTTTAGTGTCGCAATAACTTTGCAGACAACGACTTTGACTTTTCACTGGCTTCACCTTAGGTTTACTGCCTTTTTTCTTCAGCTACTACCAAAACAACAGCAGCCAAGCTAGAAAATCAGATATAAAAAGCAGTGAACTTTTCAGCTTTGGCGAACTTTTTTTATGAGAGAGTGTGCAGCTCGGCTGGGGCTAGATCTCTGCCATGACTGCTGCACTATCATCACTTGCGCGTTGATTTGATTTGATTTGATTAAGATTGAGAAGCTGCAAGTTGTGTAAACTTCTTGTCCTTCTGTCTCGATTCTCTTTCTTTCTTTGCGCGCAAAAACACCTTTTGATTAGCATCATCACTACTGAGAGATTGCGACATTCCTCACTGACTGCGTGAACTTTTTGAGCAGAATGAAAAGGGGGAATGAAATGGAAGGAGTTATTTTGAGCTATTTTAAGAGCTGAAGTTCAAGTTGACTGAACTACTACCAAATCATATCAGTGAACTGATTGCACTCGATAGGGGCAAAAGTGCCCAAGAGAGTGGGAGATCGAGAGTGATTCTTGTTTTTTCACTTTGCTTTCAAGTGTTGCTCCTTCACAGCTTTAGTGATTCCTTTTCAGTGTTTTTCTGCTACTATCAGCGGCATTCCATCGCAGCGCAACTCATTACCATCACTTCAATAAAATATAAAAAGAACTTGACCATCAGGCACTTTTTGCAGTGGTGCTATATCGCTGTGCAGAATCGAGCTTCAGCAGCAGCAGCAGCTTGAAAGTGCTTGGGAGTTATTGACCTAAATAGCTAACATTTATCTCTGCTCGAGATTAGAAGTTTGTTTTCTTTCTTTTTCTCTCACTTGTTTTCTCAAACTACCTGTTAGACCACACAGAGAGAAACATAGCACTGTGCATTGTTTCACTAGAGGACTAAACTGTGTGAGTGTGAGAAAAGGGCCTTGAAAATGTCGACTGCTTGAAATGTGTACTACTAGCCGACATTACTTGTCTGCGCCTTGAATCAGCAGCGATTATGCAAATAGCCAACACTGTCAAGGCGCACACGTGTGCGATATGTTGGGCGATTCAAGAGATCTGTTTAGCTATTTTTTTCCGCTATAAATAGGGATAACAAAATTGTTGTACTGCTCTAAAGTGTTCTCCTTGGTTGGTCAGTCAGTCAGTCAGTCAGTACTAACTTGATTAGCTGTAGAGCTGTTAGGCGTGGGGAGGTGAGCACATCACAGTGCCAAGTGCAATGATTTTCATTGATCCTCGACGCAGACAGGCTGCTTACCAACTTTGGCCAACACGGCAGTGCTGGCTGATTTGATGATGGCGATTGTCTGCAACAATCGAATTATATCAAGTTGCTGGCATCAACAGCAACACTTCCTTATTTGGAACTTCTTTCTTCAGAAGAAAGGAACTGAATGACTGTTCTCGCAGCCGCTAATCTCAAGTGCAGCAGGAGTAGTAGAGAAGTGGTCCTTGGGCAGAACGAGAACAATTTCTTTTTTTTGTTTGCTTCCTTTCTTTATGATGACCTTTCTTTTTTTGTGAAACACTTTTTTCTCTACTAATCCTCTAAACGGTGGACATATGTTTTTTAATTTTTGCTATTTCCTCCGTTTTCACTGCTGTCGAAATTACAACAGTTCACCCCTTTCTTTTTACTGCTGTTTAGCAGCATCAGCAGCAACAGTAGCCGGTGATGATTAATCAAAATCCCATTTTTATTGCCTGCCTTGTTTGCGCATCAACGGCTGCTGCTGCTGCTGCTGTTGCTGCCCCAACTGATCATCAACCTCATCCATTACTCATCAATTAGCAGCAGCAGCAGGGAAAGGCACACACTGATTGCTCTTACCTTTGCTGCTAACTGCTAACTGGAACTGGAAAGGTTTGCAGGTCTTCTGCCAACGAGTGCTGCTGCTGCTGCTGCTGCTGCTGCCTCGACAATTAATCATTACGGCACTAATTAGACGGGCGGGCGTCACACTTCTTCTTCTCTCTGACTTTCTGCGTCAGTGCTGAGGCGAACACTACTTTATCCTCGGTTCGTGTCTTTTTAATCAGTTTTGTCTGCTGTTGTTGTTGCTGCTGCTGCTGCTGCTGTGATAATCAGAGATACTGATCAGCACTACTACTGACTAGCATTTTTCAGGCCAACTGCTGCTGCTGCTGCTGCTGCTGATCGCCACATTGAGGATGAATTAATTTGCACATAATGTAACATTTGGTTGCAACACTTTTGATGGAGAAAGCAGAGAGAGAGAGAGAGAGAGATGATGATGATGATGATGATTAAAATGAACGGTTTATATTCATCATCATTCTCATGGTCGTCGTCATCATTAATATTAATTATTGTGCTCAAACAGAACTGAGAACTGTTGGCGGAGAACAGTTATTCTTGTCTGAAACTGTGATTTTTCACCTTTTTGTGTCGTACAGCTTTGACCAACCAGAGGTCGACAGCGGTCTTGTGGTGGTGGAGAGTTTGACAGAGTTCACTATTTTATTTGCATTTGAACTGTTTTATAATTTTGGTCTCTCCTGCTTTCCCATATTGTTTGACTGTTTGAGGATTTTTTGTCTGGTTTAGAGAGCTTTACCTCCTCTCAGGGGAACTATAAATCTCTGGCGCTTCTTTTTTTCAGCGCGCAGAGATGAACATTATTCTTCTTTCTTTTCTAATGTTTAGATCTTCATCGGTGTTTGATAAACTGCTACTGCTGCTGCTTCTACACAATGGACAGTTTGGTCAGCTTCAATTTTTACAGGCAGGCAGCTAAGCAAAATTTAAATATCAAATGGACATTTTAGAAAGAGAATGTGCCTGAACACGTGATTTATTGGCAGAGTTGGAGTAGATTTATTTACTTTTTCCTCAGCTAAACATTTTTAATTTACGCATTTTGACCATTTATTTTCTCTGTGTGTGTGTGTGTGTGTGTTTGAGTGCATTGGACATCTCTATCGGGTGAAAAGTGAAAATGTATTCAGTGTCAAGTTGATTTGTTGCCCTTCTGTTGCTGTTTAAGGACTGAAGTTACTCTGTCTAAATTGATTTAGTCAGAACTTTTATTTTTAAGTTGTCTTTTATTCTACGTTGGTTCAGCGATGATCAAGGTTGTGCCAGAAAAAAACTACAGCCAAAAAAAGTTTGTACAGATTTTCAACTTTATCAAAACGGGGCAACTCTAGCCAGCCGTAATCAGTCGTAACCACTTTTGATTACCAACTTATAGATCGGTTGTTACTGCTGCTAATCAAAAGTAAATTAAACAACGGCACACTTCCTCATTGTGTTTTAGAGCTGCTGCTGCTGTTGTTATCAGCTCTGTTTATCGATGATGTGCCTCTCTGTCACCATCATCATCTCCTCTTCTCTATTATCACGATGTCGCTAACAATGATCCAATAGTGCATACCCAATTTGATTGTCTGATTGGAACAATTGATTAGCGCTGATAAATAAATTTGCCCAGCAGGAGGAGAGGTGCTTCAATTTTTTCAACACAACAAAAAGATTGCCCCCTCTTTCAATCAGCAACAGCAGCAAATTGACAATCAATGAGTTGCTAATCAGAGGCTGCAAAGATCTATTTTTGGGTCCTCTTTTGTTGTTGTTGTTGTTTTTGGAGTTAGTAGTAGTAAAAGGTAGTAGGCCAAAAGTCCGACGAATGAACTTTGATTTTGCTCTTTTTTGCTTCTGTTCCTTCTTGTTCTTGGCTAATTTAGTGATTGTGTGTGTGTGCTTGAGAAGGAGAAGGATCTTGATAGCCATCTCACCATCTTCCTTCACCATCGTTGCCACTGGTTGACGACGTCCATGTGTCAGTGGTTCGTTTTTCGTTTACCTGTTATTGCCATACCTATCAGAAGTGTACGATCAGCAGTTTCAGTGCCATCTTTTTCTCTCTCTTTTTCTTTTTCTTTTTCTCATTTCGACCATATCCGCAGACAGTAGCGCTGTAGATTTATGTATCTTTCTGAGCTGTGTGTGTGATTTGTGCCGGGACAAAGAAGGAAGAAAAGTCGAAGACGTTGCAGGAGATACCAAAAGAAGAAGACGAAGTTGCCGATAAGGCAGCAGCCAAAATGGCTACTGATTGTGCTTTTTGCTTCTGTCTCTATCGTAGGTTGGCCACCACATCGCTCGTTATCGACCGTTGAGCGTTGATGCATCTTGGCTACTGCTTCAGTTCAGTGATAGCATCTGTATTGTTCAATTGTCTGCCGTGGATTGTGTGCCTGTTGTCGCGCTAATTGCATTCGTACATTTAATTTGTGCTTGCTCCTTCTCTTTCTTTCTGATTGATAAGTGGATTGCTCTCTCTCTCCACTGATTGTTTCACTGCTGCCCGTTATCAGCTCGTCTCCATCGATGCGGCTCTCTCTCTCTCTCTCCCTTATCGGCGACTAATCTGCCTGCATTGCAATGTTTGCTCCTTCTGTGCTGCTGCTGCTATCTTCTTCAATATTGACAATACCTTTCATTTCCCTCCCTCCCTCCCTCCCCCTACGCCATTTTATCTCCCGCGGAGATGATGTGCTGACCTCGACCGATGTGGCTGGCTGGCTGGCTGACTGGCTGGCACACTCTTCTGACTCGTTTGGCACAAATCTCCTCTCCGAATCGATTGTTTTGCCGTTTTGTCTTTTTGTTTTTGTTGTTGCCGTTTCCTCCTCCCTCTCCTCCCTCCTACTTCTTCTTCTTTTTCTTTATCGCTGCTGTTTATCTCCCGTGTCTCTCTCCTCTTTTGGCTTCTGTTTTCAGCTTCTGCTAGAAGAGGAAAACCATTGTTAATTATCGAATCGTTTAATCTAATAGAGTGATGTGGCTGTTTTTTAGGCTGCGCAATGCATCTCCACTGCTACCTGTGCTGTGAGTTGGTCTCCCAGGGAGAAGACTGAAGACTAAAAAAGAAGAAGAAGTTGGTGAACTTCAGAAGGCTTCTGTTTTGGAGGAGAAAGAAAAGTGGCTTGTGTCTGTCTGTGTGTATTTGTGATTGATTCGCCCGCCGCGATCACTATCTGATTGCTCACACAGGCTCGCTTCGTTTCACTCGGTTCTCTCTTTGATTGTGAGCCATTTTTTTGCCTGAAAGTGGCCATTTGCCTTTTTTGTTTTCTTTCTTCTTTGCGGTCGAGTTGAGTTGAGTTGAGGTTTTTTTGTGAGGAAAGTTTCTTCAGCCTATCTCAAGGTTTTCAGTTTTTTGTTTCTTGTTGTGAATAATTGTGTGTGTGTTCCTTTTGCTGTCAGTTTCTGTTTTGCTTTCTAACCTTTTGAGGCCTTCTTTTTCACTCTGTACTTTTTGCTTGTTTGCGGTTGTTGTCTGTGTATTTGTGGTGCTGTGTATCTTATCGATGGCACACGCGTGCTACTTTTCACTTTTTTCAGTTCTGCGACCCGACTCGGTCGATTTGATGATTTATTGGCTAATTACGGTGATTACATTGGCTCATTTGCGCAAATTAATTTTTTACTTCTGTTTTGTTGTTCAGATTTGCTCTGTACAGCGGTTTTCGGGTGGGGAGATTGGTTTTGGGAACTGATGTTGATGTAGTAGTTTTCCTCTTTTCCTGAAAATGAAAGTTAGCTTTTTTACTTTTTTTTGTTAGTTCAAACTTATTAGTAACGGCATGATTAAAATTCTGCAGAAGGGGGCAACAGATTTAATTAATTTTTCTTTTGAGAAAAGAGGTGGAATTTCAAGCCAAAACTCACCAATCTATATTTTCTTTGAAGTTCAATAATTAAGAAAATTGCTCCTGCTTTCATTTTTATGTTCCACCACCAGTCCCAATTATTCTCAATTTTCAAATTCTATCAAATTCTGTCAAATTGAGAATTCCCTACCACCGCAACATTAGCAGCCACTAATTTGCAAACTTTTTTATATTTTGATTCATTCCAGAATTCATTGCTCTCTTGTCACGTCTTTGCTCTCAAAAGTCAGCAAAGTTTTGCTAAATCTCTTTTTTCCTTTTCCAGCGAAAGCTAATTACGATGTAGTGAATAAAATTTCACAACAGTGTAAAAGTTTACTACATAGTTCTGCTTCTTGATTAAAATCAACTTATGTTGTTTGGCAGTGAGTCTGGTTAGCATCTTCTGTATTCAGGCAGAATATTCTTCACCAGCACATATGTGCTTCCCTTAGCACACAACAGCAGGGCCAATTAGCACGTACGCAAGCAGCTGCATTAGAGCCCAATTGTTACCCTTTTTGAGAGGAGGACACTGAGAATTGCCCTTTAGAATATTCTACTCGCAGCAGTAGCAACCCGCTCACTCTCATTAGAATATTCAATTAGATGGGCAATTGATGATTCTGACCATGAATCTCGCACTCTGTGGGTCTCTTTTTTTCATTTCCTCTTTTCACCAGTTCTGATTCTTTTCCTTTTGCCCGCGTCCCCTTGCTTTTAGTCAGCATATACTTTTCCCTTCTCTCACGTCTTATCAGCCCATGTCATCTATTAATGACCCTTGTAATTTGCGTACAGCTCCAACATGGCTTGAGCTCGTGCTCTAATTTACCCACAGACAGATTTTTCCTTTTTTTTCTTGTTGTGATGTTTTCGGCTTTTGGCTCTGGGTTTTATCTGATGAGCAAAAAGTTGTGAGCTGTAACTTTTTTCCCTTCTTTTCTCTCTCATTGCTGATGGTTTTTTTGCAGCTAAATCTATTTGCTGCAGAATCGAATTGGCCAAACGGAGAGGGGAGGAAAAGTTGGAGCCAGAATATTCTTTCTCTTATCTGCTGCTGGTAAATTACAAATACTTTTTTCTGTTTCTGTTTTTGTTTTTTTATCGATTGGCAGTCAACTGAGCCGCTGGCAATGGCTGGCACCAGTTTCATATCTGGCCTCGTTTGACTGCTGAGAAAGTTTTTCGCTCCATTTTGATTCAGTTTGACTGTTGGGAAGACAAGAATATTATTTTCCTCCTCTTCTTTTCTTCTCATTTGCTCATTTTCTCCTCCCCCTCATTTCTGAAGTGCATGTGTGTGTGTGTGTTGTCTGAGCTCATCATTTCATTTCAGTTTTTTATTTGTTTGTATTCTTCTTTTTCTTCTTCTTCTTCTCCTTATCAGTAAAGCATTCGGATTTGAGGAGTAGTAGTTTCTCGAAGTTTTGCTGCTGTTTTCATTTTTCCTCTCTTCTCAATTTTTTACTATCATCACAGTAGTGGAAATATTATTATTATTTCTTTTGCTTTCAGCAGCAGCAACAGCAGAGACCAAATGCAATGGCGCTTGCTTTCTAGCTCCAAGCTGCAAAACTGATAACAGACAAGCCGAAAACTCTCTCTCTCATAAGATAACACCCAAGCACTCATTCAGACAGTAGCAAATATTCGCTCTCGTTTTCTCTCTCTTTCGAGCTATCGTTAAATTAATAATTTTTTTTGCTGCTCCGTCTGTCTCTGCTGCTGCTGGCAATGACGACGGAAAGATATGAAACAAGTTGGCAGACAGAATAGACGGCAGTGACAGTAGAGGAGAAGAAGGAAAGAAATTGGAACAAATTTGAATTCGATGATAAGGTGTCGTCGAGTGGTGTGTGCACGATTCAGAGAGTGCTCAGCTCAGCTCAGTGCTGCTGCTGCTGCTGCTGCTTTTTCCGATTGTCGGATAAGACACACAGAGCGTAATATTCTGAAACGTGTGTGCAGTGACATGAGAGATAGAATGAGCCCTCTTCTTCTCTCTGTGGCAGTGTCATTCCTCTCTTCATTTTTTTCTCTGTGCTCTCCGTTTTCAGTCAGTCAGTCTTCATTCGTTATCACCTCGCTCTCATCAGCTAATTCCTGTGAATGGGATCCAGGGCTGCTGCTGCTGCTGTTGCTGCTGATGCCAGTCGACACATCATTCTCATTCTCATTCTCATTCTCATTCTCTTTCTTCGGACAAATATGAACACACACTACTTTTCCCCTCTTTTTTCCAGCAGTGTTACTGTGCCCATTATTATTAGCCGCTTTCACTCTCCTCTTCTCTCGTCTAGATCGCAGCAATAATAATTGAAAATCCTCTTATCAGCATCGACACACAGTCGAGCTGCTGCTGCTGCTGCTGCTGCTGCTGCTGTTGACTGCTTCAGTTCCTTCCTTCCTTCATTCTCTCTGTAGGTTCGTTCACTCTGCGGACGATGCTCTCTTTTCCCATTTTTCTCTCTTTCCCTTCTTTTCCTTTTCCACTAAGGTCCGCTGTCGCTGTCGTTGTTGCTAATAACAATAACGATCAGAGTCAGAGGCGCCCAGTGTCCGCGCAGTGCCTGCACTTCTCCCGCTCCTGCTGATGTGTGATATCAGTAGGTGGTGGTCGTCCTTTTCTCATCGTCGAATTTGTCGATGACCAAAAGTGAGAGAGAGAGAGAGAGAGAATTCGGTGAGCAGCCTTCTCTCCTTTCTCTTTCCTTCTGTCCCGGCCGCATCCTCTGCTGCTGCTGCTGCCGCCTAATGCCCAGCCTTATCGGCATCGTTATATTTTATCTCACTATTGACACACGCTCCTGCAACAGCAGCAGCTCACCGTCGCTGTAGTTTGCCTCTTTCTCTTTCTTTTTCTTTTGGGTCTCTTCCTCTGCTGTTGGTGGCCGCATCCCATGGCAGTGGTGCCCAGACCTAGGCACACACAGAGTGTGTTCACTACTTTGAGTTGATTCCTCCTCCTCCTCCTCTAATTGTGGCAATTAAAATTATCGCCTTTCGGCCATCACCGCAGTGGAGAACTACTCTGGTTCGTCGGCTCTGGTCGGCGGTGGTCACTGGTCAGCGAGATAACAGACCAATTTTTGGCACTTTTTGGTCTCACTGCTGCTGCTGCTGCTACTTTACTGATGGCAGTGCTGTACTCTGCTCTGCTGTTATGTGTGTGCCTTATCGGCGTCGATCCAAAGACTGCACACACACACACACACACACACACACACACCAACCAAATTCCAAAGTCATCCAAATTAATAATCGACGCCGTCCACTCTTTTCTTCTTCTTCTACACTTTATAAAGTTAAAGCTTCTGCAGAATGAAGTTAGAGAAGAAAAATTATTTTTGATGTTCCTGTTGTTGTTGTTGCTACTATTTGATTAGAGGGGTTGTTTGCTTGCTTGCTTGCTCGCCTGGTGATATTTTTATTTTAGCGGCAAAACGGAAGAAAAATGAAAAAGTGGGCAAAAATGCTGGAACAAGTGGTGGTGCAAATTGAGTTAAAATTGTGAATTCCTGGTTCAAGGGAACTGCTGTGCAGCAGAGATGCTCTAGTTGAAGAGATCATCATCAACTGTGTCTAGATCAGCTTGTCGCCGCCGCCGACGGCCGCGTCCAGAAGGCTTTTCATGGAATCCAGCGGATTCTTCTTGGCCAGCAATTCCAGCGAAGGAGAAGGCTTCTTAGCTGGTGGCTCCTCGTTTTTATTGGAACTGTCGCTGCTGCTTTCCCCGGTAATCCACTGCTTGGCTCGCATCACCAGACTGAGGGGCGATTCCAGCGGGGGCGTACTGTGGTTCTGGGCGATCCAGATGCCCACGTAGACGCCCATGCTCAGGTAGAGCAGCGGGCTGACCAGGCCGAGCATTTTTTTGTGTTTGCAAAAAAAAGGTGAAATCTAAAACTGGAAAAGCTTGAATTGTTCAAAGTTGTTGCTGCTGAAATTAAATTGAACTGAATCACACTTTTTAGCTGGTCTGTCTTAATGTGAGCGTGTGTGTGTTTTCTGAAGGCTAATCTTTCCAACTTTAGTCGATTGTTCCAAGTTTTCTATTATTATTTTTTGTAGTTTTCGAATTTTTAATTTAGTTAATATCGATAACTGTTTTTTAAACTTTGATTAGGCTGCTGCTGCTGCTGCTGATTTTGCACTGCGTTTATTAGGAAATGAGATTTTTAGCGTTTTTAAAAACTACTTGCTCTGCAGTCCCAGTTGATTCATGATTATGATTGTTTTCAATCAGTCGAATGCTGGCAAAACTTGAACTACTGCCTCTCTGCGTTAATGCGAGTTAGAAAGATTTTTCTTTTGGTTTCAGGGATTCTTATCCGCGCCTCTGGTTAATGCGACGGTTAATGTCCTTCAGTCGCTTTTTGTCCCTCTTTTTGGCTGAAGAAAATTAAAATTGAACTGAACACTGATTTTACAGCAGAAAAAGGCTTTTAACAGTAAACTGGAGAATAATCTTTAGTGTGCGCGCCTTTTCTGTTTTTTTCTGTTAGAATCCTAGCTCACAAAAAATCACTGATTTGAGTTTTAATTTAATTTGCTGCAGACTGGAACCTTTTTTTGTTAAACAGAGTATTTATCAGTGTTTTCTTTCTGAGAGAAGGGCGCGTTAGTGTGTTTAGTAAAAAGAGAAAGAGAAAGAGAGATGCTCATGTTCATTAGTATTGATTGCCGCTGCGCTCAATGCAATGAATTGAAATGACAATCGAAATGAAATGACAGAAAAAAACTTAAAATGACACACAAATTCAAATGAGAAAATCAGCGTGCGCGTGATTTAATGGCTCAATCGATGATGATGATGCAGCAGGCTGGCGATTGATGTTCAAAATGTCGATTTGAAATTCTTTACTTTTTCCTCGTTTTTGCTCTAATGATAATGGTGATCAGGCTTTTGTGCTTTTCAAGTTTTAAACTCAAGCATTTTTATTTGAGATTTTTTGTTCACGTTTGGTCAGTTTGAATTATAAAAAAATGGAGGTGAAAGTTGTCGCCTGATTACCTGTCATTTTTTGTTTTCTATTGTTTGAAATTTTTACTGTTCACCTTTGTTGAGCTATCGGCGCCTGATTATGATTGATGATGAAAGGGAGGAAGAGGAGGTGGAACAGATTTCCAACGTGAACTTTAATAATTTTGCACGTCCCACACTAGTTATAATTTCTTTTTTAATTTTACTTTACATTTTGTTTTCCTGCTTATCAGTTTTCCTGAGCAAACTGCCTCAAGCTGTTCCTTAGATGACTTTGTGCTCGTTCATTCATTCATTCTTCTCCTTCTCTTTGTAGCTCACTATCTATTTTTTTTCTACGCCGTTTTTGTCTTTGCTGCACTGCTGCACTGGTAGATCCTATCAGAGCGGTCAGAATGTCATTGTCATTGTCATTGTCGGTGTTGGTTGGTTGTACAACAGCAACCAAAACGGAGGTGACAGAGAGGTTGTAATGCAGGCAGTGTAATGCGCCGATAATGATGATGATGATGATGCGAGTGACAAGTTTGTTGTTGGCTGCCACCGGTGCAATTGATGAGAAATAAGGAACAAAGACCTCCACCATCACCACCACCACAAAAAAAGTTTGCTCGAAGGTGATAGAAGCGGGTGATGATGATGAGGATGACAGTTTCTCTCAGTCAGTCTCTGGCAACATTTTTTTGTGCACTTTGTAAACTTTTCACTGCCTAGGTTCAGTACTCTGTTTTTCCGATAACAGTGATGAGAGTACAATGAGAAAAGCTTGGCTGCTGCTGCTGAGGTGCCAGCGGCGGAGATAGATTAGAGACGGCGACGCCGATAGCGACTTTGAGTTAGCTGCTGCTGCAAATTAGCTGGTAATTACCCCATCGCCCCAGCCTCTGACTGTGGTGACTGATGATGGTGATGATGGCGGTCGCTGATAATAATACTGGTGCTCGGTTTTGTTGGGATTCTCTCTCTCTTTCGCCGAAACCGACCGAGAGAATCCGCCGGTCAACCCGGGCTCATAGATTAATTTTATTATTATGAGTAGAGAGTATCTCGGTATCGTCCACTCACCCCTCCAACTTTAGCCCCCATTTTCACATTTTTTTCCCATTTTCCCCACTACTTGATTGACACTATCTGCCTGCTGCTCATCGCCTTTGTCTTTTGCTTCTGCTGCTCATTTTTTGTTCGGCTATCTTCTCCTCGTTTTTTTCCTGGCCAGCTCATTTCCCCCTACCACTATGCACTCCCCTGCTATCTGTCAATTTGGTATTGTCAGCAGCGGCGGCGGCTGAAACTTTTCTTTTTGTTTCTCCACAGTTTTCTTTTATCGTCTAGGTTTCATCTTTGAGTTTGGCTTCTGCTGGCTGGCTGACTTTGTCCTGGAGCTGGTCACTGTGGGTTTAGTGTGTTTTCTCACTTTTTTGTTTTTTTCTGTTGTTTATCTCTCTGGGCGCTCTCTGCCACCTCAGTTGGTCGTCGTCTTCGAGTGACTGAACAGCAGCAGCATCACTTTGCTTTTGTTTTGCCTCCACACACTGTTTTCGCCTATCATCGCTTCACCACTTTCAATCTTCTTCGTGAATTTTCGCCGTTGTTGGTATTTGGTTTTTCTGGCCATCATTTTCGATTCTCTGCATCCCCTCCTTCTCCTTCTCCTCCACTTTCTAATTATTATAATTAGCAAGAGCACCAACAAAAGCTTGACAGTTATCAGCGACCATGCTGCCGCTGCTGTTTCAGGGTAAGGTTTTTTTGTCTTATCAAAAACGTTGTTGGTTGTTGGTTTTTTCTAGCGACCGCTTTAGTTGCTACCCTGTGTGTTTATCAGCAGGACAGTCTCATTCTCTTTCCTTCTCTCTCTCTCTCTCTCTCTCTCTCTCTCTCTCTCTCTCTCTCTC
>JAALOO010001393.1_pt1 | contig 16515 bp, 12 predicted proteins | sample 7257641 | NCBI WGS metagenome assembly JAALOO01 (sample SAMN14085613, study PRJNA598686) | mite metagenome | biome: ENVO:01001000; feature: ENVO:01001002; material: ENVO:01001226; isolation source: single female mite from University of Michigan culture on fish food culture... ...
TGAATGTCACATTTCTTGCTTCGGCCACCCTTCGAGTCTCTGGATCGAAAACATAAAAGTTGTTCGACTCGTAAGGGTATCCGAGGAACATGGTCTTGCGAGCCGTCGGCTGAAGCATGTTGCGGTGCACCTCAGGTACATGAGCGTACGCGACGCATCCAAACGGCCGCAGACGTTCCATTGGCGCCTTCTTCCCGTAGAAACATTCGTACGGTGATTCATTCGTTCCAGTGTGCGGCACCACGGCATCAGTCCACGCTGCGTGCTTCAAAGCTTCAGGCCACAGCTTCAGTGGCGCGTTCGCCTGGATCAGCAGCACTCTGGTGGTTGTTTTCAATTTCTGGATGAACCGCTCAGCGACGCCGTTCTGCTGGTGGCAGTACGCTGTTGAATGCTCCTGGAAAATACCCTTTTCCGCAGCAAATCTGCTGAACTCTCCTTGCAGGTACTCTTTGGCGCAATCAGAGCGCAAGCGATGCACCTTCTTTCCAGTGACCGCCTCTCCCCAGATGACAAATTCTTTCAGTTTTGCGGCCACTTCGCCTTTTGTTCTCATTGGGAAGACCCTGACTAACTTGGAGTAGTCGTCGACGAAAATCACAAAACACTTTTCTTGTCGCAGCCCTGCGACCGGCATGAAGCCAACATCGGTGTGCACCAGTTCGAGTGGTGCGGATGCTCTCGAGTCCGCCTTCGGGTACTTTTGTTGCTTCGCTTTTCCCCGAAGACAGGCGTCGCAGTTGGACACCGTGCTGATCGGCAATTCTGGGTTTTCTCTTTTGATCAGCTGAGTTCGTGTGACCCCGGGATGGTTCAGTCGGCGATGCCATTCTTCTGCTGCTCCTAGGCAAACGTCAGTGTCCACGACGAACACCCTGTGTCTGGCGGTGCCACTCAACACAGTCGTTCCTTTCTTTTTCACCTCCGCTTTTGTTCCGCAAAACTTCACCTCAAATCCGTCCTCGCACAGTTTTGCAACTGAGACGAGGTTCGAGCCAAACTCTGGAACTAGTTTTGCGTCTTTCAGCAAGACGTTTTTCAGCGTCACGTCTCCGACGCCCGTGATCTTAGACTTCTTTCCTTCTGCTGTAGTCACCGTGCTGTGCATCTGTCTCAGTCTTGTGAATGCACTCGGCTTATTCACGAAGTGGTCTGATGCACCACTGTCCAGGTAGTATTCATTGCTACCCGTGCCTGAGAATAATGAGACAAATGACGAGCAGACGTACTTTGAAGTGTTGTCATTGTTCTTGCCCTTTTCCGGGCATCTAGCTACAATATGGCCACATTGACCACAACCATAGCACTTGACCGCCTGGGGGTTGCAGTCTTTCAGCCAGTGGCCCTTTATGCCACATCTTCCGCAGTAGGGGACTTTGCTAGAGCTCTGTCTTCCTCCCGTTTGCCAGGTTGCTTTCAGCGCTGTTTCGCTCTTTTCTTTCTCCAGGTACCGCTTTGTCTCTGATCGGAGAATTTCCTTTGCTTCCTCGAAGTCATCTTTCTCTTGCAGTCGAATTCGGGTGCTTTCAAGTTCATCGCAGATTTGGTGAACGAATCGCAGGTAAATGATTTCGTCATTCAGGTTGATTCCGGCCATCCTGGCCACCTGAATTCCCTTTTCGTACTCAGAGATGAACTTCTCAACGTTGTGAATGTCCATCTTGGTGTCGACCAGCTGGTTGAACGCGATCATTTTTGTAGTGCCGCTAACCTTCTCGAAGCGGTTGACTAGGTACGTCCACATGCTGCGCGGGCACTTGCTTACATTGAAGCCCTTCAACGCCAAGTCCGATACGATGGTCGTCGAGCAGTGACGCACCATAAATGCGAAAGCCTTTGCCTTCTTCTCATCATCGATTTTTCCGCTGATCAGCGTCGCCGGGTCCACTTGCTCCCACCAGCCCTCTCCGGTGAGGTAGGCTTCCATCTGCATTTTCCAGCAGATCCAGTTCTCCGTCGTCAACTTCTCGATTCCGGTGGACGACATTCTTCGCGAGTCCTTCTTCAGATGCTGCTGCTCAAGTCCAGAGCCGGTGATACTGCTCAGATTCAGAGCCGGTACTTCTGCTCACGTTCAGAGCCGATACTGCTGCTGCTCAACTTCAGAGCCGATACTTCTGCTGCTTCGGGTTCAGTTGCGCTGGGTCCGCAGTCTCATAATCTGTAATAAGACGAGTTTATTCACAGGTAAAAAGAGATGTTGACAAGGCAAAAGACAGAGAGCGAGTGCTCAAGAAAGAAAGAGAAACCGTTCAGGCAACGTGGTGACCCGTGCGTACAGTACGTTACGCCCGTTGGATCACCAAATCACAACACCTTTTTAAGCAGAGTTGTACAAAATGTTTTGTGTTTTTGTTTTTAAAAGTTTATTATGTACAAGTATGTAAAAAAAGTAAAACAAAATATAAAAATTAAATGCATCAATGATAAATAATAAAAGTTTTAAAATTTTAAAACAAATTTAAAATTAAATAATCAAAGTATTATTTGAATTTTACAATTTATATGTTGTAAATTGCAGTTACAAAATTTTTGATTTTCAATAACATATTTAAGTTTCAATTTTTTTGTAGCATTTTTTGTTAAGGTGCTACAGACAACTCAAAAATAAAAGGCAATAATCACCAATTGGCTGCATTTTTTGCTTATTATTAAAATGATTTGACAATTGTTTGACAGGTTCTACAACTAGTTGAGCAATGCCAAAGCCAAATCTAATTTTAACTTAAAAACTACAGTGTTTCATTTTGAGCAGACCGAGAATCAGTTTCCGCTTGAATGCACTGCGGACTACAGTTGCAGCGAGTTTGCGGCTTCTTCCAAAAAGCTACATTGTTCAGCAAAATGAGCGCACTGGTCTTCAGGTTATGCCCAAACAGGCGGCAACAGTAGCCCACAGCGGAAACCAGTACAGCCCAGCTGACATATCGGTGCTCATTCTTGCCCAGCTTTTTCCGATCCTCCTTCAGCTGCTCCCTGAACCACTTGTACCAACAGGGGGAGACCATCTCAGAACACTCCTCTATTTCTTCTCTCGTTTTCTCCTCTCGGTTGCGGAGAAATTGCGCCAGGTTTCCACTAGAAAAAGCGAGCGTCCCTCGACGCAGCCGCCGGTCAACCTCCTCGTCCTCGATGTTGTGCCCTTTCACCTCCTCGTAGGTTTCAGTGATGATGGCGATGGTGATGGAGAGGACGATGAAGATGAAGAGAAGGACGAAGGCGACGATGAGGAGGCGCAGGAGGACGAGGTACAAAACACTGTTGCTATCATCACTTTCACTATCACCATTTTTAAAGCCGTCCAGCGTGCCGAAGACCTCGTCGCCGTTCATCAGCCCAAAGAGCGCCTGACTGGTCCCGCCGAAGGTGCTGAACTTGCCGTGCACCAGCCCCAGCACCAGCCAGCAGCTGCAGCAGAAGGCGCCGAAGAGGATGAGGACGCCGACCAGAAAGCGGCCCAGCCGGGGCAGCACATGGCGAATGGTGGCGAAGAGGACGGCGTACGTCGGGTAGAAGGACAGGTAGCGGATGAAACTGACCCAGAAGAGGAAGTTCCCCGTGGCCAGCGTCCCGGTGATCACCCCCCGAGGGTCGGCTTCAGGGCGGTAGAAGACCACCTGGTCGCCCTGGTTTGAGGGCGGGTAGAGGAGGAGACGAGCCGATCCGATGATGAACAAAATGGACTCGAGGGTGATGGCAAAGAGCCAAAAGTCGAAAAAGTGCGCCATCGAGCTGAAGTCGAGCCTTTGATTGTTGCCACTGTTGAGACTGTGCTGAGTGGAGAAGAAGTGCACCGTTTTCAGAAACAAAACGGTCAGTTTGTAGCAGGACCAGGCGCAAAGACCGAGCACCAGGCTGCTAAGTGCAATAATGATGCCGTTTAAATAGGGGAAAAAGTCGATTAGTCCTTGGCTTTTCTCCTGGATCACTTCAAATGTGTCTGCAATAAAAAAGATTTTTGATACAAAAGTTAAAGATAATTGGGTTTATTTAATTAATTATTACTTACAACAGTCGATGTTTTTCATTCGGGTGGTCACATCAAGCAGCAGCTCTCCAGGACGGTGATTTGGATTGGTGAACCGCAGAAAGGCAAACAGATCAAAGCACTGCAACTTTACAGCGTCATCAGTATTCAGCAACTTGGACATGTGCATTGGAAAGCCTAGTTTAAAATTGATCAACGATTTGAAATGGCCTAAAACTTTTTCAATTGTTGCGTTGAGTTTTTCCTTGGAGTTCACATTTAGTAGAATCTCCTTGTTGATCAATGTGAAATTGCTTTGGCAGTAGTCACCTTCAGCTATGTTTGCATAGAATGAGTACTGAAGGGTAAAGGAACCGGGAATCTTTTCATTCTCTCGGTGTCTGTAGGTACCGCTTGTTTTATTCAGTATGTTTGCGTAGCTGTTGATTGCGTATTCAACGTACTGGAGGGCTGGCAAGAAAAAGAATGACAGGTTATAAAAGATTAATGAAAACAACTAACTAAGAGTTCTCTAAACTTCCAAAACATACTTTTTTCTCTTGCGTACACAGGCACCGGTTTCATAATTTGAGATTCATCAAGTTGATAAGAAGATTCCCAGTCAAGGATGAAATGTCTGTTCAGTTCCTGTAACAAATATTACCAAAAAAGGTACAGTTTTAGACATTAAAAAGATTAAATCTTTTACCTTTATGATATCTACATTATTGTTAGATTTGGTAATGTCAATGCCAATGCAGTACAGTTGAATAATGACGAAAATGGCCTTAACAAACTGATAGATTAGCTTTCCTTGTGGCTCGTGAGTGACCTTCCATTTGTCGCTGTAGGAAAGAAAGTTGTACCGTAATGCCCGCCGAAGTTGATCACCTCTTTCTTTATGATTTGAAGCAGGTGTTGTTTCGTTGTTTTTAATTTTATTGATATTTATTTTAGCATTTTGTTCATTTTGAATTGGTAAATCTGCCAAAGGAATACGTTCTTCAGCTGCTTCATTTGCGTTGTTGTTTTCCATAGATGCACTTAAAATATTCTTACTAGTTAAGTTTTAAAATTAAAGTAAACAAAATTATCTTGGTTGTTGATTATTGAATTAAAACAGGTACAATGACTTTGATGCATTTGTTTAACTTTTTTTATAACGAGGACTTTTTCAACATAATCTTATCGACTTGCAAAAGGAAACGTATTAATAAGGAAATCCTTATCAAACTTGAAAAAATATCGTTTTACTAACTCAATATGCTATCACACTGCTCTTTGATTGCCCTTTAAGTGAAAATCAAACCAGTGATTTCATTTCAGCATCTAAACGTTAACGTAAAATAATGTGTTTTTTATAATTGTGCAACTATTTATCAAAACTTAAAACGGTACAAATTAAATAAAACATTGAATTTTTGACTTACCTTTTGTTATATCCTAATGCAATATCGTTGTTTAATTAATTAAAAATAAAACATGCATCATGCATGTTAACGACAACAACATAAAAAAGGTTTTTTACTTTTGTAAATTGTTAACTGTTTAGGCATATATTGCAACCAAGTTATTTTTTGCAAAATGCATTTTTACATTGTTAAGCTCAAGTTATGAAAGGAAGCTGTGCATCCGGTAAATGACCGTTATTAGTTTGGTTAGATTATTGATAACAATATATATATTGAACTTTTTATTTATTTGTTGCAATTATACAACTAACAATTCAGTATATTCATTTAATAACAACAATTAGAAATTGTGAAACAAAATTTTTTAACGTTGTAGTTAAAGTTTTATTTTTAATTACAGATTCAACTACTAAAAAGATAACAAATATATTAATTTACATTTTAGAGCTTGTTCACTAAAAAAATGCTACATTGCTGCACTACAAATAGAAAAACACTTTTTGGAACATTGATTTCAAGCACGTTGTGAGTATAAGCTTGTTTACCCTCGAAACCTGAAATCAGAAAATCAAAACAAAAAGGTAAGTATTAATCATGAACGAGTGAAAACAAACAGACAAACAAACTAACTAACAACCAAAAAATCTACTTACAGAACAATTTGTCCGTCCGAGCACACTGCTGACACACTGCTTCTTCACCGCTTTCCGTTGCCGCCCATCTCCTGGCCACCTTCAGCGCTCTCCTCCTGAGCAAGTGTGTCTCCTGAGCAGCAGCACCACTTCAGCACGTTCAGCTTGAACTTTTGCCAATTCCATTCCGAATAAATTGCCATTACGATCAGTGACCCTACGACGGCCAGAACCACAAACCCAAAAATAACCCATATCTCAGTTCGCTTGTACCAGGGCACTTCGGCGCTGTCCACCGGATCCTTGGCCGTGTCACAGGCAAAGTAAGTGGTGGCCTGGTATCCCCTCGGGCACATGCAGACGCCCATTTGGCAGGTGGCATTCAGGCCACTGTACAGTGTCCGGCAGAAGTCGTCCTCCTCGCAGGCCATTGCAGTGCCGAGGAGATTGAGCAAAAGGAGTGGGACGAAAAGGTGCAGCTGCAGAAAACCTGGCAAGCTGTGAAGGAGGAAGTTGGCAAGAGTAAGGACAGTAGTGCTCAGCATTGTCTTGGAAGATGATGCCATCGATGAGTTGAACAACTGGAAGTTGAGAAGTTTAAAGCCCATTTTAAACGATAAAGCTGCTAACTGGTGCTCGGTTCTGGTTGAACGATTTAGCTGCCGAAGAAAGCTGTCGCTTTTTAAAGGAAAAACTTCGGGGTCTTTGGTTTCTGCTGCTCAGTGGGCTTTGTTGGTGGTAGTGTTAATTAAGCTTAAGGTGGTTGCTTTTTTTAAATCACGGTTTTAGCTGGAAGGAAGAAGGAGAAGAAGGTGTTACTGGTTTGAATAATGAGTATTTTAATAGACTCACCAAAGACTCCAAAGACTCACCAGAACTGAAGTGAACTGAAAACACACAAAGCACTGCTGAAGAGAGCCACTGAATCTACAGGCGCAGCTGCATCAACAGCGCAAGCTGAAAAGTGTGTGAGTAAGGGCAGCGGCGACGGCGGCAGCAGCAGCCACAACAACAACAACAATAACAACAGAAACAGCACTTTACGTGCAGCCTGGCGGCCGAAAAAGCTGCACTGTCCATATTTAGCCAGCTAAATTAGATTAGTAGAGAGCTTCTACTTTCTTTGTAAAATCACATCACTGTTTCACTTTTAATTAAGTAAGTAAGTCTCGTTTGATCTTCTAACAAGTCGCAAAATTTTAATCAAATGTGTCTTTTTCTATTTTAGTTTAAACACGCAGCAGCAGCAGCAGCAATGTCAGCACAGACTTTCCTACTAAATTTAAAATCTATTTTGTAAACTTAAGTGAACAAACAGTGAGAAGATGATGAAATAAACTTTTCACTGTAAGTACACTTTTAGACTCGGCATAACTGATCATGATAAATTCATTTTTATTGCAGAACAGTCCAAACCCAGTCCAAAGTCAGTCAATCAGTCAGTCGAAAACCGCCGCCACCAGGTCCTTGAGCCAGCGAAACTTGGAGGCCAAGTGTACGGTAATGTGCTTCAGCGCACACAGATAGCTGATGCGATTTCCTCCTTTTCCTCCCTTCTTCCTCAACTTCTTTTCCTCCTTGGCGTCCTCGAGCAGCTGCCGACGGAACCAGTCGTACCAGTTGCCGCTGTAGACGTCCACCGGACTGGAGGCGATGAAGCGGGCCAGCTGGTCATTGCTGAACATCAGCGAGCCCTTCAGGCGCTGCTTCCGGTTCTTGTAGTAGTCCTTGATCGTCTCGTAGGAGTCGGTGAGCATGGCGATGAAAAGGGAGAGAATGACGAAGATGAAGAGCATCACGAAGGAGTAGAGGTAGAGGCGGCTGAACCACCAGACGAACCGGGAGCTGGACGTCTGCAGGCCGTCGAAGGTGGTGAAGACCTCGTCGCCGTTCATCAGCGCGAAGAGCGCCTCCGAGGTGCGGCCCAGGGAGCGGAACTTGGCGTGCGACGAGCCGAGGATGATCCAGCCGCTGTAGCAGAAGCCGCCGTAGAGGATCAAAACACAGAAGAGGAAGCGAATCACCCGGGCGAGGGCGTGCTTCAGCGTCACTATCAGCACGTTGTACTGCGTGAAGAAGGTGAGGTAGCGGAGGAGGCCGAACCAGACCAGGAGGTTGCCGACGCCCAGCAGCGCCGAGATGAGGCTGTCGTAGTCGACGGGGCGCAGGTTGAAGCGATGGCTGCCCAGCAGGTCGAAGAGGGTGAGCAGGTTGAGCAGGGAGCCGCTGAAGAGGAGGCAGTTGTCGGCGAAGATCATCACCACCCAGCCGTTGATGAAGTGCAGCATCGAGGTGAACTCTAGTGGGCGGCCGTGGTAGTGGTGGGCGAAGAAGCAGACGGTTCGCGCGAAATCGACTCGGGTGCGCCACAGGGAGCGGATGCAGAGGGCGAGGGAGAGGGTGCAGAGGAGAGGGACGAGGACGTTCGTCGCCTCGTACGCCCGCTGCCAGAAGGACTTGTGGAAGCGGTCTTCGAGGTTGCCTGGGAGTTTAGGGGGGGTGAATGGGGTGATTGAAACAAAAACATGGATGGTGTTATCAAACCAAAAACAGCAGTGGACCAGAACTGAATTGCATTGCCCGTAAAGCTTACCGTAGCAGGCAATCTGGTGATTGTCATTCTCCAGGGCGATGGTGATCTCCCCCGACAGCTGCCGATTGTCGAAGTTGATGGCCACGTCGAGGTCGAAGCACTGGGGCGTGTTGAAGGCGACGATGGTGTTGAGGAGGATGGTTCGCAGTGGGAGCTTCAGCTGCATGTGAAGCAGCGACTCAAAGTTCTCTGGATCCAGGTTTATATTTGGCAGTTTCTGCTGCTGCTGAGATTGAGCTTCAGTTTTGAGGTAGTGCAGGTAGGAGAAGGTGGCCCAGGTGGGCGATCCAGGGGCGTAATCCGATTCAGGAGTGGGCTTTATCTCCAGACACCAGTTCACGTGGTAAGGGTCAATGTGGTAGGCGGAACGGGAGGGACTCAAGGTCGCATTGCGGTACTGTGTGTAGCACATTGAGGGGGTGGACATTTCAGAGGATGATGATGATGATGATGAGAAGAAGAAAGAGTCAGCAGAACGATTGCTAAAATAGCTCTTTTCCAAAACATTTCCTCCTCCTCCTCCTCCTCCTCCTTTTCCTTCTTCTTCTTCTTCTTTTTCCCCCTTAATTTGGTAGCCAAAGGCGCCGATGGTCATCGCGGAGATGTTGGCAAAGGTGTGCAGCGCGTGATCAATGTGCTCGTACACTGGCGGTGGGGAATTGATAAAAGGCAGGTTTTAATTAAAAATATGCAAATGATGTAGTGAAAAAATAACATCAACACTTACCATCCTTCTTTGTGTAAACAGCATATGACGGCGAATCGTCACCTCGAGACTCCCAGTTGAGCATGAAGAGATTGTGCAGTGACACTTCCTGGTAAAAGTTTTCAAAATAGAAAGTTTAAAAATGGCTTTCAATTACTAACAAAAACCCAAAGATTACCATACTACTATCCGCTGCCTTGTACTGCTCCACGTCGCTGCCAAAGTGATACAGCTGATAGGAGACAACGAGAATCTTGAAGATCTGCAGCACCAGCTTGCCGGGAAAGCGGTGCGTAATCATGGAGCGATCCTTGGGCGACATGAAGTTGTAGCGCAGGGCGCGAATCAGCCGATCACGGGCCGCAGTGTCCTCGGTGACCCACTCATTCGGGTCGTAGTGATGGTGGTGGTGGTTTTGGTTAATATTGGGCTGCTGTCCCGAGACATTATTCTGCGATCCAGAGTTGTTCTCCGTCAGTAGACTGGCTGTTTCCGGTGTAGTGGTAGCTGCTGCCTTGTCTTGGCTGACGCCAAAAGTGGACAGTGGAATGGCCAGCTGAGCGTAGGCAGTCGGTTGCTTATTAGAACAGTCAGTGGTGGTGGTGGTCATTTTGGTCAATAAGAAACTACGAACTTGGGCATTTCAAGTTCTATTTTTTGTGGATTTTTTATGCTGCAAATCTACAACGTGGATTTGATGATCATCACCATCATAGCCATCACTACCATCACTGCAATCTGACTGACTGACTGACTCTGCAATTGCAATCGCCTGTACAGACAACGAGCATGTTGACCTAACGATCAGTGATGATAGCAACAACTCAGCTAATCAAATTTGTGCACTTGCACTTTTTGTTATTTTTATTGTAAGAGTAGAGCATTGTGGAGCACTACTCCCAACAAATAAAAGGGCCGTCTTTATGGCAACAAAAGAACTACAGTGCAAAGCAATGCAGTTTTGTTGGTTGTTATTTTTTGTTAGCTAGCATTACCACTGGTTGCTGTTGGTGAGATAGAGAAGTTTTTGTTACTTCTAGTTAAAACTAACTTTTAAAATAACTAAAGTAGAGATTGCTGGAATGACGAGAGTCACAAGTTTTTGATCTCAAAGTTAAATTTAATGACTCTAGGTAACGTCTCTTTATACAAACGGCTTGACGCTAGCTCGAACTTACAACAATGACTGCTAAAGTTCCCTAGCGGCTACTGGCCGCTACTCTTTTTTTGTTTTTAAATGGTCACCTCATCCTATCACTTGCCCACTAGTGGCAATGTACTCATTTCTTTACCCTCTATCTTTCTCTTCGTTCCTCACTCTCTGATCATGCGCAGTGTGGTGTTCTCGGCTCTTCCATCCCGCCGAAGCACTTGCTCTTAAAGGGAGCACCACCAACGCATGCTTCAGTTGCCTGTTGAGCACTGTCTGGTTCACACTTTCTCAATAAACCTCTGCCCCGGTCGTCACCAGGTTCCCCTCTCTGTTTCTATCTCTTTTTGACCCGCGTCCCAAGCAGCCCGGTCCTCCCCTCGTCCAGCTGAACCCAACCGCGACCTCAACCAGAAACCGTTCATCTGTAGTCCTTACCATTGGCGACGAAGCCCTCTCCAGCTCTGCAATCATCACCCCTCTCCACGGCCAATCACAGTTTGGCGTTTTCATTCTAGATTTTATTTTAAAGTTAAAATCACTCAAGATTTTCATTTGGACGTCATCTTTTCTTTGATTTCAAATTTCATCAACTAATTAAGTAACTATTATCACCACTGTAAGTACAACAAAGTACAATTGCCTAAAAGTTTGTTTTTTCTAACTGCTCTTTTTATTTTTTCCTAGGCTTTTACCAGTTTTACAAAAGATGTCCGCCCTGTTGAACGCCACCATCTCCCGCCCAAAATTTTACGAAGTCCAAGGCAAAGCCGCGGAGCTGGCCATCACCACGCGGGCTGAGCTTCGAGAAGCAATCAAGAAAACGCAGGCAGCTCGAGTCTCTGCGGCGACGAGAAGAAATCCTAACTCTTCTCGGTCGCACGCATTGTTCGAGCTGATAGTGTTTAAACACAACACGCTCCAATCAAAGGTAAGAACTAATTTCATTTAAAAAATCTGTTGTGTTAAAAAACATTTTTGTCTGCTTTTAAGCTCACTTTTATAGACCTCGCCGGAGGTGAAGGGTTCCGCGATGCACAAAACAACCTTGAAGTTGAGCGGCAAGGGAATGTGATCTGAACTGATCTCCAGTCGCTCAGAACATTCTTGGAATGGGAAAAGAAGAGAGAAACTTCAACAGCTGCCAAAGACTGCTCACCAAGTTTCTCAAGAAGAAGTTAGAAAAAGGCGACACATGCCTCTTTTCCTGATGAAACAAAAATTCACCCGAAGTTTTTCAAGGAGAGGTTGGAACAAGGCGACACATGCCTCTTTCACTGATAAAGCCAAAATTCACCTTCGCCGGAGATGAAGGGTTCAATGACGCCCAGAACAACCCAGTGGTTGAGCGGCAAGGTAATGTGATCCAAACGGATCTTTTGTAGCTCAAAAAGTTCTTGTAGGGCATGGCAAAAGAAGAGCGGACTTTTAGCAGCTGCCAAGGCCTGCTCGCCAGATTCCTAAGGGAGAGGTTACGACTCGGCGACATTTGCCTTTTTTCCTGATGAAGCAAAAATTCACCAGTACAGCAACCCCAAGCTGTGAACAACAAAAGAAGACAATTGGACCTTTCAACAAAGGCAACGCACAGAAAATGAAAATTTTTTATATTGTTGTAAGTACATTTAAGTACATTTGCCTAAAAGTCTGTTTATTCTAATTGTTCTTTGTATTTTTTCCTAAGTTTTTATTTTTTTCTTACGGTCAGTCGGGCACTAGAAAAAACGTATTCTTTTGGTACTTCAAACCAAAGTGAACTTCTTTCCGATGACTGGGGAATAGTTCCCCAAGTGGGGCAGAAAATGATGCGCCAGCTCGCTGGTCAAATCAGCGTTTTCATCAAGATTTTTTAAATAGGCGTTGATGGGGTCAAAAACCTATTAACGTCTAACATAATTGTTTTGCTTGGAAAAACAAAGCTCCAAACGGAGCTCGACGGAGGGCGGGCGGCAAAACGAAGCATTAATAACCAAGAAACTTTGTTTGAAACCATTAAAACGGCTCAAACAAATCGAAAATCCGCTGTAACGCAGCAAAACACCAAATCGTCGCGTACACACGCATTTTACGAGTTTCAACTCGTCACCAACAACAGAACATTTGCTCAAGTAAGTAGTAACTTCTAGATGGTCGACTAAAAGTTGAGTCTATTTGTGAAATTAATAAAATAAACTTTTTTGCTTTTTAGATAACTTTTATTGATCTTGCCAAAAGTCAGAAGAAGCCGCCAAGCGAAAGCAGAAAATCGCACACTTTAGGATTAGCTCTCCGCATCCATTGAGGGCTGGGGAATCATCCCCCGAGCTGGCGCCAAGCTGCTGGAGCACGCAGAGAGAGAGACGCATCTCTCTAAGAGTCAAGTGCCTCAAAATAAGGACCCTGTCGGTCCACGACCTCCTCTTGAACGGAGCTCTCGTGGGGACACGCCAAGACGCGTGCACCAAGTTTTACGAAGTTCAAGGCAACGCCAAGGAGCTGACCATCACCACCCGCGCCTCCCTTCTCGAAGCAATTCGAAAAGCACAAGCAGCTCGAGTCTCTGCGGAGACGAGAAGAAACACCAACTCTTCTCGCTCGCACGCGCTGTTCGAGCTGCGTGTGTATAAGGATGAAACGCTTCAAGCTAAAGTAAGTATTAATTTTGAATATCTCGACTGAAATTTGAGTCTATTTGTGAAAATAATAAAATAAACTTTTTTGCTTTTTAGATAACTTTTATTGGTCTCGCCAAAAGTCAAAAGGAGCCGCCAAGCGAAAGCAGAAAATCGCACACTTTAGGATTAGCTCTCCGCATCCATTGAGGGCTGGGGAATCATCCCCCGAGCTGGCGCAGAGCTGCTGCAGCACGCTGAAAGAGAGAGGCGCATCTCTCTCAAAATCAAGTGCATTGAAATTGGGACCGTGTCGGTCCACGACCTCCTCCTGAACGGAGCTGTCTTGGGGACACGCCAACAAGCCTGCACCACTTTTTACAGAGTCCAAGGCAACGCCAAGGAGCTGGCCATCACCACTCGCGCCTCCCTGCTTGAAGCAATTCAAAAGGCGCAAGCAGCTCGAGTCTCTGCGGAGACGAGAAGAAACACCAACTCTTCTCGCTCACACGCAATTCTCAAGTTGCTAGTGTTTTTTGTGATGACTTTGATCATTTTATATTGTTTAATTTATTAACAATTTTCTTTTTTTGTACTGGTAAATTATTTAAACAAATTTATAAAATAAACACAATGTTTTATTGAAATTATTGCCAGAAATTGTTGTTGTTTTGGTAGGGGCAAATTTGATAGAAAAACAAGAGACGGTGAAAGAGAAATAATAACAGGAAAGAAGATATACAGATATAAGCACCTGTAAAACACAACACACTGAAGAAGCACTGTAGAAATGTACAAGCTAAATGACTGAAAGAGTAGAATGTCCTGTAAAATTTCGTAATAGAAAGAAAAAGACCATTGTGTGCATAAAGAAGATAGAAGATGTGCAAGAAGAGGAAAAGGTGAAAATAAAGAAATATTACAAAGTAAAAAATTAATTTGAATCAAGTGAGAACCAAACACCACAATCTTATTGGAGAAAAAGAGAGAGAGAAAAGAGTAAGACAGAAATATTTGCTTACAGATACTGCTGAAAGCCACTGATCGGGCTGTGTGTGTGTGTGTGTGTTCATGTGTAATAAATAAATAGTAATTGTTGTTGTTGTTTACAGAAGATAAAGATTACTTTCACAGTTTTGAAGAGGTGTAGTAATAAAGAAAAAGGTAGTTATCTGGTAGGAGTATATTACCAAATTGATTCATCACGGGGCTTGTGATAGTTGTCGTGGTTGTTTGCCCATCCTCACCTACTGCTTGATAATCCGACGAGGTCCTCGACTGGGCGGCCCTCGAGGCTTGGTGAACTTGAGCGCCGCCGGCTCGACGTCCACCTGACCGGCAAAGCCGCCGCCGCTGCTGCTGCCCCCACCGAAACCGGAAACGGGCACTCCATTCTCGTCCAGCTCGGGGAAGAGCTTCGAGACGACGTACCCCGCGGTGACGTCCTCCGCCGAGTCCACCTCGATGCGCTTGTCGATGGGCAGGCCAATTCGATTGGAGACCGTGTCGATGAGCGAGTTGAGGCAGGCGGAGTAGGCAATTCGCTGCCGGACGGTGGTCTTCTCCGTGGGCATCACAAAGGCGAAGATGACCCGGGAGAGGGAGTTGCTGTTGGAGCTGCTGCCGCTGCTGCTGCTGTTTTCAACTCCTCTTCCTGTTCCCTCCTTGCCTCTGCCGCCCGGCAGAAACTCCGTGTGCTTGAAGGTGAAGAGGTGGTAGCCGACGTTGCCGTCGTCCGCCTCGAGGACCGCCGGAGCGAGCGTCTTCTCGAGGACCGCCGTCGGCAGCAGGCGTCGTTTCAGTTGCTGCTGCTGCTGCTGCTGCTGCTGGGCTTCAGGCCTACCACTGGAGAGGTCAAAAGTGCCCGCCAGGACCGGATGTTGGCCGACGGCCGCCTGGTCGGCCAGCTGAATCTCCTCCGCCGCCAGGTTCACCTTCAGGCGCAGGTAGACGAGGCGACCGTCGCGAAAGTCGAGCAGCGCGTTGATTGCCTCCGGTCGCAAGGGAAACTGAAACTGGGAGGATTTTCTGGAAAGAAAGAGAGACAGTTTGTAAATCAGATGGCTTAAAAGTATTTCCACCTCCCCCCCCCCTCCCTTTAAGCTTGCTTACTTTTCACCCTTGGCCTGCGACAGCTCGTACTCCATCTGGCGGACCTTGTTGCGCTCCTCTTCGTTGGCCGACAACAGCTGCCCGGAGGAGATGATGCCCGCCGAGGTCGAAAAGACGTCCTTGTCCTCCTTGAGGTGGTCCTGGCCATCCTGGTCCTGGTCCTGGTCCTGGTCATCATCATCGTCATCGTCTCCGCCGGCGGCCATTCGCCGCTTCTCCTTGATCCACGCGGAGAAGGCGTCCACCGCCAGCGCCTCCTCAGAGTCGGCGAAGTAGTCAAAGGCGATGCCGGTGCCAAATTCCTTCTTCAGCGTCGACTTGGTCGACGCGTAGAGCATCTTCTTGCGGACGTTGCTGTACTCGGGCGAGTAGAGGATGAAGGCCCAGTCGTGGTGGCCTGAATGAACAAAAACACGGTGCAGCAAAAAAAGAAAGTGTCAGTTTTCAGTTGACAATTAACAAATAAAGACTTCTCCACCAATCTCTCACCTGAATCATCAGTGGAGTCCATGCGAAAGAAGAGGTAACAGGGCTCGTTGGCGGTGACCGCCTTGCGAACTGTCGCCTCAAAGTCCGCCTCCCAGGTGCCCTTGGCGCCGGCCAGTGTCGACGGCTGCTGACCGGAGACGGTGGCCAGCTCCAGCTCCTCGGTGGTCGTGTTGATGACCACCTTGAAGAGGCGCGTCTGGTTGCCGCGCATCTTCGCCTCGGCCATCAGCTGGCGCAGCGCCGGGTTGCTCTTGATGCCCGTCTGGTGGGACATGGTGATGAGGATGAGGATGAGGATGAGGATGAGCAGTGTAGATCACAAATGCTGCTGCTGCTTTTGAACTGAATAGTTTTGAGTTTTGCTGATTAGTTTGCGTGACCTCTAAAGAAGAGAAGGAAAAGAGAGAGAGAGAGAAAATGGTAGATAAAAATAGATTAATTGCAATTAAGGTAAAATGAGGAAAAAGGTAAATGAGAAAACGTGTGCAACAAAACAAGGAAATATCAATAATAGTTTGAGAGCTGCCTCTAATTTAATTACTGATTTCAGTGGAAAACGGGGAGAAAGAGAGAGAAAATGAAGGTTGAAATGAGTAAACTGGCAATGGTATCGGTTTTGAAGATGAAAATTACGACGATTAGACTAATGATGACGATTGCTTTCAGTGTCTTACCTAGCTCTATTGATCTGCTGTTTAAAACTAACTCGGTTTTGCTGGTTTGCTTGTGTGTGTGAGCGTGTTGCAGAGGTAGCAGCAAAAACAGCAAACTACTGAGGCGTTATAAATGGGCTAGTGATGGGTCATTAAAGGATAGAGAGAGAGAGAGAGAGAGAGAGAGAGAGAGAGAGAGAGAGAGAGAGA
>JAALOO010001394.1_pt1 | contig 16505 bp, 15 predicted proteins | sample 7257641 | NCBI WGS metagenome assembly JAALOO01 (sample SAMN14085613, study PRJNA598686) | mite metagenome | biome: ENVO:01001000; feature: ENVO:01001002; material: ENVO:01001226; isolation source: single female mite from University of Michigan culture on fish food culture... ...
AGAGAGAGAGAGAGAGAGAGAGAGAGAGAGAGAGAGAGAGAGAGAAATCAGACAGAAGTCCAGTCAGTCAGTCAGTCAGAAAAAAATTAAAATTTTTGCCATAAGCAAAAATGACAAAATTAAATTGCTGATGAAGAAGAGGCTGCTGCCTCCGGCATTGATAAATGAGATTACGCTGAAGAGGAGAGATGAGGCAAAAAGAGAGATAAGATAAAATAAATCACCGAGGTAAAGAGTTGAAGAAAGTGTGTGAGCATTGGAAGAAACTCGATAGGCTGAAGGAGAAAAAATGAAAACAAAAAGATGCACTTAATCGAAAGAGCGGCGAATGAGCTTCTACCTGCACTTTTATTGGAAAACACACAGACAGAGACATAAAACGACCCTCGACAGGTGAAAATACGCTAATAATGCAATTAAATAATCAACACGGCAGAAGAGAAGAGAAGACGATCAAGAAGAAGAACTTAACGAAAAAAATGAGCCTTCAGGGGCCTGCGCACTCCGTTAACTATCATCACCGTCGTCGCCAAGCTCTTTTTTCTTTTTCAAAGTGTCGCCGCATTTTCATCATCCTCGATCTACTGAGCTGATATTGCCACTGAGCTGAAGGTGACGGCAAATGGTATTAACAAATTGAAGGCGAACCCGTCGCGAAGAAGTCGAAGAAGAGGAGGAGGAAGGTGAAATACTGCTGCTGCTGTCAAAGTCGAGCTGTACAAAGTTGCTGTACAGCAGCAGTTGTACTAGTGAGCGCGAGTGTCTCGCTGTGAGTGAGGACGTCAGTGAAAAAAAACGACGAAAACGTTTGCGCTAGCGACAAGCTAAAGACATACACACAGAGAAAGAACAAGAGACAATACACCAACATTTTCCAAGTAATTTACCCGTAGCCGATGCGGCAGGTGAATCAGAGTGCTGAGGTTTTTTCTCAGTGAAGGGGAAAAAGCGCACCTTTTTCTTTCTTTCTTCTAATACCTCTCTAAAGGAGCAACAGCTGTTGCTGTTACTCTTCTCTGCTGTTCACCTGCCGCAACTGATCGTCCTCAGCACAGGACAACTGCTGCTGCTGCTGCTGAAGGAAGACAAAGACAAAGACAAAGTGCCTGTTGTCTCTGTAATCAGTGAAGCATCACCATTATCACCACCACCACCACCACCACCCTCATTATCAGATCACCATCATGATCACCACCTCAGCACATCACCACCTGACCGGCTCCAGAAGCAGAGGTCCACTCTTTCTCCTCATATTTTGCGTCAACTTGCTGCTTTTTCAATCACTAACAGCAGCAGCAGCAGCAGCAGTATCAACTGAAGTGGAAAGTGTCACCACCACCACAACCATCACCAACACTAGTCAACAACAACAACAACAACAACAACTTCCATCACCTCCTCCTCTTCCTCTTCCACTTCAAAGACAACAACGTCAACTCAGCCTCCAAAGCGGTCTCAAGCTGGTGGAGACGACCATCCGCATCGTGGACATCATCAACGAAACAGAAGGTGATTTAAACTCCACAGCAAACTCCCGCTCAACAACAAACAGCTCAAAAGCGGTAAAATACGCGACGATTGAACGTACTGAAGGTCGCCTTCCATTGGGAGCAGGTCGGCTCTTCAACCTGCCCGCCTTCAACCCGCTGCGCGATGTGACCGTCCGTAGAGGACGACAGATCGTCTCGCCGGCCAAGGCGCGGCAGATTGCGCAGCTGATAAGCGAGCTGGACACTTCGGAGATCACCTCCTCACCCTTTCACCGAAGTCGTCACCACCGCTCGACGACACCGGGAAATGAAGAGGAAGAGGGTGATGGTGGTGGTGATAAGAAAAAGAAGGTCGAAAAACAGGAAGGTTCGGTTCGCGTGATCCTCGCCAACGGCCAGGCCATTCAGGTCAGCTCGACGTCCACCTTCGGCTACGAAACCACTTCAGAGCCAGATAAAGAGGAACCTCTATTGAAGCTTCCAGAGCGCCGAATCATCAAGGTCATTTCCGTTCCCGAGGTGAAGGCGAATGAAAGCATTCCCGAGGTAACACTGGATGATCGAGACGAGTACCGGCTGGTGCCGGTGACGCTAAACTACAAACTGGTGAACAATAATAATAACGGAAATGAAAATACTTCAGCGACCACTGTGATCTCCAAAGAGAAGGAACAAACTGAAAAAGATAAGGATAAAGATGATGATGATGACGACGACAACGACGCCCCAGTTAACAACAAGTACAGAGGACTAAAGCTGAACCCAGTTAAATCCTCAGGACCAAAGCAGTCTTCTTCGCCAACAACAACAGCTGCTCCGGTGGAAACTTCGACCACCAAAAAAACTGATGATAATGACGATGACGATGATGACGACAACGACAAAGCTTCAGCTGATAAAATATCAAAGTACAAGGGCTTAAAACTGAAACCCGTCAAATCTTCCGGCCCAAAACAATCAACCACAACAGAGTCGCCTGAAACCACAACCGGAAGAGCTGGGATGAATGACGATAATGAGGACGACGACGAAGACGATGATGATGATGACAGCAATGCATCAGCTGATAAAATATCAAAGTACAAGGGCCTGAAACTGAATCCGGTCAAATCCTCGGGACCAAAACAAACTCCTACTTCAACCGAATCAACAGCAGCAGCAAGAGAGGACGAACTTAGCTTCATCACCACCGAAACTCCCATCACCCCCATGAGGGAGGAGGCAATGACAACAATCACCACCACAACTGAAAATATGCTCACTGTAAAGCCGACCATTGCTACCGTTCCAGTTGAATACCGGGAGCCTTTCACCACCACCACCACAACATCTTTAGAGGCCAACGAGCCGGCAATCGCCGATCTAGAAAGCAGCAGTGAAGTTTCAACGACAGCCGAACCTTCAAATACGCTAGAAAATGAAGGTAATCCATCAGCACTTCTGATGGAGGAGGAGGAGGAAAGTGAACCTCAGCAAACAACAACAGCTGCTCCACTTGAAACGACCGTAATCAAACAAACTCCACTTCTAGAAGGTGAAACGACCACCACCACCACTACACCCAAAACCATCGAAACTTCTACCACAACTTCATCATCATCTTCACCAGAACCTGTCACCCTTCAAACAGCAAAACAAACTGAAACAACAATTTCACCGCCTTCAAAAGCAACTTCTGTAGTTCGCACCAACTACACTCAATCTCGATCCATCGAGTCGACCTTCTACAATCCACAAATCACCACCACCACGACCACCACCCCGTCGCCAACAAAGGACACGGTGCAAATTCGCTACCGCTCGACCACTCTTCGCCCCGAAGACAAGAACCTCTTTGAGCTGCTGTACACCATCTTCCTGCTGAACCGCTTCGAGGCACAGGCAAAAGCGGCAAATGGCAAAAATGGCCGACGACGACCGGTGAAGAAGATTCGCATCAAGATAATGGAGTTTTCCGAAGAGGAAGGAGGAGGAAGTGAGGGTGATAAAGAAAAAAGCAGTTCTCCAACTGGGAACGATGAACAGCAAACGATGATCACCCAACAAGAAATTTTCGATGACTTCAACCTACCAACAACAACAGCTCCGACGATTCCAACAAACGAGAGCACGTTCTACACTGAACGAATTGAGCTTGGCTCTCCATTTTCTTCTTCAAAAACTAAAGATGAAAACACCGATAGTTATCCTCCACCACGCCCAGTGGAGGTAAAACTGCGCATCACCGGCATCATCAATGAAAACCGCACCAAAGACGGCAACACCGTGAGGAGAACTTCCGTTCGCATCAAACCAATGGAGATGTCCCTGAGACTCAACTACTCGATGCGCTCCAACGGCCTGCTCAATGGGAACATCGAGCTGGCGACGCTCCTTGCGAGGCCGCTGGATGCACGGCTTCGAGTCGGTGAGACGATTGGTGATCATAATGGTAGTGGTGGTGATGGAAGTTATCCTCTTCAGAAGCTCGACTCGAGGACCGCCAGGTCGGACTACCCTGAAGATGGTGGTAGTGGTGGTGATAAGGAGGTCGAGGAGAGCAATGAGCTGCTGACAATGGAAAGTAGTGAGGGTGATGATAAAAAAGATGATGAAAACAAAGATGAGGATGAAACAGTACCGAAAAAGAACAAGTACGCCCATCTGAAGCTGAACAAGGTCAAGTCCTCGGGGCCGAGGCAAAGGACATTGGAAAACTCCACAACCACTACTGAAACTCCACTTTTACCACCCCCATCAAACGTAAAGTTCTACAATGTGAAAAAGACCGCCGAGGTGGAGCATCACGTCGAAGATGAGGAGGAGGAGGAGGAAACTAAAGAACCAAAATACGAGTCGATGCCCATGATTCCAACGACGATCACCACTACAACTGAAAATATGCTCACTGTGGAGCCGACCATTGCTACCGTTCCAATTGAGTATCGGGAGCCTTTCACCACCACCACAATATCTTCTTTATCAACTACAACAAAGGCAAACATCACCGCTGAGCTCTTGGAGATTCTCGACAACCTCGAAAAGAATCCTCATCAGGAAACTCCTTCGTCTTCTTCTTCTTCCACAACAACGACAACAACGACAACAACTCCTTCATCAATTTCACCTTCAACAAAATCGACAACAACAACTACCATCTCACTACCTGAACCAGTTTTCAGGCAACAGGAAACAGAAAAAGCAGAAAACGGGGAAAACAAAACTTCAACAACAACTACGAACACAACCAAAAGCTCAACTGAACCCGTTTTCATCTCATCTTCCACAACAACAACCACCACAACCACTACAACAACGACAACTCCAAAACCCAAATTATCACTGGGAAACATTCTACCGATAAACAACAACAACAATTCAACAAACAGCAGAAAATCAGCTGAATCAGGCCGATCACTGGGCAACAGCGGCGACGGAAACGGAGGAAACAGCCAACGACCAAGCGAGCTTCAGCTTAACATTCTGTAAGCGTTCTTTTTAGCTTCTCTTTTTAAACTCCTTTTTCTTCTCTCTAGACTCGCCCTCGCCCTCCTCGTCCTCTTTTGCGTCCTCGGAGCGGCCGTCTTCTGCTTCGTAAAGTCAGTTTCAAAAGGAGGAAAAAATAAAGGAATTGAAGAAGAAAACGACTACAACGATGACAGCAACGACGGAAGCGAGGAAGAAGGGGAACCGGCTCAGCCCATCAACGTCGGCCGCTACTCAAAAGTGGTCAGCACCTCTTTTCCTTATCAACAGCATCAGACTTCAACCTCTTCGAGCTCCATTCCCTCGAGACACGTCAAGTGGCTGGACATTGAAAAGGATGACTCTGTGGATGGAGGGGACGAACGATTTTGATGAGCTGCTAAAAATAGTTTAATAAAAATAAATACAAAGTACCTATCACTGAAATGTAAACTGCTTTCTATCACAAATGGTCGTCAAATTAAAGTAATCGTCAAAAAGAAAGGTGGGGGGTAATCTTCGTCGCCATCACAGACCTACAAAATCTCAATTAAAAATACTGAAGCTCATCTGGCCGGTGGCCCGATCGCGGAAGCCAATCAACAGCCGAAGCAGAATGAAGAGGACGAGCGCCGCGAGGATGTAGACGCCCTCAAAGGCGAAGAGGATGAGGGGCGTGTCCTGGAGGAAGCGGCCAATGATGAAGGGCGTAAAGAGGGAGACGACGCCGGCGAAGAAGAAGAGGAGCGAGCCGACGCGGTTGGTCAGCGCCAGGTAGCGGTCGGTGAAGGCGAGAATGGCCGGCCACATGGCGGAGAAGCCAAAGCCTGAGAGGAAGTGGGCAAAGTTGGAACAAAGCAAAAAACAAAACAAGGGGTCGACATCAGCAAACACACAAAACACATACTTTCTAAATCATTTCTAAATCTAAATCTAACCCCAAAACCCAAAACAAAAAAACGGTTCTACTCACCCAAAATGACCGTCCCCGCGTAGATGTACTCCGTCTGGTGGCGCCCAGTGTAGAGCACCAGGTGGCCGGCGATGATGATCAGAAAGTGGTAGCTGATGATGACGTCAGGCTTCAGCTTGATGGCCACAAAGGCGGTCACCAGGCGACCGACGGTGTAGGCCGCCGAGAGCACCGAAAGAACGTGGGCCGCCTCCTCCGCCGTCATCCTCACGCCGTCGGTCATAAACTGGTACATCGTGGGCGAGAAGTAGAAGTAGGCGATCTCGGCGGCGTCGTACGTGGCCAGACAGAGGGCCATCAGCAGCAGTTTAAGTGGGCGAAGTGGGACGTGCAGGCGGTCCAATTGAGAAGGCTGGTCATTGTTTGGTTGGTGAGGTTCAGCGGTGACCACCTCCTGAAACTCGGTCGACTTTTCGTAGCGGCGGGCAAAAAAGAGGAGAAAGAAGATGATGGGAACTGTGGAGAGAAAAGAGAATTAGAAAGATGAAACATTACGAAATAGAAGTCTCCAAACTTGCCGACAATCTGAATGGCGCCGGTGAGGCCGAAGGGCAGCGTCAGCTGCTCCTTCCTCTCCTCCGGCGTCCAATTAGCGGTGACATTAGCTGCTGTGGTGGTGGTGGTGGCATTTGTTGAATTGCCATTCTCGCCGTGAACGTAGGGGCTGACGATGATCGGGCCGACGATGGTGCCCAGACCTTAGAAAAAATGCGAGGTAAACAAAAGTTCAAGATTTAGAAATCTGACAACGCGCGCGCTCCGTTTACAAATACCGTAAAAGAACTGGGACGCCTGAATCAGCGGCGCATTGATCGCCGGCCACATTCTGCAGAGAGAAAAAGCACGCAAATCGAAATTAGAAACTCTTGATTGAAAAGCCTAATGATCACCTACTCGACAATCCAGACGTTGTTATTTGAGTCCCATGTCCCGCCGCCGATGCCGTTGAGGGTGATGGCGAGGAAGAGCGCCCACAGGCGGCCGTAGAAGGGCACCAGAGTGGTGGTGACGGCGAGGACGGCCACCAGGACCACGATGGTCAGCTGCCGATTGAGCCACTTGTAGAGCGCCCCTGAGAGCGAGCCCAGGAGGTAGCCCAGCGAGCTGAAGGTGACCAGGTAGTTGATCGCCTCATTGGAGCAGTCGTAGATGTAGCTGAGGTCGACCAGGGCGGGCCAGAGGACGGTGGAGCTGATGCCCTGTGGAAAACGGAAAAATGGAAATTTGAGAAATAGAACTTCGCAGGACAACGATTTGGTCGACTTACAAAGGCAAAGTGGTTGACGAAGATGCACAGCGTGTAAAAGAGATTTATCTTGTTTAGAGCCGAAAAGTCGACCATGATTGCTGATGATGAAGTTTTAGAATGCTGTAAAGACCAAAACAAAAATTAATTACCAATCAAAGACGCGGAACTCCTGAAATGTACCTGTTAAATAGGGAAATTAAGTTGAGGTGACAATTAAATCCAGGTGACAAGTGCGGTGCGTGAGGTAACCCTGGAGATAGCTTATCAAGACCAGACCGTAAAGTGTCAAGTGTTGCCGGTCAGTGATAGTAGTGCTGATAGATCTTCAAACAGTCGCTCTATTTTTATCTTCCAATGCTGAGATGATAAAGTTGCTGCTGCTGCAGACTAGACAAACACGTCAAATTGAGTGCACATTGAGTAAGAGAGCGTTGATGACCGAAAATGGACCGTTGAGAGAGCGAGAGTATAAAATAAAAAAACTCAAGGCAAGGCAATGTAGCAATGCAACAACGGATGGGGACAATGCGGACAGCTCGTTGCTCGTGTGATCAAAATTGTTTGGGTGATCTCTTCTTGCTCGGTGTTGTTGTTGCGCCAGACAGACACAAACCGACAAACACCGAGAGGCAAACACGCTGCTTGGGCTATTTGGAGAGATTTGACATTTAGAAAGCAAATTGGTAGATTGGAAGGGAGGAAGGAAGATGAGTACCGTAGATAAACTCGCTGCTGTACGAGTTGCCCTTTTAAAAAAAGGTCGAGATTCTCTTCAATGGCACAGCAAGGTCTTCCGGCGGCGGCGGTGGTGGTGAAGCATATTAAAATCCGTCAACGTTCAGGTACATGAGGAGATAATATCTTCACTATCCTCTCATCACCTCCAACTTCAGGAGAAGGGCAAAGGTGCCTGTGAATGTGACACATTTTACCACGAGAGAGACGATGTCTTCAGCTGCCGCTGCTGCTTCTTCTTCAGTGGTCTGATGCAACACCACAACAGCGGCGGCGGCGACGCACGTGATCCGGCCGCGTAACGCCATCTGCGAATGGCGCTTTGTTGTTGTGATTTTTGCCTCGCAAAAAATTCTTCGGGAAATAGAATCCTCGAATAAATTCTAGGCCCCAGAATCAAAGATGGCGCCCACTAAAGACCGGAAGCCCAAGAGGGTTACCTTTCAGGTGCCAACAGATGTGGAAAGAATGCCGCCACCGCCACTGCCACCTCCTCTTAGGCCATCTAAACAGGCGGCTCTAGCTAAGGCAGCAGCAGCTAAGGCAGCCCTTTCTTCAAAAGCTCCGAAACCTCGGGAAAAGCTTCTGATGCCGCCGCCACCACCACCACCACCAAAACCTAAGCCGAAAAAAGCCGCAAAACCACTGACCACCACCATTGAACGAGTGCCCTCGCCCTCCTGCTCATCCTGCTCCTCATCATGCTCATCATGTTCTTGCTCCTGTTCCGGATCATCATCCTGCTCATGTTCCTCTTCTGAAGAGGAAGACGGCAAAGAGCGACAACAAAAACTAAGGGAGGAATATGAACAGAAGAGAAAGCGGCGGGATGCTAAAGAGCGCGAGGCGGCGGCGGCGAAGAATTCGAAAAAGAATCCACAGAAGGCGAAGAAGAAGCGCGAACCGACGCCCGAGGAGGAGCTGAAGAGCCTGCTGTACTTTGACGTCGACGGCTACGGCCTCCACTCGGACATTCACTTCCGGGAGCCCTGCAGGCTGGAGGGACTGTGCTTCAACTTTGAGCGCTTCCCCAAGATGGTCCGCCCCTACATTACCTACCGAAATCAGATTCTCCGCCTGTGGGTGCGCAATAGCTGCGTGAGTTTCTTCTTCTTTTTCAAAATTGCCCATTTAGAAACTCAACTTCTCTTTCTTCTTTTTCAAACAGAGACAAGTCACCTTCTTCGACGTCATGCACCACCTCCCCGACGCCCGGTACAAGTCTAAGCGGCGCTTCATGAAGGTCATCTACGACTTTCTCGAGCAGAATTGCTTCATCAACTTTGGCGTCTTCACCGTGCCCAAGCCACGGCAGTGGGTCGGCGACCGCCGCCGAATCATCGTCATCGGCGCCGGAGTGGCCGGCCTCGCCGCCGCCCGCCAGCTCACCTACTTCGACTTTGACGTGGTCATCTTGGAGGCGCTGCCCCGCTTCGGCGGCCGCTGCTACACCATGGTCCTCGAGGACCTGGACGGAGACGGCGGCCAGTGGGACGACCCGCCCGCGGTCATCAACACCGGCGCCAGCTTCGTCAGCGCCGCCTACAACAATCCCTTCCTCACGCTGATGAAGCAGCTGAAGATCGACCCGATGGGCCTCACCGGCAAGGGGAAGGTCTTCTGCGACGGGGAGATGCTTTCGCCGGCGCTGGAGGCCCGCCTGGAGACGCTCTACCTGAAGATGCTCGCGCTGATGATCTTCATGTGGGGGAAGGAGCCGGGCCTGGGCGGCGACGGGTGGTACTCGCCGGCGGGCGAGGTTCGCCGAGCTGTTTCGGTGGACCAGGCGTTGGCTTTCGTCTACGCGCTCTTGGAGACGGCCACCGCGGCCGACTCGACGGCCAAGTGCGAGGAGAAGTTTCGCGTTCTGGTAAGCAATTTTGTTATTTTTAAAGCTCATATTTACCACTTTAACTTTTTTTGCAGGAAGCCCTCGGCCTCTACGTCGACCAGATGTCCACCCACTTCAGGCGCTTCACCGAGACCTTCCAACCGATGTACTTCCCCCGGGTGGAGCACTGCGACACCGACGAGCGCGGCCTCGACCAGGGCGACCTCTTCCTCAACTACCACCTCGGCCGGCTGAAGGCCTTTCTGCGAAGCGGTGGAAAGGGCGACCGAGAGGAGGACAGCCCCTTCTCCCGCCTCTACGACGCCCACGCCAGCTTCCAGGTGGCGCAGGACAATGAGGACCGCTTCTGGGCCGCTTACCCCGACTACCAGCGGACGAACAAGGCGCCCGCCATTCGCGTCGGCGCCTTCGCCTCCACCACCCACCGGCGCATCCTCGAGTGGCACAAGGGCGTGCTGGAGGTGCTGCTGGGCTGCCGGCTGGCGGACCTGCACGCCGAGGCCTTCGTGAAGGACAACGCGATGGACCACACGAAGGCGCCCTTCTACCTCGAGTACGGCTACAATGAGCTGCTGGACCGGCTGGTGCAGGGCGCTGGTAGAGGGCAGCGGCCCCTGCCCATCACCCTCAACGCCATGGTGAAGGAGGTGGAGCTGCAGCCGGAGGGCGTCTCGGTGAGGACCATAGTCAATGGGAAACCGATTGTGGTGAATGGGCACGCCTGTTTGATTACGGTTCCCTTGGGAGTGCTGAAGAAGGCCGTGGAGGAGGAGGTGCCGGTCAGTGAGAAGCCGAAGCCTGCAACACCTCCTCCTTCAGCATCGAAGTCTCCATCACCACCTCCGTCACCCCCTTCACCCCCACCACCACCACCACCACCACCAGCTCCTCCAAAACGGAAGCCCCGAAAGAGAAAGGGAGGTAAAAAGAAGAAGCCCCCGCCGCCACCGCCTCCCTCAGCGCGGCCACCGCCCCCTCAACCGGAAAATAAGATCAACTTTGTGCCGCCCCTCCCCCCGGAGAAGGTCTCCGCCATCCGCCGGCTGGGCTTCGGCCTCACCAACAAGGTGGTGATGGGCTTCGAGGAGATGTTCTGGGACCGCGAGGGGGGCCCCTTTGAGAGCGAGGATTTCCTGGGCTTTGTCCCCGTCACCTCGCGCAGCCGCTCCGAGTTTATCCTCTTCTACCTGCACGACACGCTGCCGATCATCACGGGGATGATTGGGGGGCAGGCGGCGCTGGACGCCGAGAAGGAGAGCCCCGACCTGGTGATGACCCGCGCCTACAACACCCTGCGGGAGATCTTCGTCGCCAGTGAGATCAGCATCCCCTACCCCGACTGGTACAGCGTCTCCGCCTGGGGCAGCAACACCTTCTTCCGGGGGACGCACTCCTTCACCTCGGTGGAGGCGACCACCGAGGATTATGATACGCTGGCGGAGCCGGTGGCGCTGACGCCGGGCGCCAAGCCAAAAGGGGTTCCCCGGCTCTTCTTCGCCGGCGAGCACTGCTCCCGGAAGCACCAGGGGACGACGCATGGCGCCTATGAGAGCGGGCTGAAGGCGGCGGCCCAGATTGGCTGGAGCTTCTTCCCCGGGAGGAGGTACTGGTAAGTATTTTTTTGGGGGTTTTAATTGTGAGCTTATTTTAACCATTTTTTTATTTGCAGATTTGACTATATTTTATTTAATGCTCATCACATCATTGTAATCATCAACAGTAAGCAGAGGGGGGGATCGCTAGGGTTATCATAGGTGAAATAAAAAACAAAGAGTGTGCTCTCTCCTTCAGAACGTCAATATGACGGAGGAGGAGAATATTTCATCAGGCCTTGTGTCTATGTGTGCTTATTTAGGGGTCTAAAGAGTATCACCAAAGGGAAGATAAAGTGCCCATCACCACCACCTGAAAGAACATTATCATCGAAAAATCACCTCTTCCTCCTAACGCCTCTTCGCGTCCTTCATCATCTTGATGATAATGGGAATGACGGTCTTGTACTTGTGGCTCATCAACGCGCTGACATCATTCGAGTCCTGGATCGCCTGCAGCTCGCCCCAGCCCGCGTACTTGCTCGTACAGGCGCCCAAGCTGCCGTACTCATTGCAGACGATCTGCATGTTCTCTTCGGCCACCTCCTGGATCATGTCGTTGAAGTAGTCGCCCGTCTCGCCGCTGCACAGCTCGGTGATCTTCCCGACGACGCACTCCTTGAGGGCAATGGCCGAGCAGCAGCCCCCGCCCAGGCGGTTCTCTTTGGGCATGTTGCTCACCTTCTCCATCATGACGAGATGTTTATCGGAACAGAGGCGGACGGCGTCGGCCTTGGCCTTGTCGGTGAAGCAGGCGACGTGCTTGAGGAAGTCGGCTCGGTGGGGCGCGGAGTCGCAGCGGGTGTTCAGGTGGTTGGAGAGGTCGCCGAGGATCTTGATGGTCACGGACTTCATGGGGCCGTTCATGCACTCGGTGGCCTGGTCCTTCAGGCAGGTGACGCCTGCTTTGGCTTTTCTGTAATGGATGAGAAGTTTGTGAAAAGGAGTTTGGAAAGAGGAGTTTGGAAAGAGGAGTTTAGAAAAGGAGTTTAAGAACTTACTCGCAAAGAGCGAGAACTTCGGCGTCCGAGGTGGGAACTGGCTGGTCTCGATTTTCAAGGAAACTGATCTCGTAGGCGCAGACGTCCATCTCCTCCACCGTCTTGCAGGCCATCCACCCGCCGGGGATGAGAATGGCGAGGGTGGCTGAAGTTTTTTGGAGAGGTTTTAGAAGTTTTTTTGGGATTTCAAAGTTTTTTTTTGTTTTGACTTACCTAGAGCGAGGGCGAACTTCATCTTGGACTTTTATTTTGATTAATAAAAATTGTAAAAAATGCAAAAATTGAAATTGTTTTTTTGATGACTCTATGCCTGTCGTACAGAGCCAGCCTCCCCGCTTTTATACAAGTGCTTGCTCACTTTAAATTTTTATTCATTCTCTTTTCAAACCCTCTTGCATTTTTCGTTGGTGGGTAATCGTCCAGAAGTGTGCAATCCCCCATAATCATCTTCAGTCAGCTGGAACCAAAGCTTAATCATCACATTCTGAATTCAGACTTTGTCACCGAGGTTTGGCTTGACTCTTTGTAGTCAACAAATTAACAAAGCAGCCACTTTGGTGTGGTGGTAATGATGATCAATAAAAAGACACAGGGAAAAATGACAATTAAAAGGTAATTAGCAGGTGGTGGTGGTGGTGGTGGAAGGTAGGTGAAGAAGAGGTCTTTTAAGTGCTTCAGAAAAAAAGTGAACATTAGCACTTTTTGATGATGATTTAGAAAGTGAAAAACCGGTGAAGCGTGTCCATTGTCACCGTTTTCGTCACTCTCCTTTCGTCTGGGCCACCCCCAGAGCACATCTTCAGTTTTTAATCTCCTCAAACCAGTTTTTTCAGCAAGCAAAAAAGATGAAGTCCTTCAAGGTGCAAAAATATGCGAGTAAAGCGTTTGGTGAATTTTGTATCTAGTGGAAATAAAATGTTCTCTTTGTTTTTTAATCCGGAGTTTAGCCAAGTTTAGTACTGAATCGAAGAGTCGTTTTGTCGTTCACTTTTTCTCCTTTTCTCTCACTCGGTCAATTAGTCCTCAATGTCGGGAAGAAATTAGGAGGCAATCCTGTTCAGTTCAGCACCTCTACCCTTTTCCGAGTAAAAAGCCACCTGAGCATCCAATTATTTCCTCTAATTTGCCATGAACAATTTGTTCCTGCGGCAGCAGCTGAAAAATACTTTTCAAGCGGACATTTAGTACTTTGATTGTTCAAGACTGCTCTAGAACAGGAGCTGACCATTTTGTAGGAGTTGGCAAAAAATGTGCACATTGTTTTAATAAAGTTAAAAAAGCCAAGTTTTTTACTATATGAACAATATGCAGAAATCATTAAAAAGATCATTTTCAAAAAATCATAACTTGAGGTGTATTTTGAAATGATTTTGGTTTTGTAAACGGATTTGTTATTGCAAAGGGTCGTTCTATAACATTTAATTTTACTGGAATTTTTTTTCAAATTTTTAAAAAAGGCATTTTTTACTTGATTTTAAACAAATTTTTTTAAATTTATAACTTTAATGTTTCTTATTATAAAGTTCTGATTTATTTTTTTCTGTATGCATTAAGATTTAAAAAAATTAAAAAGTTTAAGTAATTATATTTTTTTGGTATTGATAGCCCACTTTTAGTATCCCGTTATTTTAAAAAATTTAATTGTTTTACCGTTTTGAAATCAAATCACTACATTTTTGGTTTTTAACATATTTAGATTTTGTTTGCAGAATATTAATCAAGAAGACTCAAGCTTTCTAACGGTGTATTACACTTGTATAATAAAAAAATACCTTTGAGTTAAAACTGGCGCAAAAAAGATCACCACTTTGCGACCCATAGAAAACCACCTGTTACCAAACAAAAATTTTTTTTAATTAGTAATTTAAAAAGTAACTCTCTTTTTCTATTTGTAGGCCATCTGCCGGAGTACTTGCCGACCGTTTTTGAGCAGAACTAGCAATAACTGCTGATCAGCGGCAAAATGTCTGCACTGACACTAAATATTCGCTTGCGCCTGCTCCCTCAGTGATCGGGGCACAGTGGTCTAGTGGTATGATTCTTGCTTATAATTAGGGTGCAAACTAAATGAGCAAGATGTTGATTAACAGTAAAAGAAAACATACGATTGGGCGTTTGAAAATTTTATTAGACTTTTTTGGTTGTTTGTTGCTTTACAATGAGTTTTGATAAAATACACAGTTTTTTGTTGTAAAAAATTATGTAAAAGCAGTAGCATGGGTTTTTGCCTTTTTTGTGAGAATTTGTGCTTGCTTTTTATGTCTTTTGATCTTGAAAAAAATTGTTTGCTTATTGTGCGGCGTTTTTTGTTTCTAAATAATAGTGCGTACTAACTAAACTAAACGATTATTATTTAAAGAGTGAAAACAAATGCTCACAGTCAATCGCCCAAAATTTTTGGCATACTCAAAAATTATTGAATTGCATATTGCTGGAAAGCTAAAATTGCCCTGATTACAAATATGTAAGTATCAAAGTGGAGCCCCAGATAGTTCCCGAGAAAACCGGGTCCGAACTGTACCTTTGGCTATGCTTTACCTACTGCTCCTTGTGCCATCTAGCGGAGTAAACACGTTTGCTGTTGTTAAACTGCACATTTTGGTCAACTTTGGACCCAGTTTTCTCGGGAACTATCTGGGGCTCCACTTTGATACTTACATATTTGTAATCAGGGCAATTTTAGCTTTCCAGCAATATGAAACTCAATAATTTTTGAGTATGCCAAAAATTTTGGGCGATTTTGTTTTCACTCTTTATCATCAAATATTTGTTTTGTGTACGAGTATATGAATAAAAACGAATAAAACATGATAAAATATAAAGTGTAAAATTATAAAAATGTTAGTTGCATAAGTGGGGGTTATATTTAATGTAGTGTGCTGAGATTAATATGTGAAATATTTAATGGTTTGAGTTGTTGAAGAGCAGATGATGTTTTGAAGAACCTGTATTATGAAAAAATAAAAAATATTAAAGTTTAAATGTTTATACATTTTTATATTTTTCAAACCTTATAAGTCTTCATCCTCTTCCTCTTCATCGCTCATATTCTCGCTTTCGTCGTCTTTTTCATCGCTCATAATTTCGCTTTTTTTGTCTTCTTCATCGCTTATTTTATCCTCCCCCTCTTCTTCTTCTTCTTCATTGCTCATCTCCTCGTCCTCTTCTTTTTCTTCATCGTCGTTTTCCACAAATGGCCGTTCTGTTAATCCTGTGAGTAAAAAAGTCTGACACAATCCGTAAAGCCAATATAAACCAATGTTGCAAAAGTTTTCTGGACTTGTCCAATTTTCCGCTTCTTTTTCTTGTTTCTAGATTTAATAAATAAAAAATTAATTCATTTTAAATAAACATCAACCAAAAAATGATTAGTTAACAGGTAAAAAATAATAGTTGTGTTTAACAGTAATTTTTTGCGATTAATTGTTTTACTTAGCAATGATTTCAGTTTTTTAAGTCTACGATTAAACTCTCTAGATCAATTTTTTTCTACTAGATTTTTTTAAAATGCGTTTTGACATGTTTTTTGCTTCTGTTATGTCATAAAATTCTTCTGAACAGTTTTTGCATTCATAATGTCTTATTTTTTGTGTATATTATTAATGTGAGCACATAATTTATTTTTCGCATTTAATATGTCGTTACAATAGGGACATATAAATGGTTTTTCATTTGGCAATTTATAGTTCTAATTTACATCAACATTATCTTTGTTTTCTTCTTTTCATCTTATAAGTGATAAATTAGATAATTAATATAATGATAAAAAACAAAAAATAAACCAAAATGTTTTAACGTTTGAAATTATATTTTTAACGTTTATTTACCTGATTACTTAATTTTGATATACTAGCAACAGGTGCAGCAACGGTTAGCAAAGGTTCATTTTTGTCAGATAACGGTGATGACGATTCACGGTAAATGATCTTTTTAGATGATCGTTGCTGCACTTTAGGTTTTTCAGTGTTTGTTTTGCCACTTGATTTAAATGTATTTATAACAGGTGCGACAACACCAGTAGAAGGTCCAGCTTCGTCATCGGATGACGATTGAGATGGACTACTCGTTTGTTTTAAAGTGACCGACTGTTGCTGCGATGCAGTACTCGTCGAAGCAGCTGTGCCTTGTTTTTTCTTTTGAAAACTTTTTTTTAATTTATCAAAAAGTCG
>JAALOO010001395.1_pt1 | contig 16497 bp, 12 predicted proteins | sample 7257641 | NCBI WGS metagenome assembly JAALOO01 (sample SAMN14085613, study PRJNA598686) | mite metagenome | biome: ENVO:01001000; feature: ENVO:01001002; material: ENVO:01001226; isolation source: single female mite from University of Michigan culture on fish food culture... ...
GAGAGAGAGAGAGAGAGAGAGAAAGAGAGAGAGAGAGAGAGAGAGAGAGAGAGATCAGAAAACAGAAAGCGCAAGAGTGGTGCGTTTATGTGCAGCTAGCGCTGCTGTGAAATCTGCCGCTGCCAGCAACAGCAATAGCAGCACTAGAAACAGACAAACACAGCGCGGCAATTAGCTAACAAGTCAGCTAGCAGATATGCAAAGAACGAAGGAGAAAGTGATAGAAAGAGAGAAGGGAAGAAAGAGAAAGAAAGACAGCACTTTGCCCGGCTCGGAAACGGCAAACAAGTTTTTTGATTGACTGTCCACTGACGGGAAGACTTTTTATATGGAAAATTGTAGGCCACTGGTCAACATGGGATTGCCGGAAACTCATAAACAACACGATTTGCTGTGTAGGCACGGATCAAGTTTATCTAAAAAGCATGCACCTGTGCAAGTTATCAGCCAGCTTGATGTTTGATTATCTCGATAAAACTTCGGTTTATTGAGTGCAATAAATTAAGTAACAAAATGTGAACTTTATTTTAAATTTTGTTACATTGTAGAGTCTTGGCGGATGTCTTTAATTTATTGTATTTTTTGTAAAATCAGAGCTAAATCAGGTAAACAAGGTATTTAAAATTAATTTTAACTAAACAAAAATAATTATTAAAAGTTTAAAATCAAAAAGCATAATAAAAGTTAAAATTAATAAATTAATTTACTTTGTTGTGTGCTATTTTTGTGTTTTTTAGTTTAATAGATACACTGCTAGTGCAGAGTTATTTTGTAATGTGAATAAAAAAATAAGTAAAAAGAATGAAATTAGTTGCACTTGAGTCACGTACTGAACCCCACATTTTGTTTCACTGAATTTTAGAAGTTTTTAAAACTGTCATCGCCTTTTCATTGTCATCATATACTCTGTCTATTGTGACTAATAAATATAAAATTTGTTAGTGCAGATAATCTTTTTGAGTGAATAAACTAGCAGAAAAGTTATGAGCCGGTTGCTTGTATTAGTTAGCGAAATCAGATATTAAGTTAAAACATATAGTTTATATGTTATTGTTTTTAAAATATAATGCAATGTGACATACCTTTAGTTAAAATTTTTAGTGATATAGTGATAAAATAAAAAAAATAAAATCGGTGATTGTAGAAAAATGACAAAAATCGCTTTGAAGGGATGCCCAAGGGTGCACTTTTTATGACTGACGTTGTCTGACCAAACTTCAATAAAAATCAAATTCACATTACCAGCAGTAGTAGTTTTAATACACAATAGAAAGAGTACAGATATTGTCTAGAAAACAAATGAATTCGTTTGTTTGAATCTGTTTAACCGTCGACTACGGGTGTGTATAGCACTTTTAAGCAAATGTAGTATTTATGTGATTCTGCCAATGCTAGTGTGGCATAATGAGTAGCTGCAAGAACTAACACTAATGTGGTAAAATTCATTTGATGGCATCAGTGTTCGGGTGAAGATTTTCGTTGCTATAAGATAAACTATTTATATAGTTTCTCTTTTTTCTGAAATATGACAAACGCTAGTGTTCACAAAAAATTGGATAAAAAAAGATTTAAAAAAAGAAAAGTGGTGTTTGAGGTCAAAAGGACAATTCAAGTATATTAGTGTGTTTTTTATTTTTTTTATTGCACATCACTTTAAACAAATTAAATTTAAATTAAAAAATTTAAGTTTTTTTTAAAATAACTGTATAAAACATTTGCCTTTTATTGTTTCAAAAATTGATCAATTACTGTCTTTGTGGTTTTTTGCTTATATATATTTTTCAAACATCGTTTCTAATTTTTAACAAATTTATACAGTTTTCATTTTGTTTTAAATAGTAATAAAACATTTTTAATAAACAGTTTACAACAGCAAAAATTAAAATCATAAGTAGACACACTATCAATAAATGATAAAAAGTTTTTTTTATAAATTTTAAGTTTGTCAAATAGCTTTATACGGGTATGATCATTTTTACCTGGCTAAACTCACAAAAAAAATTTGTTTTTATAAGTTTATTTCAGCAAAATGTTTTTTTTATCAAATGTAAAACTCACATTTTAAAGCTGCAACATATAAAAATATCCATTTTATTTTTTAATTTTTTTTCAAAAATACTAGTACGCCATCTATCGAGCAAAAAAAACATTTTTTTTAAAAAAATTTTAAGTGCAGAAAGAACAGAACAGGATCACGATTCTTTATGGTTATTCGTTGTAGTTCACTGTATTCAAGTTCAATTATTCATTTTTTGAGTTTTTAACAATAAAAAAAATTTACAAAAATTTATTTGGTATCAAACCAAAAAGTGTCGTGAAATCGGCTCGTTTTGAAGGTACAATTTGTCTATTGGCAAACGGGAGATTATATACCACTTTTGATGATAGAATGACAAAGCGCAGGAATTTTTTCCACTTTCTCCATTAAGTTATTTTTGTGTTTGTGTAATTTGCGGTTTACCACAAATGCTAAATCATTTAGTGCAGTAAATAAAAAAACAAGTAAAAAGGATAGTAATTAGTTACATTTATGCTTTGTATTAAACCCAATTTATTCTTTGTGCACGACAACAGTTTTCAAAACTGTCATCTCCTTCTTTTTTTCTACCAAACACTCAATTTACCGTAGTTAAAGAAAATAGAAATTATCTCAGTGCAGTCGTGAGCCGAAAAATTTGTGTAACTTAATGAGCAACTGAAATGTCATAAATTATTTGTTTAAAACAATCAGCTATTCAGCTAAACTCAAAATTTAAAATTTAAAATAAATATGCTTGGTCAGAAAAAAATGCTGACATTGACAAATAAAAGTACAACAATACAAATTCTGCTGCAATCATTTGGACAACACTTAATGTTAACTGCACAAAAAAGTGGCGTTGCCACTACTACGACTGAAACCTCAAAACAAAAACTACAATAAATTTATACAGCAAACACTTTGCATTAAATCACTTAACAAACATCTCAAATTATATTAAAATTAAAAACTTAAAAATTTTTATTTTGTTTTTTTCAGTTCAAAGTTGTGCTTTTTAGTTTGTGGAATCAAGAAGAAAAGCAGTTTTAAGAAATGTTTTGCTGGTTGACTGGTCGGGTCAGTTGTTTGAAAACCATTCCACTTTAAATTTTAGCCAGGGCTGCTTTGATGCCGGCCCAGGTTTCTAAGCAGGCGGGCTTGATCTGGTTAGCCGGCAGCTGGAAGCCGTACTGGCCCTTGTCGCGCAGCTCCAGAGCAAAGGAGATCTGAATGCCGGCCGCCTCGTAGACCCAGTCAGCACTTGAGCCGGAGGCAATGTCTGCAAGGTGAAAATTATATGAAAAATATGTTCAATATAGGCAAAAAGTTTAGTTTAAAAACCGGTGCTGTGGTGAATACTCACAGATAGCCGTGGCAATGGGTCCCTCGGTAAAGGTCAGTCCACCGGTGGCCTTAATGGCTGCGATGCCCGCCTGAGAGATCTCCTTTAGCTTGGCGGAGTTGGTGGGCAGGGCCGTTTTGTAGCCGTACGGGTACATCCACAGTTGCGAGTAGCTGTGAATGGCAAAGTAGGCCACCGTCTGGGTCTTGTACTGGTTTACCAGCTCGGACATCTGCTTCGCCTCCACCTCGGAGAAGGCCGAATCGCCGCAGTACGTCTCAGAGCAAGGGTTCGTCGAGGCGCCCTGGGTGCAGAAGGAGGTGGCCCAGCTTGAGAACAGAGAGAAATCAGCACGACATTAACAACCCAGTCAAGGCAGTTAAAACACCCAAACTTACTTTCGGTTGGGATCAGCACCGTAGCAGGAGGGGTTCACCTTTGACCTGGAGCGGGTCTTTCGCCACAGTCGGTTGTTGGTGTGCGTGTAGACGAAGCCGTCGACGTTCAGCACCGGCACGACGATGAACTTGTAGGTGCTGAGGAGGGCGGCGGTGGCGGGGTCATTGATTAGCGCATTGGAGACCCAGGTGCCGAAGGCGATGGTGACCCACTCTCGCGAGTGGATGCCGCATTCGAGGAAAACCACCTTGGAGCCAGAGCCGATGGCCAGAGCGGGGATCTCCCGGCCCTCGTAGGTGGTGCCCACCTTGATGTACGTCGCCTTGGCTGGGTCTGGTGAAAGGAGGGAAAAATTGATGTCATGTTAATGTCATGAGATAAAAACCTGTTGGAAAGTTTTTCTTTTCAAACTACTTACAAGTGGTGGCCAGGTACTTGATCTGCTTGAGAATCTCGTCGTAGGTGTGGTACTTGGTCTCGTAGTCGTAGTTGGGATCGCGCTGGCCTCTGGAGGCCATCACCATCTCCTGGCGCTCCTGCTCCACCACCTTCTGGTAGTTGTGGTGCACCACCTCGTAGCCGATTCGGGAGTAGTTCAGCGCAGTCAGGAACTGGCTTCGCTGCGGGTCGATGATGGTCAGCACAGGTCGCATGTCGGGCATGGCCGGGTTCCAGAAGTCCATCTAAGGTAAAGTTTTTTTCGGTTTAGTCAAGATGTTTTCAAACTCATGCTCAAATAATTAAGTTTGGCTTGCTTACCTCATACTCCAGCTCAAGCTTTCGCAGCTGTTCGAGGTGTTCGGCACTGGACGGCTGAATGCGAATCACCTTGTGCTGACTGAAGTCGACCGGTCCTTGGTCGTTTCTGGTGAAGCTGATGCCTGCCAGGCAGAAGGCTGGCAGCAGTGCCACCAGCGAGCAGAGCAGGTAGAAGCGCATCTTGGCGGTGTACGGCAGCAGCAACAACAACCAACTAATTGGGTGTCAGGTTTCGAAAGGTTTTAGAATGAACTTTGGTTGCGGCTGCTGTTGGTTCTGACAGCAGTGCCTTCAAAACTGACTGAGGCAGTGCTGGAAACGAGTGGCTATTATATAGTATTTGAGATTTTGCGGCTGTTGCTGCAAACGGACAGCTGACAGGAGAAAAAAGTGGGGGAAGGAAAGTTTGGACGTTATGACCATGGCCGACAACAGCATCATCAGCATCATCAGCATCAGCATCACCAACGTCAGCATCAACAGCACCGACACCGAGGTAACCTATCAGTTTACAGCACTTTCACACCGACACAGAGACACACTCGCAGACATTTGCTGGTTTAGTGGTGCTCTTGTTTGCTGTTTTGCCTCACCAGTGTTTGCACAAACACACACACACACACTCATACACACTTCGAACCACTACAACAAACTCCGACAACTCTCACTTTCTCCTTCCATTTGGCTAATCATTTGGCTGATGCTATCACCAATGTCATATTTACAATACAGCACATCACACGGTCTGGACATCCTGCACTGGTGAGGAGAAAGAGTAGTGAAACTGATCGCCACTCAATTGCTCTCTCTATCTCTTTCTCTCTTTCTCACTCAGCAGTATGCAGCACCTGAACTCAATTTATCATCACCCCGGGCACCACTTTTATTGTTTTATGGGTTGACAAATGAAATGAATGATAGTGATGAAGGGGAAAGGGGGAAAGAAAGTAGCCCACTTGATAAGATCTACTGGATACCTTCGTCAAGTTTGCTTGCTATTCACTTAAAATTTAAACAATTTGTGCAATTTAGTTTTCATGTTTGTAAGAAATTTTTTCCTTTGATTTAAAAATTATTTAGTTCTGAAATTTTGAAATGTGTTTTTACATTTTCAGAAATGCTTTGTTTTAAAAAGCAATGCTACTTTTTATTCTGTTTCTTTGTCTTTTATTTTTTCTATGCTTTATTTTATCTGTAAACAACAAAGCAAAAGTAGTTTTAGCTTTTTATGTTAACTCATAAAAAAATAAATGTGTTTCAAGGTCATTAAAAACAACTGTATTTTGAAGTTTACATAATATGCAAAATGTTTTGTTGTTTTATCAAGCAATTGTTTTGCTTAACAATTGCTCTTGTTTAAATATTTTTTCAGTTTACATTTTGTAAACAGTAAAATCAAGCAATGAAAGTCATTTTGACAAACTAAATTTATCATTTTTTTATTCTCAATTTGCTATCCCAGTTTTATCTTCAAGTACAATGGATTTGTTAGTCACATGCGTTTCAATCTTTGCATTTGTTTTAAAAGCTTGCATTATGCAACAAATTTTTTTTGTACAGAGCATATCTAGAAATTGGCCAACACTTTTAAATTTTTCTTGTGCCAAAAACTGCAATACAAACTTAAATGGCCATTGGCCAATCAATTTTAAAATTTTGTTGATAACATTACTTTTAAGTGCTAATAAGAAAAATGTTTTAGTGCGTGTAAAAAATAAATGATGCAAAAACCCAGAAGTTTCTCCGGTAATAATTCACTCCTGTCAAACTTAATTGACTTGTGACAATAGTGAAACCAATGTTCTCTGATTGGTCGAGGCAGATTTTTATCACATGTGTTTTAGCCCATGTTTAACACACTTGCAGATGCAGTGATCCGGCTGTTTAATAAAACACTTTTGCTTTCATCTCAGTGTGTCAGTGTGCTTGTGTGTGAGTGTGTTTGTTTTTAGTCGAGTTGTATATCATAAAGTCTATACTTGCCAGTCTGAGTGCCGCTTTCGTACATGAGAAAACACTGTATTTGCTGTTCAGCGGTCGTGGCAGCATTGTTGAAACTCCAGGTATTGTAGTTGCTGATAAGCCAGTAGAAACAAAGTGTGCAAATGTGTCTGGAGTCATTCTGTCGGTCATTAAGTTAGGCCTCAATAATATCTGTAAAACAACTTGATTTCAAGTGCTATCAGACTGTTGGTAGACAGTGTTGTCAGGGTAGTGAAGGAAAAACTGCAGGAATAAACTGGCTCAAACATGATTAGTGCAAACAGCGTAGTGAGCCATAAACAGTGTAGGCTGTTGCTGAGGCATCGGCGGTACTTCACTTCATCAGTTCACATTAGAACTGATCAAGGTTTTTTGCAAAGCACAGTAGAGCAACTTGTTACTGAGTACAGCTAACAAACAGTGATTGCATTTTATTTGTTTAAGGCCAAGGTTAATTAAAAACTACAAAATAATATTCAACTAAACATTTAAATTAGTTAAAACGTGTTTTTCTTTGATAAGTCAGGCTTTCCAAATGAAATCAGGTCGTCAATCATAGCTGTACCTTGTTGAATTTTAACAGTTCCATTGCGTCCCCATCCTTTTCCCCATGAGTTTGCGACAAGCCAGTAAGGAGTGTTTTTTTCCTTGCCCCAACCAATCAGCCTAACTGCGTGGTTTGGAAGTTTTCCATCCTTTCCATACTCTGCATCGTTGCTGTAGATAAGACCGAGTTCTGCATCAGTTTCAAATTTTTGTCTTTCTGTTTTTTCAGGAACAAACATCAATGCAGTGACAGGTCCGTTTTTGTACATCTCCAGTTTGATCTTGTTAATGTGGTCAGAATCTTTAGAAGAAATAGTAGTCACTAGTCCAGCGCCAAAATGCTTATCTTTTAAGTATTGTTTCATTTTTGATTCGTCATCATGTTTCGCACTTAATACTTCAGAGCTTTCGCAGTTAAGAGTGCATGAAAATGAAACATAAGCTATTTTTTTATCACTAAAAATGTTTGGTTTGCAACCTTTTTCAATATCTGAACCACTTCCTGTGACTATTCCATTAGTGGCATAAAAATTCCAAGCATCATTTGACCAGCCTCCCTGACAACCATTATTTCGGTAATCATTCATACACTCCATTAAATCTTGTGTAGAAATCCAAGGTTTCTGTTGACCATTTGAAGCAATGCAAATTCGATCAGAAATTGCAAAAGCAACTCCAAATGTCCTGTATTTAGTATAATTAAATTAATCATAATGTTTTGAGTTTTTGATTTAAGTTTTCCAAACATACCAACATGACCCGCAATTTCCTTGATCACCAATTCGACTAATCACATCACTGCACTGAGAAAAATAGCCTCGTGCATCAAAATGCTCAGGCAAACTGGCAATTTCCTTAGAGTGGGGAATGCTTTTTAAACTAGTCGGCAAAGAATGAAGACTAAAACCTAGTGGAACTCGAAGACCATAGTTTCCGTCAATTGGCTCCTATTAAGTTAAAAATTTTATTTAGTAAAAATTCTGTAAAATTTAAAAACTTACATAAGCGTTAGTTGACCAAGTCAAAATTGCAATGCAACTTAGAATTAAAAGTTTCATTTTAATTTTTAATATTTATAAAAACCAAACTTTTTTAATTTGAAATTTGACAAAAACTAGTTTGTATTTATAGTAAAACTAATGCTGCAATTTTGATCACTCAATGTTATTACTATTTTGAGCTAGTGATTGAGTTTTTATTTGTTTTAAATTCTTTAAGATAATAATATCCTAATTAGGCTACCAGCTTTTAATTAAACTACATTTTTTATTAACAAATGAGAACATGATCAACATTTACCAATTGTCATAAATCAAAAACAATTAAATTTTATGTTTTAAAAACAATTTAAAAATAAACAGCAAGTATGCACTGTATCCAAGGATGAACTGCAACAAATCAATTAATTTTAGTGAACACACCCAAGTTACAATTAATCTCTAAAGTACCTGAAAAAATCCCATCTTTGAGACCACTCCAAACGGCCCAATGGTAAAGTAGAACTGCGTTGTGGTGTGTACTCGCTCATACACCGCCATCAGCTTAACCTTGAAGGGGCTCACCTTCAGGTGGGAAGAGCTGCGCAACGCCAGCTGCGCCCTCTGCAGCACATCGGCGTCCCTGTGCAGGAGGCCGTTGAAGAGGAGAAAGAACGCACAGGAGGCGACACTGAAACCGGACTGGACGAAGATGACCGAACTGAGGAAGACCTTCTTGCCGACCATCAGCAGGTCGAAGAGGAGCATCTCGAGGATGAGCGCATTGATGAGGATGTTCGTCCAGAAGGTGACCACCATGAAGTCGGACAGCGTGTGCTCGTTGGTGTACCGGCCCAGCGCCTCCGTCCGACACTGCTCGCCCACCAGCGCCACCAGGTGGTGCTGCAGGAGGATCACTTGAACGCTTGATTGTGAGGGTCCCTGCTGAAAAAGAACGGCGGTGCTGCGGCGAACCCGGCCCCGAAGCTCGTTCAGGTGCCAGCGCTGACCAGAGTGGGCATGGCGGTGAAGTGGACGGCGAAGCAGCAGATGCGGTTATTGTTCCAGGTGAGCAGCAGCGCCATCACCCGCAAGTCGGCGGCCAGCAGCGTCAGCTGAAGAAGGGACAGCTGCGGACAGATGAGGCGGTAGAAGATGAGCAGCACAAGGAGGAGAAAGAGGATGAAGCAAACTGTGAGGCAGAACAGAACACAGTGGTTATTATTGCTTGTTATTAGTAACAATTAAAAAGGAGTAAAAAGTTATCATCATTTTTTAAACTGACATCCATTGAAAAGTAGAACGGCCATTAGCGTCTCAAGAAAGTGCGCCAGGACGACCGCCTTTGCGCGTACGTTGTGAGAAAGTAGTGGAAAAAGCCAAAGCGTTTTATCAATGAGCTGTGCCTGTTTCAACTTGCAAATCGCCCGCCAATTTTTTGCCCAGTACTTGTGCTCGCCAATCAACTGTCGATTAAGCCTGATAAAGTCCCTGCAGTTTTGATGGATCAATTCATGGGCAATTTCCACCAGGTAAGCATTAAAGTGAAAGAAAATGGTGTAGTCAGTGTAGAAGGAGTAGATGGCCAGCAGATCGCAGCAAGCAAAAGCGTACTTCACCGACATCACCGAGAACTGCTCGGCGGCGCAGATGAGCATCGGTAAGAGGAGCAGTGAGTACCAGTTGGAGTGGTCGAGGGAGAAGGCAAAGGCTGCCGGCTGAACGGATGATTCCTGGTGTTGAATGGACGCCAGCAGAAAGCTGCGACACCTCAGCGCGCCACAATACAAGTAGAGAAAGAGTTTGAAAGCGAAAAAACGCCGGTACGAGGCACTGGCCAGCGCAGCTCGGAACCCTTAAAAACTCTTGTTCATCTTCAACAACAACAGCACTTGACTGAAACGTACATCGACGGCGCTAAACTGAGCAAACTTAATTGCCAAATTGAAAAGAGTCTCTAGCAGGTACATGATGCTAGAAAAGGTTTAACTTAAAAATAAAAAATGTAAAATTTTGATGAAAAAACTAAAGAATTTTTAGTCAACAAAATTGTTTATAATTAGCTTTTTAACAAGACATTTAAGAACGTTTATGTAAAATTAAACAAATTAGTACAGTTATTACATTTATTGTCATTACGCAAATTTTGTATTTTTTAAAACGTACATTTTGTTGGAAAAATGCAAAATGTCAAAAACTAATGATATTTATCTGTAAATTTTTATTTCATTTTTAACAATTTGTGAATGTGTAACAATTAAAAAATTTAAAATAGCATTTAAAAGTTTATTTTAAATTTTCAAAGTTAAAACCTAAAATTGCTTTTGTTTAAAAAATTAAAATGCGTGGTTTTATTGTTCTATTGACGTGTTTTAGAACATATCAAACCCTTACCCTTTGAATATAAACAAAGGTTTGACGTAGCTTTAGGTTACTCCTAGCTAGTTTTAGCAACTGTTAGCTAGCCTCTCGTCTGTCTGTATCCCTCTTGCACCCCTTCAACTCATTACAAATGTTTTAAAAAACATTAAAACTTAATTTAAAATAATGTGTTACAATAACAAAACATTATATTTATTTTGTAGCAAATAATTTGATGTCAACTATGTTAGATTTTACATGCGCTGCATATTATTAATTGCTAAAGGTAAAGCAAAACAAAAATAAAGCAAAGTTTATTCATAATTTTTATTCATTTAAATAGTTTGTACGAAAAAATGAGTACTTTTAAGTAGAAAAAAGCGTTCTGAAATAAAAAACAGTTAATTGCAAGCAAAAAAATAAATTATGCTTTCAAGTGCAACCCAAACCACTAGTTTTACCTTTCCAAAAGTGCGGTAGGTGCACTTTCCGTATCGAGCGTAGTTGAAGGTGTACATGTTGCGCGTGTGAAAGGCGCCAATAAAGTGGGCCAGCTTCATCCGCTCCAAGACGGTCCAACTGGCAGTGGAGCGAGTGTCCGCCGAACCGTGAAACAGCCTCACCACCAGGCGGTGAAACTGCGGCGGCACTTTGGCAAAGATGAGCGACAGAATGAAGATGACCAGCAGCTGAACGGCCACAAAGACGGCACAGGCGTAGGCGAAGGGGCCAGACAGGCGGCTCATTAGCAGCATCATGAGGAGAAGGGCGTTCAGCGGCAGGTTGGTCAGCATGAAGCCGAAGACGATCTGCCCGAAGAGGCGGTTCACGTCGGCCAGCAGCGGTATGACCAGCGCGTACTGGCCGCTGATGGCAGAGAAGTGCTCGTATCGGAGGCGGCCAAGAGGACGGGCCCTGTAGAGGAGGCCCCGGTACAGTCGTTCCGTCTGTTTGATCTTGAGGAAGATGGCCAGGCAGAAGAAGACGCCCAGGCTGGCGGCCAACTTGAGCAGGTAGAAGGTAAAGTCGAGGGAGAAGAGCAATGAGGCGGCGTTCAGCTGCAGCAGCAGCAGGGCGGGAAAACTGGACCGGCAAATGTACGACCAAATGAGCATCTTTCGAATGTACAGTTCGGCAAAGTAGACATCTGAAAGTTAGTTAGCATTAGTTTGTTGTTTGTACTTTAGCTCAAGTTCCACATCATGATCAAGAAGTGTTGCACTGCAAACTTACTCAAAAGAATGAACACAAAGTTGACACAGTTGGCAGCAAAAAGTGTAAACAGCTGAATGTTTTCCACTAGTGTCTTCTCATTGATGTTGATTTTGAATACTAGCTTTATTGCCTTGGCTGACTCTTTAAAGAAAACTTTTGTTTTACCAAAAAACTTGTCATTGTTTTCCAGGAGCAGCTCTCTAAGAAGGGCACTGCAAATGCCATTATTGCGGTAGTAAAGAAGGTGCATAACTTTTACCGCGTAAAGCAAGTATACTATTGAGAAAAGGTTAAAGTAGTCGGGTAGATTTTCAAATGCTACTAAATTAAAGTATAGCCAATTGCTGTAATCGTCAAACGAATTTTGTTTCCAGTAAATCCACAGCACCTGAACCACTCTTGAAAAGGCACAGTAGTGTAGAAAGCTAAAAACAAAAGTAACTTTTTCATTTTTGTTTTTTAACAAATTTATTAAACGATGATAAGTTTCAAAATGTTTGAGTGTTGTAAACAAAGAAATATTTACATATTTTTTAATTAAAAGTTGAGTTAGCATTTTGAAACAAACAATAATGTTTTTTTATTAAAATGCTGAGTTAAATTCTTTTTAAAAATAAAATTATTAAAAAAAGTTTGGCTGATAATTTCATAATGTGACAATAATGTGTAAAGTTGACAAAAGTTTATAAAAATAGCGTACAATTTATGAGCGTCAAAAATGAAAAATAGTTATGCAGAATTGCACTTAATCAAATTTTAAATGACAATACATAAATATTCAGCAAACCAAAAAACAATGTTGTTTACGATACAACAAAAACAAAATTTTTTTAAATAACAAAAAAACAAAGCACATAAATTGAGTAATTGACCATATTTTTTAAATTAAGAAATAACTTTACCAAATTTTGTGTTAGTTATAAAATTTAGTTAACAATTTAAAAAAAACAAAAAATTATTTTTTGACAAGCTTAATTGCAAAAATAACAAATTTAAAATAAAAAAATAATTGCTAGAATATTAAAAAATTTTAGTAAACAAGTAATTTATATTTATAAATGCATATTTTGTTAAATGATCATTTAGAGCAAACTTACTTTTCCACAAGACCGATATGTAATTTTTCCTTTATTGCCATAGTTTACTGTGTAAAGATTAGTCGTGTGAAAATACTCAATGTATTGCGATAGTTTTAGTCTCCATTTGAATGACCAATTTTTGCTTAAACGTTGTGAACATTTTATAAACTTTTTAACCGGTTTATGTAATTTTACACTTAGTTTGACTGCAAAAAAAGAAACTAAAAAAATATAACATATTTGATTCATAAAAATAAGGCTTGCAATAAATGACAATCTTGGATTCAATTTATTGTTTAGAATTAGTATTAACAAAACGGGGTTGAACGGCATGTTAATGATTTGAAACAAAAACATAACTGATCCATAAATTCGATTAATATCAGCTAGCCAGATTAACGATGTCACGTTTTGGTTTTGAAAAAACACAAATTGCGTTGTTTTTAGTTCATACACTTTAATTTCTAAAACAAATTGTTCTATTTGTTGTAATTTTATGTAAGAAATTATAACAATAATTGTTCCAATGACTGAATATAATGATGAAACATAAATCATAAAGTCTAAGTTAAATACAGAATTTAAAAAGTTGAAAGTGTAAAATGAAAACAACCAATTATCGTAAATTGAATTAAATTTAAAATAATAAAAATGATTGAAATAAATTTCAGTAAAACACAAATCTGAAAAAATATTAATTTTTATACAATAAATAGAAACATTTTTTATACTTGCTGATATTAATCCAATTCTAAAAAGATTTGCAACTATTATACTAAAAAATCGAATGTTTGCCACAATTGTTTTTGCATTTAAATCATGTAAAAAAATATTTTTAAAAATTTTGTGAAACTTTTTGTTAAAAATAAAAAATGAGTTTAAATAAAATGATGAATCGTTGTGCACAATTGCTTGTTTGACTACTTGATTTGTAATTGAGTTGTTTATAAACATCATTAAATAAAACATTTTTAAAATTGTGTAACTATTTAAAACAATGCAAAAAATTAGGTATTTTGGTAAATCAACAAGAACAATAAAATTAAAATGAAGAACATTTTGAAAATTTGTAAAATTGGCAAAGTTAATCCATGTTAAATGTATAATTTTTAAAATTAAATTGCAACATATGGCACTTAAAACAAAAATTGTTTGAATTTTTTGTGCATTAACATGTTCAATAATTTTAAAATATTTATAAAAATAGTTTATTGAGGACGATAAAGATATTTTGTGCAAAATAATTATAAAAAGTTCAAAACATGACTTTAAAATATGTTTCATTTTTATTTAAAAAGTTTAATTTACAATTTTACAAAAAGAGTTGATAGTTAAACTGCATATTATTAATTCATTTTAAATGACAGTTAAAACAAAAAAAACAAATGTTTAACAAACTTACGTCAAAAGTTATGTTTGTATTGTTTTTAATTTTTATTTAAATAACCTAGTTTTACAAACACTTGTAAAACTTATTTTATTTGTGTTGTCAAATTTAAAAATTTAAGTATAACCCTACAACAAAATGTTAAAGAATTTTTTTATTAAACGAAATAAAAATTTTTACATTTTTTTATTTAACAACTTTGTAACGTTTTTCTTTTATTTAAACGCAAATATATCTGATTTTGCTTGAATAATTTGACTAAAACTCATCAACACATAAGCGATGTAGAGAAATAAAAACTGAAATTAAAAACAAGAAAAATTAAAATGTGTTGTTTATAATTAATTTTAAAAAATAAAAGTTTAATTTTGTAGCATACCTCTAAAGCTGTATAGAAAGTTATCGGCTGCAGGGTGCCAATGGTCAGTGCCATTTTTGGTCCGTACAGCAACCGATTGAGCAGATCATCGTATTTGAGTTTGTAGAGGAGCCACCACTTGCCATTCATCAATACCTGCAGTTTTGGAAGAAATTTTTTTGGACTGTGGAAAATTTTAGAAGCCCAGGCAAGAGGCGCAAATACAACAAAAGCAGCCAACGCCTGGAAAAAAATGATCAACCAAAGAATAATGAGTGAAGCAATCGGAGGGGCCGAAAAGACGTTCTGCTGAAGGAGGTAAACATTTGTGGGCAGATGAATGAGCAGAAAGCATAAAAGAACATTGCCAAAAAGCTCAGTGCAGCCGCGAATTACCAGGTAGCAGACTCGATTATGTTCATTCAACTGACGATAGAGAAGTGGGTGCACTTTGGAGAGCATCAGTTTTGAGTCAATGGTGGATTTATTCACCAGCGACTTCACCTCTCGATTGACGTCCATCACGTGGCCACCGTACACAATGGTGCCGAGTAGTGTGCAGTTGACGAAGAAAATGGCCGATTGGATCATCTGCAGGAGACCATAAAGGGCAAATTGGACTTCAAAAAAGGCATAGCCAATTGAGTACCACGGGTGAACGGAAGCGTCGTAGGTGATGACGACCAGGCCAATGAATGCATAGGCTATCACAACTGCAATAGAGCGATTTTCATGTTTGTTGTTTAAAGTGTATAAAGTACTTATTACAAAATACTTACAATACCCAATTTGAAGAAAGTGCAACAGTTTGTCCATGACTATGCAATAAAACAGTGCATATGATCTGACATTTCTAGACAACAAAGGGATAACTTTAAGTGGTTTTTGAAAAAACCGTTTTTGATCAATGTTTTCAAGTGTTAAAAAAATTTTAATTTTGGCTTTTAGCCGAAAATAAATGTTTAAAATTTTAGTAGGCACAAACAATGCAATTCTAGGATGATTTCTGATAAAATTATTTGATAAAGCACCTAATTTGCCTGTTAAGACTGAATCAAGTTTGTTTTTGTTTAATAAACAACGTTTATATTCGTCTTGATTGACTACAATCAGCTCATGCCACCAAACCCAGGCCATTGTTTGGTTATCGAGAAAGTAAAAAGAAAATTGACAGTAAAAATTAAAAATTTCAAACAGCCAGACAACCGCCATGTAGTAGGAATCATAGGAATCTTTATGAAGCGCAAAATAGTAGGTGACCAGATCATACCGCAAATCAAAATACGTATGTTTAAAGTCATACTGCCAAAGGTACATGGCATAAAGCAGTCTAAAAGAGTAAATTAGCAAAAAAATGTCACTAACAAAGTACCACTTTTTAGCGTTTAGTGAGGGTGCTGGCTCAAGGACTTCACGTGCCATTGAATAGTAACAACGTCGAACTTTAGTTACCGACAAAAAAAATGACATTTTATTTAACTAAAAACAAGGTAAACAATACAAAACCTGCAAGTTCAACTGCTAGATTGCCAGTACAAATTATAAAATTAAAACGCTTTTTATTCACAGGAATGTACTGCAATAGAAGCATTTTAATGTTTTTTTATTTACCCTCTACTAGATGTTTTTTTCTAGTAGAAGATTGCATTTTTAGCATTCATGTTGGAGCAGTTTAGGTACTTATTTCCCAACAGTTGAAATTTATAAATGCACTTTTTCTAAAGATAGCAGTCAAATTTAAACTTTAAAAAAGTTGTTGTGCAAAAATAAAATAAAATGCTCCATTTACTATATTATTTACGAAGAAAAATATTAAATATTAATTGTTTCTAAAAAGTTAAAAATTTTTAACATGTCAAAATTATTGCGCTTTTTGACAGGTAGTAAACAAAATAAATTAATAACATTATTAATAATTTAAAAAGGAAACATAAAGAACTCCTTTTGTTAGTCAAAATACAAAACATTTTTTTTATTTGCAAAATATGCAGCATTTTAACGAAATTAGCAGGTCAAAGTAACACGGTGAACAGATTTAACTCAAAAAATGTTACCATCGCCGAACTTGGTA
>JAALOO010001396.1_pt1 | contig 16496 bp, 9 predicted proteins | sample 7257641 | NCBI WGS metagenome assembly JAALOO01 (sample SAMN14085613, study PRJNA598686) | mite metagenome | biome: ENVO:01001000; feature: ENVO:01001002; material: ENVO:01001226; isolation source: single female mite from University of Michigan culture on fish food culture... ...
AGAGAGAGAGAGAGAGAGAGAGAGAGAGAGAGAGAGAGAGAGAGAAAGAGAAAGAAAAAGACAAGAGTTCAAACAAAACAACTGCAAAGCACACTCGGTTTTGGAAAAAGGTTTAAGGAAAGGTTTGTGGCTGTAGGTCGTTTACTTCAGAAGCTGGGGTCAATAGTTGTGTGTCAATCTTAGGTTTCAGTTAGGAAGGAGAAGTGGTGAAGTTAAATGAAAATAAAAAGGAAAGGAAAATAATGTAGTAAAATAGAAGTTTTTAAAAACAAAAAATGGTGATGTGTTGAAAAGGAAGAGGTCGAATGAGGAGGGGGTAAATTGAGAAAAAAGAAAGAATTTAAAAAAACAATTTTTTGTAGACTTTGAAAGGAAAAGCATACACAGTGCTGGAGAAAAAGAGCGAAAGTCAACAACAACAGAAAAGATAATTAGAAAAACTAGTTTGCCTTTGCCTTTGATAAAAAGTTCTCTTTTTTTCCTATCAACAACAAGTAAAAGGTTCTTGGTTTAGTAAGCGAAAATTCTGTATTTGTTGGCTGTAAACTTTCTTCAACAAAAATAACAAAAATAGTAAATTGAAGAATTAATGATGATGACAGTGATGATACATTTGATCACTAGCGAGTTTGTTTGTTTTCAGTGCTTTAAAGTGAAGACAAAAAAGGTCAAGTGAAGAAGTTATCAAATGAGCTCAAGAAGCGGCGGCAAAGTATTCATCAGTCATTTAGGCGTTTTAAAGGGCAAATTGCATTTGTTGAGGAGGAGGAGGAAAAGGAGTGTAACTCTCTTGTACTTGTGGTTTCAGTGTGAGTTCATTCTAAAAGGATCAGCAAAAAAACAACAAACAAAACAACGGTTTAATGCACTTGACTGCTTAGTGTGGGAAGGTGTACTCTTGCTCAATGGGGAAAAGGGGCAAAAATGTATTATAATTGTTTGTCGTAGTTGTTTCGGTAGCAGTTGATAATACAATAGTACTTTCTTATTGTAAAAAAAGTTATTGTTTGTTTGCAGTTAATGGATCAAATTGGCATCCAAATTAAAGAGAGAGAGAGAGAGAGAAAAGGAGAAAAAGTTAGAGGAAGGTTGCTTGGTGTGTGCTTGGAAGAGGAAGGATTTGTTGAAGAGGATGAAGATGAAAAGGAAGAATGTTGGGAAAAGGGGTGATGGCTGATAAGAATTAATGATAAAGATATAAATGATGATGATGATGATGATGTAGAGGAAGGCAAGGAGAGTAAATGGGGAGATAAGGGAAAGTTGTGTACTAGTTTAGTTCATCAGAAGCTTATCAGAAGTTGCTAGCGTTGATAGCCGCCGTACATTCCACTGTCCATTTGCTGCTGTTGCTGCTGCTGCTGTTGCTGTTGCTGAAGGTGTTGACCACCTTGCATTGGACCAACACCCTGTTGGGGGTGTTGGTGATAACCAGGCTGCTGCTGCTGCTGCTGGTGCATCATCGGATTCGGTCCCATCGGCCCTTGACCACCACCACCGCCCACCATCATCATCATCTGTCCTGGTGGCTTCTGGTGATGGCCATACTGGTCTACACCATAACCGGCCCCGCCCCCTGAAAGGTCGTCCACCACCGGGTGGTTGTGCTGCAGTATAACCTGCGGTTGGCCGCCGCCGCCGCCGCCGCCCCTCATCCCCGGAGGATTGCTGCCCATTCCATGAGATGTGCCCATCATCGGTGGAGGCCTCTGAGGATGGAGATAACTTTGAGGATTCATTCCCTGACCACCGGGCATCATGTTATGAGGTGGTGGCTGCTGCTGTTGATGCATTGGCTGCTGCTGTGGTCCGTAATTGTACGCCGAAGGGGGCGGCATTCCGCCGCCACCATCAACTGCTCCGTACGAGCTGGGCCCTGGCTGTCCCCCTGGCTGTCCACCAGGACCACCGTATGGTCCTACTTGAGGAGGAGGAAGTGGTCCGTAGGGTGCTTGACCATCCTGAGCACCGTAGTTCGAGGGCTGCTGCATCATCTGCCCTTGAGGCATTGGAGGTGGTGGTGGTGGCTGTCCATAACCGTAGCTCTGTCCCATATCAGAGAGCAGATTAACGTCCGTCCGAATGACCACCTCAATTTCGTCGCCAATCTGATTGGCGATGATGCGGGAGACCTCGTCGTGGGAGATGCCCGTCAGCGGGATGCCGTTCCACTCGATCACTTGCATGCCTAAATAAGTGAGCAAATAATCAAAAAATAATTTTAATTGATAATTTTTTTTGTTATTTAGCATCTGATGATCATTATCTTCTACTACCTTCTCGAATCTCATTCATCGACAGACTGGGGTGAATGCGCTCAATGTAGGCGCCGATCATGTTGGTGCCGGGAATGTCCTTTCCACCGACCACTTTCAGGCCAAGTCCGTCGCCAGCTAAAGTTGAAGATAAAATTTTTAGTAAAAGGTAAAAAAATGAAAATAAAAACAAAAAAAACAGTGTTTGTAAATTAAAATTTTTTATGAAGCGAATTCCAGGCGCGCTTTCATACGATTCAGGCTTCACAAAATTTGGCTGAAAATCAGCCATGCAAAAAAGTGGTAACATTTTGCACTTGACAACAACAACAACAACAACAACAACAACAACAATACTAAAGAATGCTGAATCTAGTTCTACTTTGGTTCTTTTTTCATTTGCCTCATCTCAATTGAATTTTCCACTTACCGCCCATGGAGCGAATCTTCGGGTCTTGCGTCAGGAGGATGCGCTTAATTGGAAACGGATACTTTGGGTACTTGGTAGTGTTGGGGGCAAACTAAACAAACGAGTAAATATGTGCGATAAAAAATTCAATTAATATCATGGCAAATTGAAAACAACAAAAACAGATTAAACTTTCAATTTTTTTCAATCAACTGCAAACTCATTTTTCACGTACTTGAGTTTTCTTGGGCGATCCGCGCATGTAATTGTAGTCGTTGTAGAGGTCGTATCCGCCGGCCGTAGTTCGATAGCCTGAAGAAGAAGAAGAAGAAGAAGAAGAAGAAGATTAAAAAGCCATTAAGTGGTGTAAACTTAGAGTTTTAAACTTTGTAATCTTTTTTGTCCTCCTCTGTTGAAGCAGTCAGGTCAAAATGATCAGAATCATTTTTTTTCGCACAGTACCTGTTCCATTGATGCCCGCTGGACCGTAGTCCTCGGGCTTCGGACCACCACTACCACCACCGGTGTAGCCACCGGGGCCACCTCGAAATTGAGAAGGAGGAGGCGGAGGAAAAGGTGGCCCAGGTGGGGGTGGTCCTCCAGGTGGTGGTGGTCCTCCAAGATGAGGCGGTGGTGGAAGACCTTGACCTGGATAAGCAGCTTGTGGATGAGACATTGGCATTGGCAGCTGCGGCGGTGGCCCCATCGGCGGCAGTGCCATTGGCGGTGGACCGTAGCCGTCTGGAGAAAGTGTGTTGAATTTTGTTGGTAAATTGAACAGCAAACCTTTTGTTTGTCATCATTCTCTTATTATCACTGCAATTTCACTCACCGTACGGCGGCTCTCGATTGATGCGAGAGTCGTAGGCAATGCGCGCATTGTGCGCCCGAGCGGCGCTCGTCCGGTCATAGGTGTCATAAGCGGAGTGGCCCAGAGCTCGGTACACGTCAGTACCTGACTGAGCTGCTGCTGCTGCTGCTGCTGCTGCCTTGCTGGCAAAGTAGGCGTCCAGGCTGTTGTTGATAAATAAAAAAACAAAAAGTTAAAAAAAATTGCCTTTTTGAACAAGTGATTCAAAAACAATCAAAAAAACAAATTGTCAACAAAAAAATAGAGCCGTCAGCACTCACTCGTCCCCGTAGTACTTCTCCTTGGTGGGCGGCGGCAGCAGAGCAGCAGATCGGCTCGCCAGCGGATAGAGATCAGTTCGGTGGTAGTCGGCTGGCGGTCCCAGATCGTAGCTTCCGTCTGCTGTTAAAGAGGCCGCCGCCGCCGCGGCGGCTGCTGAATCAAGTAGCAGTGGATCAACTGCTGCACTTCCGGAAAGGTACTCTGAATCAGCCAGCAAACCACCACCAGAATCTCTACTTGAATCAAGGAGATTGTAGTCGTCGAGTGAGTAGTGCCGGTAGAGACCGCCGCGACCGGCGGCGTCGCCCAGCCGTGCCCGGCGCCGCTTAATCTCCGCCCGCACCTTGGCCGCCTTCTCCTCGATGCTCATCGGCTGGTCAGCCAGGGGCGTCCGGTCCTCGGCCAGGGCCACCAGGGCCGCTTCTTCGTCGGACAGGTCCAGGGAGGCGTGCGGCGAGGGGTGCCACGAGCGAGACGAACTTTGACCTCGCAGAGCGCCGTACAGTCCAGTCGCTGATGGTCCCGCTCGGCCTGAAAAGGCTCGAGCTCGATCGTAGGCGGTTCCCAGGCCACCTAGGCCACCTAGGCCGCCGGTGGTCGAGGTAGTGGCGAGGTCGTACTTTGAGTAGAGGGCGTTCATGTTGCGCTCACGTTCGTACTTGGCCGCGTCCAGCAGGAGGTCCTTCTCAAAGCGAGGCGGCTGCACAACAGCGAAAAAAATGGGTGAGAAAAAGAGTGAAAATCAGTCATTTTGGGCCAAAGGTCATATCGAAAGCATAGAAATGAAAACAAAATAACAAAAAACCCCTTACCAAAAAGTCGTCCCCAGTTTGAAGGTGGCGGTGGTGGTTCATGTGATTGGGAATCATCGACTCTCGGAGGTCATTTTCAAGGGCGGCAGCAGCAGCAGCGGCCGCCGCCGCCGCTGCCGAGTATGAAACCGAGGAGTATGGCCTCATCAGGCGGTAGCTGCTGTCGCCGTAGTTGCGCACCGGATTCAGCGACTCATACTCGTAGGACTTGAAGGGAAGCGACCCGTAACCGGCGCCGGCGGCGGCGCCCGCAGTTCCCCACATCCGGTTCCGGTCCATGTACCGCTCCAGACTGCCCAGACGCGTCTCACCGTGGCGGTAGTTGCCCGGGCCTCGACCGAGCGAGCCGCTCAGGCCGCCAAAGTCGTTGTAGAAGTTTGGCTGCCTACTGCTGCCGAAGCCGCCGTACTGGCCCGCCGCCGCCGCCGCCGCCGCCGGGCCACTACTTCCGGTCAACAGCAGCGGCCCGGCACTCTTCTGCGTCACGCCCCCGTAGGCGGTGACTGAGTTGGGTCGCAGGGGCCCGGGGCCGCCGTAGATGCCGCCGCCAATCACCGACGCCCGACCGGAAATGGGATCGCTCATGGCCGAGGCTCCACCGCCACCGCCCCCGACCCCTCCTCCTCCTCCTCCTCCCGTTCCCTGGAGCTGCTTCTGCGCTAGACTATTAAAAAGCGCCAGCTGCTGACTGGCCGGCCCCGAGGAGACGGTGATCGGGTCGACGCCCGTCTTCAGCTCGTCGATGATCTTCTGCTGGAGGTGCTTGATCTCATTGGCGAAGACCGAGTTGCTGTGCTGGTTTGCCGCTGCTGCTGAAGAAGAGGAGGAGGAAAAAGCATTTGGAAGCGGCGCCACGGCGCCCGATCCTCGAAGCAGCAGCTGGTCGGCCACATCCCCGGAAGCGAGTCGACTGAGCAGTGCCCCGGTGGAGGCCGTCCGCGCGTCCTTGCTGCTGATCATGCTTCGAAGGGCGTCCGCTAGGGCGGCGCTGCTGTTGCTGCTGCCCAACCCGCCACCTCCAGCATTAGGTGGACTTTTGTTGAGCAGGCCTCGCCCGTAGGAGCCGGCGCTGGCTCCCAGGAACTGACTGACGTCCGAGGCGGTGGTGGAGAAGGGCGAACTAGGTCGGGTGCGGGCTAGCTGCTGCTGCTGGCCTGCAGAGGAGGTGGTGGCCGCCGCTGCCGCGGCATTTCCGGCGTTTCCCGAGTAGGGCCCAATGCCGAAGGAGCTGTCCAGTGAGGAGGAGGAGCGGAATGGCTGGGTGCCGCCGCCGCCGCCGCCTCGATTGCCCTTGCCAGCTAAAAGTAAAGTGGGTGATTAGGAAAACGTTTAAAGTTGATAGTAAGGTAACTGATAAGCTCTAAAGCTCTAATGATAAGCTCTAATGATGGACTCTAATGATAAGCTCATCATGTTCATCATCACCATCACTACTGTCATTACTACTACTACTACTACTACTCACCACTGATCAGGCGCTCCTTGATCAGCCGACGCGTGGCAATGCTCGAGGCGATGGGGTCGTCCTCCTTGGGGGCGGCGGGCAGATTTCGCCTCGGTCCACCTCGTCGACCACTGGTCGCCGAGCCACTTCCTCTTCCCTCAAAGGTGACGTTCTTCGTGTCCAGGTCGAGGTAGCCGAGCGAGGTGGTCAAGGTGGACTGCACTGGCTTTCCTAGGGCTCCCTGGTCTCCAGTTTTTCTCGGTCCACTTCCGCTTCCACCACCGCTTCCGAGCAGTGAGTAGTAGCCCGGGTAGCTGCTGACAGAGGTGGCGCCCGGCGCCGGTGCACCTCCTCCTGCAGCTGCTGCAGCGGCGGCAGCCTTTCCAATGGCATTCTTCACCATCGAGGTTGAAGTGGACGATGGTGCAGAGGCAGAGGCAGAAACGGCGCCGGAAGAGGCCAGCCCGGCAGACTGCTGCTGGAGAGCAGTTCGACGCGTGAGCAGGGGCGAGTTGTTGGCGGAGAGGCTGCTGCCGCCACCGCCACCTGTTAAACCGGAAACGCCTGTTCCCGTTTTCTGCTGCTGCTGCTGCTGGTGATGGTAGGCGGTGACGCTGGTGGGCATCGGACAGGGCGTGTCGTCCATTGGCTGCGGCAGAGAGCGACGCACGACTGCTGAAGTGGTGGTAGTGGTAGTGGTTGTGGTAGTAGTGGAGGTATGTAAATAAGAGGAGGGCATTCCACCTGAAGTGTAGGCGGAGTTTCGCAGCCTCGCCAGATCGCTCTCCAACTGTGATCGATTGCCAATGCCACTCCCACCAATGCCACTACCCGGTCTACCTCCTCCAATCATCGGCGTCGAGTTGATCGACGACGGGGGCGTCGACGTGGAGACCATCTTGTCCGACTTGAGAACGCCACTCCCACTTTTACCATAAAGAAGCTGGTCGTGCTCCTGCGCCTTTGCGCCGTAGAGGGCGGCGCTTCGGGCGGCGCTGCTCTCCGCCTCGGCCAGCTTCGCCGTCGCCTGCGCCATGGACGCCTGCAGCGTCGCCTGCTGCGCCTGCAGCGCCGCCAGCTGCGCCCGCTGCGCCGCCATCAGCTCCGTCTCCGCCTTCTCCGCCACCTCCAGTTGCTTCGCCGAGCGCTCCATCTGCTCGTGCATCACCGCCTGGAGGCGCTGCTGCTCTAGCTGCAGCTGCAGGAACTGCTGCTGCTGCGCTATCAGCACCTGCTGCTGCTTCTGCAGCTGCGCCTCGATGGCGGAGTTGGCCGCCGCGAGGGCCTTCGCCTGGCGGGAGGAGGAGGCGGAGGCGGAGGAGGAGGAGTTCTCCACAGATCCCGTGATGCCGGCAGTGGTGGTGGTGGTGGGCGTCGTTTCCGGTCCGGGCTGCTGTTGGTTCATCGGCTGCTGCTGCGAGGAAGAGGAGGAGGAGGAGGATTTGGCATGAGATAAGGATGAGGATGTGGTGGTGGTGGTGGTGAGGGAGGAAGTTGCCGAAGAGGAGGAGGAGTTCTTCAGCTGCAACTGCCTGGCAAGTGATCCGCCCGCCCGATCGGCTCGAAGCGCCGCCAGCGAGTCCAGCGAGTCCACCTGGCCGGTGGAGGCCCGGCGAACTGCTGCCTGAACAGCGCTTCCAGGTGTTTCCTGTTCCTGAAGCAGCTGCAGCTGGCGATTTCGGGCGGCGTCCACTGAGGAGGCTCGATTTGAGGCTGCAGCTGTTGAAGTTGTTGCTGAGGATGCGGAAGCGGCAGCCGCCGCCGCCGCCGCAGCTGCTGCTGCCGCTGCTCGGTTCTGCCGTATAGTGGACTCCATCAGGTCGGGATTGTGACTGAGATCCAGCGTCTCAATGGCGCGATTGAAGTCGTCCATCATGGCGCTGATCGTGCCGCTGGTGGCCCGCGGAATGCCCAGCCCAGATGTCAGACCGATGCTGCTGCTGCTGCTGTTTAGACCTCGAGCGCTCTCCTGTTTAAAGTAAATTCAGTTAGTAAAAAGTTAAAAGGGAAGACTGTTTTACACAGTTATGTATTTTCTTCTTGACAAGTTTTGGTAAGCATTCATTTTAATAGTGTGTTTAAAGTAGTGGTCACCGAACTTACCAAACTTCGACTGCGCCGCTCGAGAAACTCCTGCGCCTCGGCGGCGGCCGCCTCCACGCTGGGCGACACATCGAGAATGGGCGACAGCTCGGTGGCGTGCGCCCAGGCGCTGTTCGAGAACTGCTCCAGCTGACTCTTGCTCAGAAGGCCTCCTTGCTGACCTCCCAGCAGCAGTTGCTGCTGGTTTTGCAGTGCTGAAGAGCGAACTCCTGAGGACGGCTGCAAAGATGCCAACTGCGAGCTGATCAGATTTTGCGTCCGCCCAACTGAAGAGGTGGTAACAGTGGGACCGAGGCCGATCATCGCTGCAGAAGTAGTGGTGGTGGTGCTAATATTGGGACCAAAAACGCCTGAAGAGGGCGTATTTCCCAGTGAACTGCCTGCTGATGATGAGGACAGTGAGGCGTTGTGGTACGGCAGCTGATTTATCAAATTGCTGCTGCTGCTGTTTGCTGCCGCTCTGGCAAGCATTAAAGAGTAGGGTTCAAGTGGTTGATGTTGTTGCTGTTGAAGTTGGGCTGAACTTTGAAGCAGCTGCAGCTGCTGTGTTTCAGTTAGAATCTGCCCCGTCAGCGGGTCAATGAGCACGGTCGTTGCTGATGTGGTTGGCGGTGCTTTTCCGACCCGCTCTTTCAGGGCTTCCTGTTGCTGGGCGGCGTTTAGAAGCAGCTGTTGCAGCTGTTGCTGTTGCTGCTGGAGGAGTTGCTGAAGCTGCTGGTGTTGCGCCGAGCCGGGCTGACTTGCCTGGAGCAGCTGCTGCAGCTGCTGGACGGCGAGCTGCTGCTGGTCGATGGCTGACTGCTGCAATCGAAGTTGCTGCAGTTGCTGCTGCTGCTGCTGCTGGGAAGTCAAACCACTGCTGCCGCTGCCGCCAAGAAGTGCTTGGTTTATCAGCGCCTGGTTAGCAGTGGCAGCGGCAGTGGCACCAGTTTGACTCAGGCCGCTTTGAGTTTGCTGCTGCTGCTGCTGCTGCTTCAGAGCTGCTAAGGTCGCGGCTGTGGTTTGACTTGTCGATCTTTGGTTTGTTGTCGTGCCTCCGGCAGCCTGCAACGCCAGCAACGCCTGCTGCTGTTCCAGACTTTGTTGAAGTTGCTGCTGCTGCTGCTGAAGGTTCTGCTGAGCTTGAACATTTTGGCCTAGGCTCAGTCCGCCTAATTGTGAGGTGGTGGTAGTGGTGTTGGTGGTGGTACCACCAAACTGAGGCTGACTTGCGGCAGTTGAAAGGCCTCTCATGATCAAATCAGCCTGCAGCTGCTGCTGCTGCTGTTGCTGCTGCTGATTTGGTTGCTGACCCGGAACTGCCATTCCTTGTGCCGTCATGCCCATCAAGTTGGACATTTGATTCTGATGCTGCTGCTGCGGCTGCTGCTGCAGTTGATTCACTGACTCAATGCTCGACTGAGCAGAAAGTGATCGTTGTTGCTGTAATTTTTGCTGCTGCTGTTGTTGCGTCAGCATAGGATCAGCATTAATGTTTGACTGCTGAAAAGGTTGTTGTTGCTGATGCTGCTGCTGCTGCTGGTTGCCAAATTGATTTGCGCCCATCATCAGGTTTGTTTGCTGGTTTACGCCTTGCTGTAGGTTTTGCTGCTGCTGCTGCTGCAAATGTTGTTGTTGTTGTTGATGCTGCTGTTGCTGCTGCTGTTGTTGTGTCATTTGAGCAGCAGCACTTCCTGGGAGCACTTGTTGGGACAGGCCCGAGTTTACAGCATGCAATTGCTGCTGCTGCTGTTGCTGCTGCTGCTGTTGTTGGTGTTGTTGGGCTGCAGTTGAGGCAGCGTTTGAAGCAGAGTTATCAAAGATGCCTAAATTGGAAGTGGGTATTTGTGGTTTAGATTTGGGTTATTTTAAGACACACACACTGGACTATAAGGAAAAAATGTTGGTCAGTAGCGTTTTGAGAGCAGCAATGCACACATAGTCAGGCAGACAGACAAAAAGAAAGAGACACATAAAGGGGATGCAAAAATGCTAAACTAAAATCATCCACAGCATGCAGAGCAGGCAATTAGCAGCAGTGGGTGTTGAGTGTTCATTTTTTTTAAAAACCCCAACCACAAACAAAGCAGACAATTGCAAACAATATTCGGGCGCAAAAATCGTTATTGTTCTCATGCAATAAAATGATCAAAAAGATGTAGTGGTGTTGATGATGACACAGGTTTTTCAGTTAAATGGTGGTGGTGAAACTCATGCAAACAGTGATTGAAGATGATAAGAGATAGTAGAAAAAAAGAAAAATAAATAAAACAAAAAAATGAAATAAATCAAAAATAAAAAAGTTGGTTGAAAAATAGATCAAGTGAAGGTGAAAGCTGCTGTCAAACATACAAACAGCAAAAACTGTTAATGAGATGAGTGCCAAAACGTAACGTAACACAGTGAACACATAAAAGGAAAAACAGCAGCAACAATAGTAAAACTGACATTTAAAAAACCTAAACGTTGCGGCCTAAGCGACGTCCTCCTCGTCGTCGTTTTTCAGCAAGAAAAAAACTCAAACTACATTTTTTCAAATTTGCATTTGTCAGTAGAACTGAGTGACAACTGCTGTGCGGCAATTTAAAACACACACAGCCAAATAGTTGCACTTGCACTGTCTTGCACTGGTAGCGTAAAAACTTCTGTTTTCACTCAAAATAAGGAAACAAAAAAATAAATAACCAAAAGCGTCGATGCTGCGACTGTACACTGAGCTGAATGGCTGTGGCCAAAAAGTTGCGGCTGGTAATTAGGTGCTGCAGCAGCAGCCACGACCGGCGCCAGACGTTTCCGAGGCGCCCAGTGGTGTCCACTAATTGGACGACAGAAACAGCAGCAGCAACACTGGAACTGACAAAGCCGATTGAGGCTAGAAAATGGGGGGGGGAAGAGGGAAATAATGGGCACAAATTTATTGGCACTAGTAAATCTATCAGTAAATAATCATTAAACGACCGCAATTAGCGGTCACTATTGCCACTGCCACTGCAACTGCCGTCAGTTGACAAAAAAAAGTTAAACGACAAATTAGCACTTTAGCAACAAAATAAACAGTTGGCAGTTCCTTCTTTATCAAAACCAAATATGGTAGTAATTTTTGCAAATTGTAAATTTTTAAAAACGGTAAAGTAAAAGATGTGTATAATTGTAAAAGAGCAAAAAAGGTGATTTTTGTAGTTTGGCAGCAAAAATACAATATTTAACAAAAAATTTTTAAAATGCATTTTTTATACAATTAAAAACATATACCGTGATTTAATTTACAAATAAAAATTCCATAGTTACCATTTTTGATGTTTTTTAGTAACAAACAAATTCACCTGAATTCAACTGACAAAAAATGTTTAAAAACATTTTCAACAAAATTAATTAACTCATCTGCAGAATTTGCATGAGGGAAATAACTCAAGTGAAACTTTCTCTGCAAACTGAAGTGAATTGTCAAAAGAACAAATATATTTCCGAGAAATACTAAGAAGAAGAAGAATAAGAAGAAGAGAAAAAAATGAGTTTGCAAATGCAAACGTCTAATTGGCGTGCCTATTCTGTGTGAAAGGTAAGTGCCTCGCTCTGGTTAAGAAAAAAAAGACAACATGGGCTCTGAATTAAGAGACGCGCAGTTATAGTCAGTTGAGCCAAAAGCCGAATGAGTTACCTTTCCTAGCTGAGTGGGCAAATGCACACAAAAGCAGTCAGCCTAATTCACTAACTCATCCAAATGATGATAAAGAACAGATGAGAATAAGAAGAAATAAGAGAAAATTCCAGTCACCTGAAATTGGGGTTTTTTGAGAGGAAAAAAATTGCCGAAAAACTGGTTAAGCGAAAACATGCAAAACACATTGAAAAGGACCTTTTAAGAATTTGTTTTGGATTTTTTCTAAACGAGCGCTTCACTGCTCGCACTTTGCAGCTGTTGCTGCCTTCTTTTGTGTAGTTCTTTTTACCTGAAATTTTATTTTTAATATTAAAGAATGGCAACATATCAAATAATAACACATAGCACTGGTTTTTATATTCTTTGCCTTGTCTTGTTCAAGTAGTTTTGGCATTTTTCGTTTGTCTGTCTAGCTTTTAGCTCTGGGCAGTTTATCTGTAGGAGAAAACTGGTCGAGCCTAATCTGACTGGGCAGAAAGCTAGCAAAACAAAAAAAGGTGCTGTTCCTTTTGTCTGATTCACTGTCAGTCTGAAGACCGGAAACAAGAGCTGAAAACAAAGCAAAAAATAAATTAAGGTAGCTCTAGTTTTGGTCGGTCGGTCCACACTTATGACTGCCCTTGTTATCTGCAAGTGCTTTCTATTTTGGCCATCTATCTTTTTTTGCTGCCGTTTGCCGTTTGCCGTTTGCTTTAGCAGTAATTGCTAATAGAGGATGACTACCAGCTCAGACAGATCAAGACAAAGCTGAGTGACTGCAGATGTTTGGCCGACTGTTTGGCTGACTGGAAAAAAGTATATAAAAGAATAATAGAATTAAACTGAAGATGCTGGACAGCACTAGAATAAGTGCCTTTAATTTAAGCAAAGTGTATGTAGAGTAATAAAATGCTATAATACAAAGTCAAAAAGAAAATACCAACGGTCAACTTTAAAACATGTTTCTAAAAGTCAAGGTAAACTTCTTGAAATACCAAACCAATGGCAAATGTATATAAATTGTAAAAACAAACAAGTATTGATTAGTTCATAAAAAGTACCAGTTAAAAGGTATGATAAACAAAAATTAACAGACAAGGACAAACACATAGACAAACAGACAACAGCAGGCAGGAAAGTAGAAAAGGAAAGGTCAACAGAGGAAAAACATTGAAAAACATATAACAAAAAATGTTGGGTGAAAATGAGTAAAAGGACACTGTAATGGGCATTTTAGACATTGGACATTGGACATTGGACTAATGAAAAAATTCAGCAGTATTCTTTGCATCTATAACACCGCCAAATATGTTTTAAAAATTTTTTATAAAGTGAAAGTTTTAAAAAACATTCATTGAGCAAAAACACAAACAGACAATTAGACATGGACGTAGACATAGGCCAGACAAACAGACAGACAAAAGAAAGAAAAGAAATGCAAAGGTGTGTGTGCATACACAAATGAAAATAAATGAATGAGTGAGAGAGAAAGAGAAGGAAATGTGCAAATACTTTGTTGACATTTAAACACTTGTTCAAGCAATTGAGTAAATTAATTTAAATGCTTTCAATGAGTGAAAACTCTCATAATCACTTTTTGTCGCTTTTACATTTTGGACAAAAAGTGTCAAAAGTGAAAAGAGAGAGAGAGAAAGTGGTTTAGGCAACATAGACACATTTAGTGATTGGTAAAGTGTGAAAAAAATAGAGAAAGATAAAAAAGTTTTAAAAGTTTGAGGAAAGGATGCAGACAACTTGCAGGTTTGTTTGGGCAGATTTTAGTTTGGTGGCAGTGGTGGTGGTGGTGGTGGTGGTCAGAAGGATAGATAGAGGCAATGCATATAGGACAAAAGGACGGCAAGGAAACAAGGAAAGAGAGAAGTTGTTTGGTACGTTTTTTTGTTAGCTTTACCTCGTCTAAACGGCTTGATCATCTGCAGAAAGGGCTCCGAGTTGGAGCGCAGACTGCGCGCCTTGGCCGTCGATTCGTTCAGTATGCGCGCCATCGGAGAGCTGTTCACATTTGGACCGGAGTTTGCTGGTCCACTGACGTTGTGGACGTTGATGTTGCTACTGTGAGCAACCAATGGCATGTTTGGGTGAGAAAAGAACGAGGAGGAAGAGGAAGAGGAGGAGGAAGAAGAAGGAGGAGGAGGAACGTTTGTCGGCAGAATGCGCTGAATCGGTCCTGGAACGCGAAAGATTTTCGACATGTTATTGCCGAGAGTGGAACTTTGCTGTGGTGGTGGTGGTGGTGGTCTGAACTGGTTACCGTGGTGATAGTACGGGTTGTTAACGGAGTTGTTGAACTGGTTTGCAGGGTTTCCGGTGGTGGTGGCGGCGGCGACTGTGGTTGAAACTGCCGGCTGTTGGAACTGAGCCCGCTGAGGCCCGTACAAACCGGCGGACTGCTGTTGCTGATTTGGAAGTTGCTGAGGATTTTGCTGAGGAAGCTGTCGCTGCTGCTGCTGCTGCTGCTGCTGCTGAGAGCTGACAAACGCCTGATCTGGCAGCTGGTGGCGCACTATTTGGGAAGGAGGAGCAGAAGAAGGCGCCGGAAGTGCCTTATTTCCGCCACTGTTGGCAGCACTGTTGCCCGGGGCGGACACGACGGAGCTCGCCGGACTGACGCCGCCGCCGCCGCCGCCGCCGCCGCCGCTGCCCGCCGACGCATTACCCGAGCCTGACTGCTGCCGCCTGGGGGAGACGCCCGCCGAGGAGTGGTGCCCCTCCCCCTCTGACACATCCTGCACGTCCTCGTCCTCCTCGGGAATGGTGTACACCTCATTCACCGGGTGGAAGAAGGGCCCGCCCGGGGTGTAGTACCCGACCACGCCTACTCCTCCTACTCCTCCTACTCCTCCTCCGGCCCCGCCCATCATCATCATTTGCTGCTGCTGCTGAAGTTGAAGTTGCTGTTGCTGCTGCTGCTGCTGTTGCTGGTAGAGCAGAGCTCGCTGCTGCTGAGCAGCCGCCGCCGCCTCCTGAGCGGTCATCTTTGGCCGTGACTGTGGCCGTGGCTGCTGCCCCTGGCCGGAAAAGGAAACTGACTTTCGGTGATGGCCACGGCCGCCCCCACCGCCACTGCCGCCGCCACTGCCGCCACAACTACTTCCGGCGGAAGTGCTCGCCCGACGTCCGCTCATGCTTGTCCGGCGTGAAGAGCTGGCAGAGGCTGCTGCCGCCGCACTGGCAGCCGCCGCCGTGCCGTACAGCTTTTCCAGCTGTGCCAACTCCTCCGGGTCGATCAGTTCTCCGTCGTCCTCGTCGTCGTCCTCGTCATCCTCAAAATCCTCAAAATCCTCTTCATTAAAGTGCACATCATCATCATCATCGTCCTCCTCCTCCTCCTCGTCTTCGTCGTCGTCGTCGTCAAAGGCGCCCTCGCCCTCGCGTTCGTACTCTTCGTCAATCTCAAAGTCCAGGTAACCGTACTCCTCCGCCTCAGAGTTGTTCGCAAGCACACTCGGCGGCACTGAGGCACTGGTGGTCGCCGATTGAGCCGGTCCCTGCTGATGGTGATTCGGCAGAATGATTTTGCATCTTGGAACGACTGCTAAAGAGGTAGAAGAGGAGGTAGAAGAAGAAGAAGGAGAAGATGGAGATGAAGAGGAGGAAGAAGAGGCCGTAGAGGAGGGTCAATTGCAGCACCGTCGAGGCGGTCAGCGCCGGCAGGGGATGATCAGTAGTATTCGGAGAGGCGTGTTCAGAGGCGGCGATAAAGTGGTGAAAGTGGTGGTAGAGCATGGTGATGATGATGGTGGTGATGAGGAGAAAAAGTTGATAATGATAGCAACAAAAGAGTAAAACGTTAAAGTAAAACAGACAAAATTTGGACCAGAATTTGGTGCCAGTTTTCCTCATCAAGGTTTATCCCCTTCTTTAGGTTTTTTTAAAGAAGCTTTAAACTTTAAACTTTGTTAAGTGCTTTTTTTAAACTGTAGAAGCTGTGCAAAAAGGTGGAAATGTCAAAATACCACAACAATAATAAACTCCTTCAAGATAATAACTGTAGACCAGAACAACAACAACAACAGCTGAAGCAAACTATAAAACCAACTTTTAGGTTGAATCAAAAAATTATGTTAATCTAATCAACCGCTTTAAAGTGGAAGTTGGTTTTTAACAAGTCGCAAATCAAATCAAAGTCAAATCAAGTCGAACCAAAAAGCTTTCCACTCTAGCCTGCCAGCCAGCACTGTCGAGAGCTGATGATCAACTGAGGCGGCCTGCTGGCGCAACAGCAGCTTAAGAAGAAGAGGAGGAGGAAGAGGAAGAGTGTTGATGCGGCGGCGACTAGAGCTCATCAATATCAATGACAGCAGCAGTCAGGGCAGTGTCTAGCCACACACACACACACACACACACACACACACATTCCGCCCCCTGCTCTCCACGGTTTCCAAAAGCAAACACTCACAGAGAGAATAGGAAAAGTGAAGAAAGGTACTGAAAGATGCAAAAAGAAGGGAAAAGGAGGAGGAAGAAGAGGACAAAAGTCAAACAGAAGCGAGCAAACTACCGACGGGGCAAAGAAGAGAACTACGACGACGACGACGAGAAGGAGGAAATACCGCTGCGATGATGCCACGACCACTGACTGCCTACTGCCGAAGTCAGTTTTTTGGGCTGGGCTGCTTCTGCCCTGCCAAAATCTCTTCCTCTTCCTCTCTCTCTCTCTCTCTCTCTCTCTCTCTTTCTCTCTCTCTCTCTCTCTCTCTC
>JAALOO010000976.1_pt4 | contig 16452 bp, 13 predicted proteins | sample 7257641 | NCBI WGS metagenome assembly JAALOO01 (sample SAMN14085613, study PRJNA598686) | mite metagenome | biome: ENVO:01001000; feature: ENVO:01001002; material: ENVO:01001226; isolation source: single female mite from University of Michigan culture on fish food culture... ...
GTCGGTTTCTCTTGTCAGTCTTCCCCACACCGTTCTAATTAAACGCATACCGGCACCTGTTTAGGCACTGTATGTGCACCGGCGGTGAGAGGTTTCAGGCGACACAGTTGCCTTCCTCGACTCCATTGTCCACTTTGGTCAACTTTGCTCTGTCGTAATAATCCCTACCTGCGCACCACTTGCCCCTTGTTTGCCGTCAATTAGCTGCTCTGTGCTAATTGAAAGTCCACACACATCGTGAACACACACACAGTCACAGACACAGACGCACATGGACAGTACCACCACCGTTTACTCGCTGTTCACCTTTCCTCCGTCTTCTCAATTCTCACGACATTCTCTCTTCCTCCACTTGGCAGTACCTAGAGACAATAGACTGTCTGACTGCTTACTAGCACACTATTACGCTTGGGTGACATCTTAAAGCAGCAGCAGCAGCCGCTGCCGCCACTGCCACAGCCTGCAGACAGCGACGAGTACTTTTACGATGGCAGAGGGCACTTGAGGAAGAAGGAGACACTGTCGACCGCCGCCGCCGCTGACAATGCTAATCGACCGGTGGTCGCAAGACCTTTGACACCACTTGCACACAGAGACAGTCGAATTGAGCCCGCGGATGGTCACCTTCTGTTTGCGCAAATGCTCTCTCTTACCTGTGCTATCACTCACCGATTGGCATTGTCTCTCCGTCTTTGATGAGCAGCCGAGAACAGTGTCTCTTTCTCTACTTTTCATTCTCCTATTCTTTCTTCTCCCTTCGTCACTTGTTTTTATTGGTTGCTATTTCGTCTTTTCTTTGACTCGGTTTTTATGGTCTGTGTACTTTACTGAATTCCGTTTATCGGAGAAGTGCTGCTGCTGCTGCTGTCTGAGCTCATTTACCTGCTCTAATGTTTGCCAAAGTGAATCGACGCAATGGAGCGATCAAGTTGTTTGGTGCTGTAGTTGTTATTGCTGTTGTTGTTGGGACACAAAACAACAAAAACACACTACCACCTTTTCACCAGTGATTGCTCCAAAATACCTTTTACATTCTTTTGCAATGATTGAAAAAAAGTTTTTCAGAATCTTGACAAAAGAACTGCTCGCTCAGCTTTAGCAAAGCTGCTAATTTTTGTGTTTGCTGCTTCTTTCTAAAAGGTATTGATATCGATAGTCGGTTTGATGTAATAGTGGTGTTAATTATGGAAGCTAAATGACAGCTTTGTCTCAACTAAGGTGTCATGCTGAGCAATGCAGAGAGCTGAGACATGCCACCCACGACTGCATTATTTTACACTCTATTAAATGGAGGTCTCGGATGATAGCTTGAAAGCACACAGAAGTGCTGTGTGACCAGGCTGAGGAGGCGAACAGCGATGGACAGCGATTGACGAGTTCATTACCAGATAGAGACTGAGACAAACAGGCAGTCTTCTTATCCCACTTTATTTGACAGCTTTCACTGGCCGCCTCAGATGACACTCACTCAGCACTACCTAGTAAAAGATGCTGACTGGTTTTCAGTCTGAGTGAGGGTGATTTCAAGCATTAGTCAAGGTGATGGTGGCATCATTTGACCAGAGGTGTCTGCAGTGCTGTGCTTCGGTAATGGACACCACTTGAAGAGTACAGAAAAGAGAGTAGCAGAGCTGCCAGCAACACCTCCTCCTCCTCCACCTCTGCACTTTCAACCAAATATTGATCTAGTGAAGTGCTCTTCCTGTGAGTTTGCAGTGTGTTTTCTTTCCCGTTGCACTGTGAGAGGCAAGCAAACATACTTACAGCTGCAACTGCAGCAGTTCAGAGCTGTGGTTTCAAAAGAAGGCATGAAAAACACTCGCTGGCCACTCACTGGCTGATTGATACCTCATGAAAGACTCACACCGGTGCTGGTGGTGGCTGATTGACAGGTCCAAGTGCATCTGAAGTGCAAGTGATAAAAGCACAGACCGCCTCTTTCACTCAAAGTTTTGCACTCTCCCAGAGAAAACACAAACATCTCACTAGCATCATCACAACATCCGACCAATTAGACGCCATTTGAGCTGCATTTATTTGCCTAATTAACAGTGCACTTGAAGGGTGTGTAGAAATGTGAAGAGCATTCGGTGAAGGAATAGAAAGAAAAGAAAACTAGCACTATGTATCGAGCTGTTTCCAGAAAAAATCAGAGCAGCATGTTATCATCAGTAAGAAAATAAGATCAGCAACAGCATCAGCAGCATCAGCGGCAGTGAGGGGCAGTTTGAGACTATGAAATGAGAGGCTAGGTGGCCACTGCCACTGCCACCACTTGTTGCTGAGGTCTCACTTTTTCCACCCTAGTGCGACACCTCAATGCAGTGGCCTGCACTTGGAAAGCCACTTGAAGCTCGTGTCTTGGTTCAAATTGAATTAGCGGTAATTAGAGGGTAGAAGACAGGTGAGAGTGAAAAAGAGAACACCAATGCGCTGAGAGTCGAAAGTGCACAATTGACATCTCCATTGAGTGAGTGAGTGAGTGAGCACTGAGCGGCATCGATTTCTAATTACATGGCCCGTGCCAGTGCCCCCGCTGACCTGACCTACCACAGTGTTCTGGCTGCTGCTGCTGCTGTTTCTGCTGTTGCTTAGTTTGCTCTTTCTTTTCTACCAATACCTTTCTGCATCGACTGAATCGACTTTTGCTGTTGTGCTGTTGTTGCTGGCGTTGTCCGCCCAACGCACTCGTCGTCACACACACTTTGCGACAGTTTCAGTGAATGCTCGTGTTGTCTTCTCTCTGCGGCAATTAGTACGCAACCAGAAAGAGAGCGTTTTCTTATGAACTCGAGTACTGTCACTTCTTCTAGGTGTTCTCACTTTTTCTTTCATTCTAAAGTTGTCACTAGCTGCTGAAGTTGTCGTTTATTTTACTTTTTTTTGCAAATCAGTGGTGCTTCCGTTTTGGTAGCCAACTAGAAATTTCTGGTTTGTTGATGAATCAATTGTGCGCGCATTTCATTTACATCTAAAGCATATTCCATTTTGGTGTGAGCATGCCCAAATCTAATAGTGCTTCATGGTCACTGCCAAGGCTGCCGGGGTGATGATGCGGTGTCCTGAGAGTAGTTGGCTAATTTTGGTGACAGTCGGCAAAGAGGACAATGGCCTCAATGCATAAATTGAGTTTTTACTGGTGCCAAGCAGCGGCCTTGTGGCTCATCATCTGAGTGTAATAACATATGGTTTGCAGTGCAGCTACCTTTGCTCGACGATTGCCCAACTGCTCAGCTGCTTGCTAAGTTGAGTGGACCAATTTAACGCATGATTAGACAATGCAGTCGGCACTATGTCTATGTTATTATGCTGCTGGACTGGGCACTATTCTGTTTTCTGTTCTGTTGCCGCCGGTCAGTGAGTGAGAAGTTTTAGTTGGCTGTGGTGCAAGCACTTTTTGTTGCCTCAGAAAGTGCTTCTGCTCCGACTGGTGTCAGTGTCATTAGGTAGTGGTGTGGTCGTCGTCGGACTGAAAAGAAGAGAAAGGGAAGATTAGTCGCTACCGGTAATATCGAATAGACCATTTGCATGCACGCGTGTAGTGTCGGACCATTGTGCTAAGGCGATTTACCCTTGTGTGCACAATGAGTGCTGCTGCTGCTGGTACTTTGTACTGCTTTGTCAGTGTCGGTCAGTGTCTGAGATCGACAAACTGAAAAAAGTAAGTAGTGCAAAGAGCTACTGTGCGGATTAGTGGTGCCGGAGAAAGCACCAGAGAAGACAGACTCTGGTGCTCTACAGCGTGGCCTTTGCCAGTGTGTGTGTGTGTGTGTTTGCCTCCTCAAAACAGACTCCTCATGTCGTCGGCATTGAATCATAGTCATCGACCACTACACTAGATTTACTCTCGCTCTCTCCCATTCAGTAAGCGTCTTTCTGCCTATTGTCGTGGATTATCTCGCTTTGACGAGCACGCGGCACAGGCTCGTTCTGCACTACTAATGAGGTGCAATATTGCAATACTGCTGAGCACTTCTGCTTAGCTATCAATTGGCCTCACAATTGACTCCTAGACAGCTAATGCACTCTCCTGTGCACTTACTCACTGCCAATTGCCCATACCAACTCGTGTCGACCTACTGCTGCTGCTGCTGCTACAGTTTGGCAAAAGTGGGTGCATTTTGCGTGGGGGAAACTAGTGAAACTTGACACCACTTCTCTATCCGCACTAAACGGCACTTTAATTGACCCAAAGTAGGCATACTTTATTTTGCTGATCTTTCATAGAACGCCACACTTAATTCGATACTGACCAGTAAATGTGGATGGACTGTGGCCGTCGAATGGCGTTTATTTTGTTTGAGAAATCCGCAATGCCTAACTGCAAAACTAAACTGAATTCGCTGATAAACGATGCAGCTAAGCAGATTAACAATCTGCTGCCACACGGCTGTTCTTTACTTTGCTAATTTGCAACGGTAATGCACACATACCGGTCTAATTGATTGCACTCCAGTTTGAGAAGATAGTTCAATTAATCGATCCATTTTTATGATATGGAACTAGAACAGTAGAGTAAGCGTCAGTAGAGTAACCGCCTACACACTCACTCACTTTCAATGACAGTGCTTAAACTAAGCCAGCAAGCAAGTGTGCCTCTGTACAAATGAACTGAAGTGAAGTGGTCAGGCAAGCAACATTTTGCTGAGCATTGTCGCTCAGGCAACTGTTTTGTCCGTCCGGCCGGCTGATGCTCAGCTCTGGTCTCATCTGATAATTTATGCAAACAATGAAGAAAGACACTGAAGCACTCTGATGTGCAGAGGTGAAGGAGGAGGACAGTCACCGACATGACACAGCGAACAAATTTATGGTTGCCATTGACAATGGCTCGCCAAAAGGTGACTTCAGCACAGGGCAGTGTAATCGAGTTAAATTGATATCAGGAGGTGAAGAGGAGTCACTTGTGCGTGTTGCACTGTTGACGGAAAGTACGGCAAAGCTGAGCTCTTTTAGCACATTTCTGTGAATACGTTTTTAGCTCGTTTTTTATGACACCTCGCCCGGTGAGTGTGCGGTGGTGTCGATGTCTGCTGTCGGATTACCGATGCCAATTGAAGAAAGACAGAGAGAGGGAGAGGGAGAGAGAAGAAACTGACCAAACAGACATGCTCACTGAAGTTTGGCTGTTCAGTGTCTACAGTTTACGATGTTTAGCTTCTTGTCGCCGATTGGCCGATGGCAAATGCCGGTGCTTTGCAGTGCTCTCTTATCTTAGCCGGTGTCGATGCTAATTAGCTTCCTTTTGCCTGGTCGGTGCACTGTCGAGGTTTTCAAGCGACGGAAACTTTAGCTAGCCATTAACAGGCACACTTCTTCAGGTGCTAGTGCGTTTGTGATCTGCTGTTCTTTCCTCCTTCTCGTTCCTTCTCTTCTGTCTTGCAACTCGGTGCCGGTTGCCTCGTGCCACCGCCACCACCAGCACTGGCTGGTATTTTTATTAATTCATAAATAACCAGGCAATGGTTCACTGTTGACTGCTGCGATGATTAGCTGATGTTCAGTTCATGTCAGGCAGTTTGGCACTTTATCTGTGCACCCAATCCCCTTCCCTATCCCCTTCCCCCCATGAGCCAGTGGCGATTAGCAGCGTAGAAGACACAGCGCGAGGACACATCATCTTCTAATTGGTCGATGATCATCCTCTAGCTGCTTTTCTTTCTTCACTACCTCTTTGCACACCAGTCCATTCTGAGCATTTTCAATTACAATTCAGTTTGTAGTAGTTCAAATGGTTTGCACACACTTTTCAGTGATACTTTACGATGGCCGGCGATGGTGAGACTTCACTATCTGAGCTTTACAGAGCTGCTTGCATTGCATTTTTTGCTGTGCCGTTTGGGCAAATGATTATGACTGCTGACACTGGAATCGTCTTTTCTTTCAAAACACAGTCAGTATTAATCACCATTACGGATCTGAAAGATAAAACTTGTGCTGTTTTATGGGCAAGCAGTGTTTGCTTCTGCTGTTGATGTTGTGGCCAGAATCGATTTGCATTTCTGGCTGCTTCTCTGGTGCCCAGTGGCGCTGACAGTGTGTGCGATGGCAGCGGCAATGCTGCTGTTGCTGCTGCTGTTTCTGCTGTGCGCTTCATCAGATTAGATAAAACGGCAAAAGAATAAAAAAACTGCAAACAGGCAGCACCAAAGCTCAATTTGTCATTGTGAGAGTGCCGACTTGGTGAAAACAACAGCTTCAGACTGTCACTTGCTGACACTTGGTTTCGGTCACTTTGTTCGATATCTTATCACGTTTTCTCTATTCGCGAGCCAATCGTCAATTTTCACTGCCGCTGCTGTTGAATGTTGCAGTCCCTGTGCTGTGAACAATACGGACATCCTGTCCACTAATGAATGAATGAATGAGTGCATTTGCATGAGCACACAGGCATACTTTTTTTTATTGTCTTCTTTGTTTTCATCTTTATAACTTTATTATTTTCTTCTTAAGTTTTCTGTTGCGCCGATGCCGCTGCTCTTTTTGCCATGGCTCGTTAATGTTCATCACCCTGCAGTGTGTGCTGTACTAATTGACAATGTCCTCTTCTGCCGGGGATGACGGGGATGTCGATATGAGGACATCTTTGCTTTTTGGCAGTCACCCCGGTTTGGGAGCAAGCAAAAGAAGATTCACTTGCCGTTGTTACGACCCTTCGCTAATTGGCTGTCTAATTAAAGCGACGGGAGAAAAGAAGTGTGAAAAACCATTTTTCATGTATCGACAGCTTGGTAGTAGTGTTTGAAGAGAAAAGAGAAAAGAGGGAAAGATAAAAACAATAAAGGTAATGCCTTAACTCCTTATCTGCTCCAAAAAAAGCCTCACTGCATTTTATTTTGTGCTGATTTTTCAATCGACCATCACTGACAAAAAATGCTGTTTGTCTAAGTGTGAGTTTTCTTTCAAATCAGGTCTTTCTTGTTGAACAATTCAAAACTTTTTTCTTTCTTTAAACGCCTCATTTCCATAGCTTACCTTCCTTTTTTCACTTTTTTTCTGTGGTAAGCTCAATTAAGCATTGTCAATTGGCAGTTTGCAGTGTTTGGAGTGTTCTTCTTCTTCTGAAGTTGCTCACCAAATTGACTGTCTGTTGCTGGTTTGCTGTGTCTCCTCATCATCTCCCCTCTTGGCCGCCATTCGCAGCACCTCTCTGACCTGCTGAACACACTGACACTGACCTCGAGCAAATTCCATCGCTAGCTTTCAGTGAGTTTTCTGCCCTTGGCCAGCCTCAGTGCGTTCTTCCTGATCACGAAAGAGAGTACCCATTGATTGGTTCCCACCTCTATTTCACGCCGCTTTGCCGCCCGGCGCAGAGCACACCGTCTGACTTTGGTTCTCTTCTACGACCACCGACCAAGAGCAGGCGAAGACCAGAGCTGTCTGTCTGCCTGTGAAGTGAAGCTGCTGTGTAGCACACAACTTCCCTCATCTCTCTCTGGTAATTGGCATACATCCCCTTTCACTGCTCACCACCACCACTAGCACAACTAGTAGTACCACTATTCGTGTGGACAATCACGTGTCTATTTGAGCCGTGCTAATGAAGACCTAATGAAGACGTGAGGAAATCAAGTGGCGGTGGAGGTAAAGCTGTTTCTGCTGTCTTGCTGATGCAGCCTAACCTTCATTTCACATGCTCACTTGCTCATTCTCCTTTCATCCATCACCTTCTCCACGTGTGTATAACAATAAAGAGCGCTCAATAAACACGCCAAACGCACACATACATACACATTTCGGTGTCTTCTCTACTCGCCTTACGTGCCAATTGGGCGGCATGTTCTCTGTGTGTGCCTGCTAGTGCCACAACCACTTCTACTACAACTGCAACTTCTACTACTACAGCAGCAAGAATAACAACAATAAATTCAATTAGTTTTCTAGAGAGGCAGTCTGAAGAACTGGCTGAAGATGGCTGCCCGAAAAAGGTCTGGACAGCGAAGAAGAGAAGACAAGCGAAGGACAGACCCACCGCGACGATTTCGTGGATGGACGAATCGCACCACCGTGCACAGAGAAGAATCGAGGAGCAATGAAAGAAGAAAGAAGAAGAAGAAAGGTAAGCGAAGTTACAAATTTGAGGTCATGTTAGTGCGGCGAGGTGTAGGCACCTTTCCAGTCAACTTGCCGACACCGAACTGTGTTCTTCACTTCTTCTCTGTCCAGTCCTGTCTGCTGCTTGCACAGGTAATAGTCTTTGTTCTCACTCACTGCATTGTTTACCTGTCCACAGAAACGCGGGGGTGCGCCTGGGGTTAGTTACCAGTGGTAACTTACCACTGCAGTGGACAGCGGCAGTCTCAGCTAGCACTCGGGGCCGCCCAATAGTCTCACCTAGTGGACAGCGGCGGTGAGCTGCGCCGCACACCGTTGTGCCCCCTTGAAATGCGATCATTAGTGTCATTAGTCTGCCCCCTTGGTCCTCATTCTCCTTGCTCACCTCCCTTCTTCCCCCCCCCCCTCGACGACTGACGGCCTATTGAAGCTGACTGAATAGAGACATTGGAGTCAGTCAGTTGACTTATTGGGTCCCACTGAACTACCACCGGCGCAGCACTACGCTTTGTTTGCAAATAATTACATGTCTGTTTGCTCTGCTCTCTAGGTCGTCTTCATTTACAGCCGATCCATTAGCCGGTCCATTGATCGGGCTGTTGCTGTTGCTGGCAATAAAGCCCTTTTTGCCAGTTGGATTCACCGGTGAAACACACAAAGCTCACACAGTTGAGCTCAATGAAAAGCGCCTGTTTTCTCAGTGAAGTTCACTCTGTGTGATAAGGCCACCAGAGAAGTGCCTCACTTTATGATGTCATACTCATTTTTTGTGTTCTCCCTTTTTTCCTGCCATTCTGTCTAATTACGTAATTAATTAGCTATGAAAAAGGAACGAGAAAAAGCGAGAAAAAGAATAATAGAGAGGGTAACTGCACCGTTTTCTTTGTCGGTGGTCGCAGTACTGGCTGACTTACCTTTTTCGTCATGTTACCTATGATCGACACCTCAGAGGTGCTAAGGGCGGTGGTGCCGGTGGAGGTACTACTCGTGGCCACAGACGCTCGTTGCCAGCATCGTCACTTCTGTGACTCAGCTAGGCAAATAAATTTGCTTTTCCTTTGACAGACGGTGTGGGTAAGTGTGTTTGTGTGTGTGTGCTTGTGCTTGCGCCTGTTCCCTAACACTGCTGACACTGAGACGCCCAAGTTCACGTCGAGAAGAGGTAAGAGCAGCAGCTGTCAGCACAAACTGTAGCCGTATTTCACCGGTGTTGCTGCAGAACATGAGGTATATTGGGTTTTTTTTGCCGTCTGCAGTTTGTTCACTGGCAAGCTTTCAGAGAAGGAGAGCGAGAGAAAAAGACAGACAGGAAAGAACTTAGGAGAGCACGTCACGTCTAATGCCTCGTTACACGGGCAATTGCACTAATTGAAATCAATCGGTGTGTGTGTGTTTGCAAAGTGTGTTCTTTCCCTCTTCTTTTTCTTCTTCTGTGAATAGTTACACTGTCCTCTAGCACTTTTGTTCCCCTTTTATTACTGCCACTAGTACCTGTGCCCACAGATGCAGACCTAGTGTGAGCACTCATTCTGCACTCTGGTCCACGTCTGTCAGTTCAGACAGTTGCAGCTATCACTGCTCTGTCTCCTCTCTGTCCATCTGGCCGCCCCTGACCAGCAGCAGTGGGCGGCCAGACGAGGGTAAACCTGTTTGCAGTAGCCAATCACCGAGTCGGTGGCAGGGCAGCTGCCTTCTGATTCGCTGACTACTCACTCCTGCTCACCTTAATTCAGCCAGTCCAGGCACAGATTGCGCTGCTGCACTCAGACGGTAGCTGAAGTAGCTGTTCTTTCTTCCTTCATCTCTCTCTTTTCTCTCTCTCACCCTCTCACTGTCCACTGCTGTCGCCACTGATTAGCTCGGGTGGTCTGGACAACACTTGTGGGGTGAGATGCAGGTTCGAATGAGGTAAGCAGATGTGTCACCAGAAACGCCACAATCAACTGCTTCAGCTGAGACCAAAACACAGACGGTAGCCCGGCAGTCTAGACAAAAAGCTGAACTCAAGTGGCACAAACAGAATTGTAGCTCACCAGAATTTCTGTTATTGAAGAATATTAAATGTTTTTATATTGTTATGTGCATCATCACTAGAGAATAGCTGGCCGATGATAGGAGGAATCAGTTCTGGTTGTGACTTTCCCTCTCTTTCTCTTTCTCTCTCTCTCTCTCTTTCTGTTTTCTTCCTCGCCCTACCTTTCTGGTTTGGGTGTCACTTGCACTCATACTCACTTCTATTTAGCATTACCATTTACTTGAAGTGCATTCATTCATGCACACAGTGGTCGCAGTGTTTCAGTGTAGTTGCTCTCTTCAGCACACTGTACTTCACTCCACTCTACTCTCTCACTCCACTCTACTCTACTCTCTTTCCCTCGTCTGCCCTGTGTCTGTGTCTCAATTACCAAACTCTCTGCCGGTACACGTTCAGAGGCTGCTGCCGCTGTTGCCTGACTGCCTGCAACTGCTGGCGAGGAGTGCGCGAAAGAGAGAGAATATTGCTTCAAGTCATTTAGCGAAGAGCCACCGTTGAGTTCACACTGACAGACGACGAAGACTGCTTTCATTCGCGCAACACTACACTCTACTACTACACACCGATTGAGCGCAGTGATCACTGAACGCCGCTTTATTTTCCTGCCGACTTCATTTTCATTTTCATTGTTACCTGAAGAGAGAACTACTTAAAACAATTACCCAATTACCAGCATCAATCGCAAGTTTTTTTTGTATAAAGTTGTTTAAAGCCTTTCAACTTCACATCACTGATGGCTTTCACTTGACCACTAATTTGGTCGTTTCCGGTACATTGTGGCCAGAGAGCAATATTTTTGAAAAGCAGCAAAATGACGACCTTGTATTTTTCTTTTGTTGACTGCATCACTACTGATCAACCTTTTTCGGTGAATGACGAACTTGAAGAAATGTGCCACCACTTGAGTTCAGATTGCCATTTAATCAATGAAGCTGATGATAATTACTGTCACCATCGACATGGCAGTTCTTCAGATAGCGACAATGCCAACACCACCACCACCACCACACCTCTTCAGTACCTAATCTGGTCACCAACTACCACTGATACAGCGTGCCAAATGTCCATCAGTATAAGTAGCAGTAGCAGCAGCAGCAGTTTACCTAAAACGACCTTAAGGCGGCACAGGTTTGTCGCACCTCAAAATTCACAAAAGCCCATCACCATCACCTCCAATCATTACACCTTCTTCATCCTTTTCACCCTCTACTTTCTTGCTCTAAGCAACTCCCTCTGTGAAGCATCCAAATCTTGGCGTCACCACGATGCGCCGTCTTCCCTGCAGCCATTTTCCGCAGTCAGTATTAGCAACAGTCAACAGCCGGGCATGGGGCCACACTACCTGCAGCAATCCAGTATTCCCTCATCATCGGAATCAGCAAACTACGGCAGCTATGTGTCCAGCCGTCGCCCTGCCCCGCCCCCCACTGCGGCCAGTCTGCAGTCTGCGTACCACAGCTACCTGGGCAGTCACATCCTCTCAGTGCCCTTTTCGCCCAATCAGCAGCTGCTGTACCAGCATCAGATGCTGCCGCATCACTCGACCTTCTCAATTGCGCCCACCGCGTCAATAGCCTCCAGCATCAGTGTGCCAAAGCCACATCACAATATTGTGCAGAAGTCAATTCCCACCGGGGGAAGAAATGTTAAGATGGCTCATCCTAGCAGCTCTGACCACCACCACCATCAGCAGCAGCAGTACGATGTGAATCATCAGCACATGCTGGAGACCAATTCACTGCGGGGAAAGGGCACCAAGTGGTGGTAAGTTCTTTTTAAAGCCTAGTCAATATTTGAACACTTCTTAAAGCGTTCCTCGTTGAAGGTGATCTTTCTCTTCTCTTCTGATCATCATTAAGGCTAATTACTGCCGCCATTAGTGCGCAATTGGCAATGACAGTGGTGAGCACATCTATGCGATCTGTGCTGAAGATGAGCTTGACGAGGTTCTACTTAGGGCCCACTTTTAGTACCTCAGATTTGTAGATGTATCCCACCATTTGTACTAATGACAGATGATCAGTGATGAGGGTGTTCAGATGTTGGGAGAAGCGCAGATAACTTGAGCAACAGTCGTAGCAGTAGTATCTACCAGCCGTTCAGTAATCAATTTGTCTCACTTTGACTCACGTGCAGACGCTAAAGAAGCTACTAAGGATGACACTGAGGATGACACGCACGTGAGCGCTTCTCGCTTGCACGAGCACGAGTCAGGCTGAGTGCGATCGCTTCAGTGGCCACTCAGTGGCTAGCTGTTCCTGTTCTGGTCAGTGTCAGGTGGACGTGGTCTTCGGTCCAACACACTGCCAACTGCCCTTCACTCTCACACCTAACCTGTTATTAGGCACATTTGGCCACACTTGGCCTCACTGGTTGACAGTGACAGTGTCACTAATGATACTCACTCACTTACTAAGTTGGCTCATTTGCATTTGCGCACTTTCCAGTGGCAGCCGCGACACCGGTCGAGGAAGAGGGCACAGAGGGAAGAGGCTATGTAGTAGCAGTAGCAACAGGCAGCACCGATTACGATGACTGACTTAATTGAAAAGAATTTTGAAGAAAACAAATTCGTTGCAAATTAAGTGGAGGGAGAATGGCAACACCAATCACAGTGGCACCAACTGTCATTCAGTGGCAGCTTTTGTCTGAGGCTGCTGCACAGACTTGTCTGATTCGATTTAGATTCCACTAATTTGACTTAATCGCTGCAGTTTGTGATTCACTCTGACAGACAGGCAGACAGTGGCAGCCTGCTGTTGCTGCTTCTGCTGCCTCTTGTTCCAAGGGGTGCTCGGACTCTTTCTTCTTATCAGATCTCAATCTTCTTTGAATTGAAAGCCCGTATTGCTTAAATTAGAGCCAATTTCAAGTGAAAAATATAAGCGTGCAGCAGGTTGGTGAAAGTAAAGTTGGGCCGTGTCTCTCGGTTCACTGATGCTCAGTGACGTGTTTGATTGAAACTAATAGATAAGCTACTTCTAATTTGGACTCTTCTCCAAAGGGTGGTTCCCTTTTTTCTTAATTCGCATCTTTGCCCTTTGACCTTTTTGTGAACTACTCTCTTTTTCTCATTGGCAATGCACTGTTAATTGAGGCACATCTACTTTCCACATTCACACTCTCTCACAAACACATTTTTCATCTTCCAAGTTTTCCAATTGAAACGAAACAAAAAAATATATAAAGAAAGTTGTGGTAGCTCTAAAGAACCAACTTAATTTGGACGTCTGATAGTGATCAGTAGCGTCAAAGTCATTAGTAAATGATGTAGTTTTGAAAAGGAAAGAATATGGAAGTAAAGTAAGGCTAAGTGAGATGTTGTGTTGTGCTGATTGACAAGTTTTGGCCACTTTGCTTCACTCTCTCTCCCCTTCTTTTTTTGGGGCATATGACCTGCATCTTTTGACACCTCAATCTGCGGTCACCTTTATCGTTTAAAGAGAGGGGAGAGAGTATGCCACCAAGACAGCAATCACAGCAATGCCATATTTGACCATTTGCAATGCTTTTGCTGAGGAGGTTGTTCAAATTCTTGTCACATTAAAGCTAATTAAATGCTCTTCAGTTTTGAGCTGATAAGACAGTCACTGGCTGGCTGGCTGGCTGCTGATGCTACTGCTTCCATCAGAGTGCACTTGTCGAACTGAGAAGCGCAAAATTTTAGAAGACTTCAGAACGAGAACAGCCACCAAATGACGGTTTTATCTTATCGGCCAAAAGGAGAGGAGAAGAAAGAAGCACTTTTGAAGAGGCAGGTAGGCATTTCAGTTAGACTTATTGATCCACCAGAAACTAGTGGTCATCACTGTTTTGCCCCGCTAATGTCACCACTCATTATGCACCGATGATGGTGCCATCGGCACGTAATAGCTAATTTATTCAGTAGTGTTACCACTAGACAAATGATGATGCTGATGTTGTACGAAGCTGAGGGCAGCAATGGCTTTTTTCTCATCTGCAAACAAGTAGTGTATCAACTAAAGAGAGGATGCAGCAGAAGGTTTAGTAGATGAACATGTGTCTATCACAATCGACGATATGGTGTGTATCGCAGACCTGTTGCCACAACATTGATACACAAATGCAGACTGATTTGTTAAAAAAGTCTACTGTTGATAGCAATGGTCGAGTTTTGATCAACCTCTAATTTTATTTTTACCGCAGTGTAATGTTTCAAATAAAAAACTGCAACCATGAACTACAATGTTTCTTTTCAGTGCTAGTGCAGCTACAAAGTCAATTTGAAGCGAAAGAGATTTGCTATCCGCATCTAAAAAATGGAACACAGTTTGAGTATTGTTGTGCTGTGTCCGCTTTTTGAGTGGGCATGTATAATTGCTAGACGTATATCCATTAGCAGCCGCATGGTCGTTTCGAGGTAACGAGCCTGCCAACGCAGTACCACCAAAGCAAACTTCCGCTCGACAAGTGTTAACTTTGTGTTTCCCTCTTCTGCAAACTGCTTTGCCAGAACAGATGTTGCCAGAACGAAGAAATGAGTGCTAGGCACAATAATTGTTGTTTGCAACTTTGTCTTCTTTTTCTACTATTTTCTAGTACATTTGTGCTGCATCTGGCAAATGGCCGGTTTAGCCATGCTGACACTACCCATTTGAGTAAATTGTCAACTAGAGCTAGTAAGTTGGGTTGCAATGAACCTGGTTTCAAACGCAAATGTAAAGGATGAAAGAGATGACAGATATGCTTCTCAACTAATTATGAACCTCTAATTGGAAGTAGTGAATTAAATAAAATTATTTTTTATAAATGCCAAATTTAAGGAAAGTGGCATCAAAGTTACACACACTTATTCAATTGATGGTAATCCAGTTTGTAGTATGAATTAAAACCATTTAAACAGTGACGAGCTGTGAGACTGATGAATTGTGACGTTTTATTCAGTGATATCGCTTGCTCCCTTGCCAAAAATTTTTGCTTGTTCTTCTTTGAGTGAGTTTTTTACCAGTGGCGCCAAGGAGCATCTTCATCTGCATTTCTTAAATATTTTTCTCTATAAAGTGCGCAGTCAGTTGTGTTAGTGTGTTATCAGTAATCGCATTCGATTTGCCTCAATTACTCTCAAATGCATGTTGTCACTTTTGTCAATGTCTACTTGACAGAGTGCTGAGTGGTGTGAGTGGATAAAGAGAAAAAGAGAGGGCGAGAGAAGAGGAGAGCAGAGTAGGATAAGGGCCTCTAATGTAGAAGAGTTGTTTTAATTAGGCGATAACAAAACGAGCTTTTTCCCACAAAACAGCAGCAACAATCTAAGGAGCAGCTTTATCTGTGCATATCTAATTTTAAATATTATTCGTTTTTTTTCACATCATTTTAATTTTTTTGCAGGGACCCACGCGCACTTGAATCAGGCATTAACAGCCAGCACCCAGCTCAACGTCACCAGCCACAGTCACACCAAAAGCATGCTCATCCCTCTGAGCATCACTTTCTGAACACTGAAGACCGTCACGCCAATGCCGTTCTGACGACAAAAAAAGTGATCGGCGGCAACATTCTTCTGCCAAAGCTACGGAAGAAGCAACGTCGAATTGCAAGAGAGAACCCTGGCTTGATAAAAGCCATTACCTCAGCAATGCGTCTCTCCATAGCCGAGTGTCAGAATCAACTTAAAGACCACCGGTGGAATTGTCCGGTCAGCGACTGGAAGAAAGGCAAGAACGTCTTTGGCAAAATCATTCACACAGGTAAGTGTCATTTTGTTGGTAGATGCTGTCAGTAAATGATGTTAAAATGATTATTTTTAAATGAATTTTTATTTTAAAAAACACATCTTTTTCACCAACAGGTTGTCGAGAAACGGCATTCGTTTACGCGTTAAACTCTGCCGCTGTTGCTCACTCTATTGCTCGAGCTTGTAGTGAAGGTAAGCAAAGCTGTTGCCGTAAATAGATCTGCTGCATCAACCAAACACAAATAGATGCTCAGTGAAGCAGCGCATTCACAGGCGTGTTGATAGCACTCTAAAATAGAGTAGGCAAACAATGCTTCAGACTGTTGAACTATTGCCACTACTACGACTTCACTAGCCACTACTTTCATTAATCAAGTTGAATGCACTTTTTGTTGTTTTATATAAAATCAGGTATAATAGAGACGTGCACCTGTGACAACACACCGCAGAAGGATCAGAAACACGGCGATGCTGACTGGCTTTGGGGTGGCTGCTCGGATAATATCAAGTTTGGCTACAAGTACGCAAAGCAGTTTTTGGACGCCTCTGAAAAGGGACGCGACCAGCGATTCATCATGAACCTGCACAATAATGAAGCTGGACGATTGGTAAGTAGAGAGAGAGAGAGAGAGAGAGAGAGAGAGAGAGAGAGAGAGAGAGAGAG
>JAALOO010001397.1_pt1 | contig 16441 bp, 23 predicted proteins | sample 7257641 | NCBI WGS metagenome assembly JAALOO01 (sample SAMN14085613, study PRJNA598686) | mite metagenome | biome: ENVO:01001000; feature: ENVO:01001002; material: ENVO:01001226; isolation source: single female mite from University of Michigan culture on fish food culture... ...
TAAACCATCTACATCTACATCTCTCTCTCTCTCTCTCTCTCTCTCTCTCTCTCTCTCTCTCTCTCCTGGCAATAATGTCAGCAGTTTGCTGTTCAATAATCCTCAATCACTCTCTCTCTCTCCCTCGTTGGCCTAATCAATTACCACCGAATGACTACTTCTCAAAGTCCTGAAGAAAAAAGTTCATCACCAGAAGTGGCAACCTTTCTTAGAGAAAACAGACTGCGGTCAAGCCACCGCATCAACTGATTCAGAAAAAGCCAAGCACCACTTTTTCCAATGCTGATGTATTCATTAGCACAGGCAGAGAGGCACTGACTGTACAATCAATTACCGAAAGAAAACAAAAGACTGATGATCAGCAGCAACAGCTCTCCCTGCTTCGATCTGATTGCTAATTCGCACTGCAAACAAAGCAACAGCAACAATTGCCCTAGTAATACTGATGACGGTGATCACCATCCATGGTCAGTCATGGTCAGGCAAATGAGTGCAGTGCAAGGAGTCAGAGGCACAAAAATCAATCAATAGCTCTGAAAGAGCTGAAAGAGACCAGCAAATTGACCAGTGGCAGCTCCAATTGACGAGTTCGAGTGTCAGAAGTTCTCCCCAGCTCAATGATCTGTCCACCAAGACTGGTGCTACAGTGTGAGCTCGCTCTTGATTGCAAAGTAAATTAACTTTTGCTGTTGTTGCTGCTTTCTTCCTTACTTTAGTTACCACTAGTTGGACAAAACAAAGAAGAAAGGAAAAACAGTGGCAAAGACAAAGTTGCAGCAGCAGCAGCAGCAGTGGTTGCGTGTAATGGCAGAGCGAATGGGCAAAAGTGAGTGAGTGAGCGAGTGAGATAGCGCCAACAGAGTAGTAGCCAGAGGCCTGCGCCCAAAGCAGTCCAAGCTGAGAAATGTGAAACAGAAAATGAAAATGAAAAAACTGGAAAGAGAAAGAGCAGTTGATGAGGTGAGCAAACACATTTGATGGTCGGTCATAATACGACTACTACTGCAACAAGCGTGCTAATTAATAGCTGCTGCTGTTACTGTCCGTCAATTCCGACAGCAACTTTGGTAATTAAACGGACTGAAAGAGTGAGACTGGCAGAAGATGGCCAGACAGGCAGTGAAACCAGAAGTAGATGAGCTGTGTGCCAGCAAAAGGTCACAGCAGCAGCAGCAGCAGCTCTATGTCAATAAATAATTGTCTCGACAGTAAGTCAGCGAACACGTGAACACACTGACGGCGGAAAATTGGCCACAGCAATGACTGCAATGCGATGCTCAACACACAGCAAACAAAAATGTGAATGTACAAGAAAACTGACCACCACTAGTACTACAGTACAAAGAGAGATGATATCCGCGAGATGATGATGGTCATTGTCAACACGGGACACAGCAAAGCACAATACATTTTGAACAAGAAAAACTATGGCGACAATTTCACCTGGCAATTTACCATTGGTGGCAATGCTCGATTGAAGCACGCACATTCAATCGATTGATTCTAAATTTCTGCTGCTGCCGCCGTCGTTTCAAGCGTAACAAACTGCTTAGCAGCAGGTTCTCCAAGTGCAAAAATCGCAACGTACAATCGTCTCTCGAAAAAAATAAAACTAAGCATTGGCAGATCTAAGATCAACACACACCATCAACGCACAATGGCCTGGCATTCAACTCTCTCTAAATTTGGCGACAAACTAACAATTTAGCAGCAGCCGAGTGGATAGTGATCTACAGTGCTATAAAGCAGATAAAGACAAAGGGCATTTAGATTTGGAGCGATTACGTGGTGGGCTTCAGCAGCAGCAGCAGCAGAAGCAGGCAAATCAAAAGTGGCTACAAAATGGCAGTTTTGTATTGGTGGTCTTTGCTGGAGGAGTGTAAGTGTGCTGGTGTGCCAAATTGTGCACAGCAGCAGCAACAGCAGTGCTCGACCTGGTACACACAAACAACAACAGCAGCAGCAGTCTCACTTTCCCCTCCCTGGATCACCTCTCTTTATAATTTTTGCTCTCCTTTTTCTGCAAGTGCCAACTGTTTTGCACCAGGCGTGCTTTTAGGAGCTAAAACACCTGTGTGCCTGTCTGTTTTGGTAAAACACAGTGTTTCTGTACAGAGTGCACTCAAACACAATTCATTGGCATTCACATTCGCCGGCGAAAAAAGGCAGACACAAACATGCCATTTCCGCACAGAAATGGCAGTATCAAATGGAGTACTAGATAGTAGGAGATTAATTTCAGCAGCGGCCAATTATTCAAATTAATCGATCTGTGGTGGTGGCTGCTGCTGAAGTGATTCAATTGGCGGTGGTGGCACCGACACCGGTGGTGATTACATTAGCAAAGGCTGCTTTGGATAGAGAGAAAGGAGAGAAATGAAATAGGAAGAGATTAGCCGCCAAAGGCCAATTACGAGTGCCAAACACACTAGTGATAGTGATAGTGGTGGTGGTGATCAGCAGTGAAAATATGGGCTGCTAACAGCACAGAGTGCACAAGAGTCGCCCGAGTCCTTCATCACCATCACTTTCAAATATGGTCAGCAGCAGCAGCAGAAGTGGCCGGCCAAGTGTCAGGGAAAAGGTGGTGGCCACTGTCTGCTACCTACCTACAACTACAACACAACAACAAGAACAGCCTAGAAAGCTTCTGACCGAGGCTCACCATCACCACTACCAACTCCTTTGCCTGAAGGTCCAAAGCAATTGTTTTGAGCAGCTGCAGCAGCAGCAGCACAAGACTACCACAATCTGAGGACTACATCTAGTGAGGACTTTTCTACTTCATCTCTACTTTCTCTTAACTGAACAAGTCAATTATGAAATGGTAAAGTTGGAAGAGGGAGTGAGGGAATGTGAAAGTGAGCGATACACTTAGTATTGACAGCCACTTAAGTGACTGCTGATGGAGGCAGAAGTTGGGCAATTAGAAATGCGATTGCCTCTGTCGCTGCATTTTCGCCGGTTGATTATTACCACTGCTGCTGCTGCTGCTCTAGTAGGCACAAGTAGTGCACTGACTGGTGTTCCGAAGAGTGAGGAGTGAGGAGTGTACTTCCCGAGGAGCTAATAACTGTCGGGACGTTTAGGGAGGAAGAGATGAGACAGGGGAATGTCTAATTAATCAATTTAAAGGGGGAAGATTTGGAATAGAGGACAGGTGCACTGGAAGATGGACGGTGATGAAGATGATGCACTGTGAAAATGCACTTATCAATACTTTGAGAATATCGATCACCGTGTTTCCTAAACTGAACTGTGCCACTTGGTGTCACCACGAGATTTAAAGGGCAAACCTCAGCAAGAGCACTAGTGGTGGTGGTGGTAAACACAAAGCAAAGTACCGTGCCAAGAGCAAAAAAAAGCAGGCAACCAGCCAACAACAACAACAACTTTGAAAGATTTATAGCACTGTTGCCCACAATCTGACGGGAAGAAGGTCAAAGATGGCAGGGAGAGCGAGCAACCGCTGATCTGGATTGACAGAACAAGTGATAGATCGCTAACTCAACAAAAGAAGGTATTGAGGTAAAGAGGTGAAAAAGGTCTAAAAGTGCTGGAAAATGGCAAAATGAAAGATGATGATGATGCTCACCTAATCGGGCACCGATTTACTGATTACAAAACAAACTCCCTTCTAACTTTCCCCTGCTAACTGACTCTGACGGTGAGAAAGAAGAAAAGAAAAAAGATGCAGTAATACCGGCAAAACAGTGAAGCACCTCTCAGTTTCTCACCGCTCTTACAAGTCAAGTGAAATGACATAAATAGCAACATAAGCTGTTATGTAAAAGAGAAAAAGGAAAGCAGCAAAAAAGACAGTAAAAGGGCTAAACGAGCATTCAAAGTCAAAAGTACTACTACTACCACTTACGAGTGCTGCTTTGTCGCAAGAAGTAGAAACGATAGAGAAAAGATGATAAAAGATGCGGCACTATTTAGCACTGTTCCGCCGACAGTGGCCGCCGCCGATTACGCAGCGATTAACGCATCCGACGATGCTGTCACTGACAAATGCAGTGTTGGCCATATTTAAGTGTGTGGTCGTCTGAGTCAAGAGCAGCAGCCTCTTTTCATTCAAGTTATTTAGTACCTATCTTTCTCCTCTTCATTTTCATTTTACAGCATAAAATTAGGCAACGTCATTGTCATCTCACTCACTCAGCCAGCCAGTCACTACCTTTTCGCGTGCCTACTAATAAATAAAATAAAGTACCACAACAAGTACTTCAGCGGACAACGGACAACAAAACAGACAGAAATCATCTCTCTCCACTTCAGCCACTGACATTAGTGTCATATTAAGCAGGCGCAAAAGTACGTAAAAATAGATAGTGTGGATCTAAACTACTACTACCAGCACACAAAACACCTCAGCAGCAAAAAACCGACAGTAATAAACAGAAAGTGAAAAGAAAAGCAGTCGGAACAGAGCACAGCACCGCACAGCAGGTGAAGTGTGTAGGCGCAGTGAAAGTGCCTGCTGCAGTTTCTTTTGCCCAAGAAGAAGAAGACGCGCTAAGAAGTGGAAGTGATTGCCTGTGGTGGTGAGAGATGGGAGATGAGCCACCACCGCTGAACTGAAAATTACCATACAAAGAGAATTTGTCATACTATGGCTAACTCCTCTCTCGTAATAATCGTAAAGAAGAAAAAAGAAAGTGAACACTTTGGCGACGGCACTAGCCATAAGGTTCAGAAGGGATTGAAGTGAGGAGAAAGAGAACTGTGAGCAGCGGATGCATCTCATGCTGCCTCAACACAGACACAGAGACAATAGGCAACAGGTAATGCAAATCAAAGACAGACTGAGACAGACACCAGTCAATCCTTCAAGCCTAATTTGAAATCTCAGAGACACAGTAGCAGAGGAGACTCATCCGCTGCTGCGGATGCTGATTATTTCAAGCATCACCAAACCGAGTTTCCGGAGACACAGAGAGAAAAGCTGACTGACAGACTAACTCTTTTCTCGATTTCATCGGTGTCTTCAAAGGCAGTGGTCAGTCAGTCAGTCAGCTCGAGATCGAGGTGCACGCTTGTTTGCTAATTAGACTGGAGAATCGGTAGTGGTGGTGGTGGTCTTTCCGAAAAGAAGTGCAACACGCAACAGTCTGCAGTCACACATCATGATATACAACTTATGCTAATTGAATTGACACAGACGTCGGTGTGTGTGCAAGGAGATGGATCACTAGGCACTGAATGAATGAATCAGGCACAATTACAACCACTAAACAGAGAAGACCAGCACGACCAGCAGAGGAAAGCTTAGGTAGTCAGTCAAAACTGTGAGTGGTGACACATCATCAGGTGTCAGCGGCGACAACTCTTTAGCAGCTGCTTTTCAGCTCTTATGTCAGCAATCGGTGTCAGAATGGAATGAAACAGGGCGCTAATGAAAAGGACAATCAAAGCGTAATACATCAACAGCAGCAGAAGCAGAAGAAGCTAAAAAACTTTCTATTATCAGGCTGCTCAAATCACAAGAATAGGGGATGGGCTCTTTCAGGTGAGCACAAAACGCAAGACGCGTTCCATAGAGCTCCTCTGTTTTGATTTATCACTGCTAATGTGACTGTTCTCGTTGACCGATGACCAGGCAGACTCAACAATACCCGAGCAGCTAACTAACTCTCGGGTATTCGCTCTTTCTTGCCCGTTTTAGTCGCAGGTGTCATCAGTAGCAGTAGCAGCCGAAGCAGCAGCACTGTATTAGACATAATTTACAACAAATTACCACAAGGCAGCGGACAGACACAATGGAAGCAACAGCAACAGCAGCAGCAGCAATGGAAGCTTGAATAGAGGCACATGAGATGCACAGCACACCTCTATTGAATGGAGGCAACTGAGAGATGACAAATGAAGACCAGTGTCAGTGAGCTCAAACCGCCTGAACACATTTTAACAACAAAAACCAGCGGAGTAGCAGTGCTGATGCTAAGAATAGCATCGAGAAAGTTACTGCCACTGGACAATGACAAAGGATGAAGAAGCATAAAGGCAGAAGCAGAAGCTCGGTGACGGTAAAGTGGCAAAACAGAGCAGACCAGACAGGCAAGCAAGCAACTGACCACGCTAATTGTGATTTAAATTAATTACACAGCTGCATTCGCTTCAGCAGGTTTAGGTAGCGGGGTAAAACAATGGCCAAACTAGAGTACAACTACTGACTAAACTAAGAGAAAAGGAAAAAGAAAAACAGGGATCACTTACCCAAGAAGAAAAGGAAGAAGAGGAAGAAGGAGCTTACACTCTCCATTCGACAATGTCCAGTTTGATCTAGTTCACTCTTCAAAAACTGGGCGCAACCAAATTGTGGCGATGGTAGTGGTGGTGGTCAACCGCTGGGCGACACAAAGCTGCTGCTGCTGAACGGAAGGCGCCTCCGCTGGACGTCGAAAGCTTCTTCTTCTTCTTCTTCTTCTACCAATATCGGTTAGGTAAACGGTGCCATACTGTGCCAAACTAAAGGGAAAAAGAGAAAGAGAAAGGGCAGAAATTAAACTTTCAAGTCAGTCAGTCAACAGCAACAGCAGCAGACGAGCTGAGAATAGATCGATGGAAACGATAAGGAGTGAGAGTGAGAGCTAAATGCAGATGTGAAATCGGATTGGAAAACAGAGGGGGGGGGAGGAGAACATGGAAGAAGAAGAGGTAGAAGAACAAGAACAACAAAAAGTGCAGGTAAACACTACCTGGTAGACTGAAAAAAAACAGAAGAAAGGGAGACATTAAAGCTCGACAACTCTAAAACTAAAGCGAATGCCCAAATGGTGCCTGACAAAGCAAAGCAAACTGGTAAAAGAGTAGATCAGCAGCAGCAGCAAATGCTCAATGGGGCGTCACAGCAGGCACGGGAATTGAGTGTGTGCTGGCTGGTGAAAGTGTCCGATGGTGATGATGATGTGGAGGGGGAAACACGGCAGCGCTGTTTTGCACTTGCACACACACTGCTCCCTAAAGTGTAATGTCTTTTGTCGTGTTCACACGGTTCACCCGAGCTTTGCACTAATTCAATTTGCGGCTGGAGGAGGCAGAATCGACGATCAGTGCTGCGGCTGCTGCTGCTGGTAGCACTAAAGAAGTGGTTCACCAGTTCAGCTACGCTTAACTTCCGTATTTAGTGGTAATGAACAGTGGAAACAGTATGTTTTCGCGGTAAACATTAGCAAAAAGTTAAGAACAAGTGAAATGAACATAACACACAATACGAGTTCATTTGGTTCGCCAGTTGAGTGTGGCGGCTGATATTGTGCAAGAAAAATTTAAATTCCCTATTTCTAAAACTTATGAGCTAGAGCGCCAATTAGCGATCAATTCACTCAAACTCAATTTTCAATATTATAATCAACACCGGTTCTGCCTCATTAGCACAGACTCCCAGAACAACCATATTTTCCCATCAGTCGAACTTTAAAATTCTATCAGCACTTCCTGACAACTAGTTAGCAGATATTTCAACAACCTGCAGTCTGCTCCAGCAGATGTCGACTTGTGTGTTGACAGCCACAGCAAAAAACACACTGGACACGGCGGCGAAAGTCCACCGCTAAAACAACAACAACCACTGTACGACAACCACTGTACAAAAAGTACCTCTCCCTACTACTTCTGTTGCTCTTATCAACAACGATAACACACAACAGACAGACAGGACAGGACAGGACAGGACAGGACAGGACAGGACAACACACTGCCATACATCGAAACAAAGACAAGTTTTTTCTAACCTTCAAGACGTCGTAGACAACACACCGCGAATCACCCCCTCAAATCATCACCCTCAAATCACCACCACCACCAAACCAATGGACCGTCTGGAGGAGTTCCAGCAGCTGGCCATCGAGCTGGCCACCGCCAGCGGTCAGATGATCCGCGAAGCAGTCGCCAAGGGCGACTTCTCGGTGGAGGAGAAACGCAGCCGCCGCGACCTGGTCACCGAGGTGGACAGGGCGATTGAGAAGTTCATCTTCGAGCGGCTGAAGGCCGCCTACCCCGAGGGGCACGTCTTCATCGGCGAGGAGTCGGCGGGCACGGCAAACCGCATCACCTCCGACGCGCCGACCTGGATCGTCGACCCAATCGACGGGACGATGAACTTCACGCACACCTACCCACTGGTCTCCGTCTCCATCGGCCTGGCCGTCGAGCGGCAGCTGGTGGTGGGCGTCATCTACGCGCCCTTCCTCGGCAAGCTCTACACTGCCATCAAGGGACGGGGAGCCCGGTGCAATGGCCGCCCCATCCACGTCAGCCAGGGCGTGCACCGACTCTCCGAGGCGCTGGTCCTCAGCGAGGTGGCCTTCTTCGGCGGCGAGCACCACCGAGCCTACATGCGCCGCCTCTTTGAGCAGGTCCTCTGGAAGGCCAGCTCGGTGCGGATGATCGGCAGCAGCTGCTGCTGTCTGGGGCTGCTGGCGGAGGGCGCCGCCGACCTCTTCCTCCACGCCGGCCTCTGCATCTGGGACATGGCCGCCGGGGCGGTCATTGTCACCGAGGCCGGCGGCGTCCTGCGCACCATCAACGGCGACCCCTTTGACCCCCACGGACGAAGCCTTCTGGCGGCCTCCAGTGAGGCGCTGATTGAGGAGGTGGCCCCGCATACGGCCATCAACAGAAAGAAGGAATAAAAGTGTGAGGAGTATACTTTTTGGAGTGTTCAAGTGAAATCAAAATAAAGAAAGCTTTTTAGAGAAAACCACAAGCGACATCTTTTGCCTCTGCTTCTAAATAGAAACTGTCAACTACACCACTACGCTACACCAGGGGGTAGGTAATCTCGTAGTTCACATTGCAGACATTGCACCCGCGGGCCAGGCGGAAGTACCCGCCCCGCTCGCCCCACTTTGTCCCCCAGCTGTTCTTGAGGATCCAGGCGTCGGCGGTGTAGCCCACCAGGAGGACCATATGTGTCAGCTTCAGCGGACAGTCGTCGGCGTTGAAGACGCCGCCCTTGTAGTGCTGCAGCCGGTCGCTGTTCAGGCAGACGGTGACCGGCCCAAAATGGGCCACCGCCCGCTCCATCTCCGCCTCGGAGAGGCGTTCCCAGGAGGTGAAAGTGCTGGAGCCATAGTTGGTCAGGCCCCGAATGCAGAAACTACGAAGGGCGGCCGCCCACTGAGGCTTCGGCACGGGGCAGCCCTGCCACTGCGCCCGATACGGCCAGCTGCTCTCCAGCGCCAGCCCGCTGAGGTAGATATAGCGGAGGGCGGTGTAGGCGGTGCCCGTCTGGCACTCACTGCCGCTCTCGCCGCCCTCCCAGCTCGAACTGCTGCAATCGACGAGCTGCTGCTCGCTCAGATCAAGTCGCCTCTTGTGATAGCGAAGGTAGGCCGACTCGAGGGCCGCTGTCACCGCAAAGGCCCAACAGCTGGCGCACTGGTACTGGTGGCGGACCGGGCTGACCAGGCCCTGGGTGGACCAGTCGAGGCTGGTGGGAGGGCGAAAGGAACGAGGTGGAAGGCAGGCGGCGTCGAGGCGAGCAAAAGTGGAGCTACTGGAGTTTAGGAAACTTCCCATTTTATCGCCTTTGTTCGAGGCATCGTAGCCCGTCAGCAGGCGGCGAAACTCTTCGGGACTCTAGAAAAGGATTTTGTTCAAAGTCTGAGGGTAGAAAATAGGAACTCCTCTACCTTATCGGAGATGTTGGTAAAGCCCAGCTTGTAGGAACTTCGCTTCACCGAACAGGCCACCACGTGTCGGGTAATGGCCCGAGCGGCGGCGATCAGCGCCTCAATCGACTCCAACGTAACCGTTTTGGAGGGGAGGCTTTTCTGGATAGGAAAAACATTTTCATAGAATTTTCACTCAAAACAAAAACTCTTCGACATACATAGTAGCTAGTGAGCACCTGAAAGGTGCTCACATTGGCGGAGAAGAGTTGAATGACGGTGCCATTCAGCTGGCCGTCGTAGCAGGCCTCCACTGCGGCAGGAGTGATACGCTTACCAATCACTTCTCGGCCTGATTTAGACTCTAAAACATCAACTGCTGAATTCGAGAGGATGGGTTCAAAGAGCGAGGGCTCTCTTTTAGCCTGAAGGTGCTCATCAAAGGCGGCCAAGCGCTGCTCTAAAGACTGGTCACAGCAGCGGCAAAAGGAGCTGAAACCAAAACACAGTAGCACCAAATAGAGGAGAGAGGACATTATCGAAAAGCCAAAACAACAAAATTGAAACACGACCAGCAGCTTCAGCGACCAACACTAAACACAAACAAACAATCACATCCTGATCATCAAAAGTAACCCAGAAAACCAAACCAAACAGAACAGTCGACACCACATCCTCAAACACAATAAAACAGTCGACCTTGTCACAAATTGCAACAACAAAATCAAAATCAAACAATGACAGCAGCATTTTTACTATCAATTTCCAAAACCTTCATCAGCTCATCCGAAGTCCTCAGCAGCCAGCAGAAATCCCTCCACCAGGCGCTTCCACCGTTCCGGCTCTGTCTGGTGGAGGTTGTGTGCGCCACGCTCAAAGCGAACCACCCGCACCTGAGGCAGATGATGCTCCAGAAAGTCCGCCTGCTCCGCCTCCACAAAGGCGTCCCGCTCGCCGTGCAGCAGCAGCGTGGGCGTCGCAATGGCCGACAGTGCCTCCTCGAGGTTCGCCAGACCGAGGTAGTTGCCCGCCGGAAAGTGCTCCTCAAAGCGGCGGATAAAGTCGACGTGCTCGCGCCACAGGCGGCCCACCCGTTCCCGGTCACCGCCGTAGGCAGCCAGGTAGAGCTCCAGCTGCGGGGGGCTCCAGTTGGCGAGGTCCTGCGACCAGAGGATGTTCCGCCGGGAGACGGGCCCGCTGCGACGGGTGATGGCGCCCTGCAGGACGAGCGAGCGGAGGCGGTGGTGCTGCTGCTGGTGGTGGTGGCGGGTGTGGTGAGCATTGGGCGCCACCTGCAGCGTGGAGAGAAGGTGGGCGATGAGGAGGGCGACCTTGGCGCCGTCAGACCAGCCGATGATGGAGTAGCTCCGATAGCCGAGGTGCTAGAATCGAACAAAATTAGGCCAAAAAGGTGCTTTAGAAAATGACACGAATCCAATCGGTTTACCTCCATCAGCGCCATACAGCAGTGCGCATCGTGGCGGTAGGTGTTCGGGCCGAGGAGGCGCCCCGGCGGCGTCGACTGGCCCCAGCCGGGCAGCTGCACCGCCACGAAGCAGAAGTGGACCGTGTCCAGACGCTGACCAATGGAGTGTGGTTCTCGAATAGCCTCACTACCGCCCGGAAGTGACAGCGGCAGCTGAGCGGGAAAGTCGCTGGCCGCCGTGCCAATGGCGCCCGGAATCACCAGCACAATGTGCTCTCCGGTGCCGAACACCTGGTAGGCGATGGTCTGCGCGTCGAGGACGCGGGCAGTCGTGCAGTTGGTCATGGTGAAAGGCAAAGAGGAAAAGGGATAATCAAGCATCGTTTCTGCCAGCTTAAATATGAGCATTTGAGCAGTAGCCTTGAACATCATTGCTCCTTTTCCTCAGAAATAGAGCTTCTTCATTTGCATCTTTTCCTCATCATATGATAGAGTTTGCAGTTTAGTAATTAAAAATGCACAAAAATAGATTTGGTAGTTCAACTCAAAAGCAAATCACCTGATTGAGCTGAAAGTCAAGTAAAGTCGATCGGTCAAAAGCAGGCAGCAGTAGAAATGCACTGCTTGACGTCAGTAGCGACGGCAGTGTAAAGCGAAATCAAATAAATCAGCAGCAACAGCAGCTCTAATTCAATTCATTAGTGTCCAATTTTAGATTCTGTTATTCTCTCTCTTTGAATTCACTTCACTTCTGCAATTTCGCCCGATTCTGATGCAATGCAAAGCAGAGAGAAAGAGAAAGAGAGAATTTTAATCGAAGCAGCAGCAGCAGATGCTAATTGAATTCACACGTCAGCAAAAGCGACACGCGTCACCAGAGAGAATCAGCCGCAATGATGCCGTTAATTATCCCGAGAAGATTAACAGCAGCAGTTAATCGATTAGTGGTAAAAATAGTAAAAGAATCAGCTGGACAATGATGACACCCGACACCAGAAACCAGGCACTGGCGGCGGCAGCATCGGCTCGAATACCAAATAGACAATAAAGCCGGTAATTAGCCGCGAGTTGGCAGAGAATTCTCTCTAATGGGCTAATCCCCGATTCACAACAGCAGCAGATGCACAGCAACGCCAGAATGCCCCTGCCTGGCTGCTATAAAAGCGCCCACAGATGGGCTGCGGAGACTCATCAAAATCAAACCTAAAGTTTACCACAGAAACTAAAGTTCAAAAACAGCAAACAAAATCTCAGCTGAAAAAAATCATCAACAACAACTTTACCGCCACCACCACCACCGTCAAAACAAAGTCGCGTACGTGGTCTAAAGCTCACTTCTAGCTAAACCTCAAAGCTAACGCATTTCCCTAACACTCGATCTCTTTGTTTTTCTCTGCACCTTTCCATTCTCTATCTCTAGTTCTACTGAAAGAAAGAAAGAAAATGACTCTACTCACCCAGAAGTTCCTCTCGGGCGCCGTCCTCCTGATGACCGTGCTGGCCGTCGTCCTCCTGATGACCTCCTCCGTCGTCTCCGGTCGCGATCTGCTGTCCTCCTCGGGCGGCGGCGATCACCTGCTCTCGAAGAAGTCCTTCAGCAGCATCGGCTGCATGGGCACACACGACCGCAGCAAGTTCGCCCGCCTGGATCGCATCTGCGAGGAGTGCTACCAGCTGTACCGCGACACTGAGATTCACAAGTCCTGTCGGGAGTTCTGCTTCAAGAATGACGTCTTCCCCGCCTGCGTCGAGGCGCTCCTGCTCACCCACGAGCAGAAGGAGCTGAATGACATTGCCGAGGAGCTGCTGGGCTGAAGGAGAAAAGTGAAGGAAAGAAGAAGAAGTTCGGTTTAAGGTTTGGTGGTTTCGATCGGCACACTCTTGAAGACAACACTTTTGTTCCCCTATCTATTGAGATATTCTATCTCTTATTCTAAAACTACTACTACTACTACTATAACAAGCACTCACTGTTTCTTTTCTCTTTTTCATTTTGTTCATTCCTGTCCGCCGCTCATATTATATCCTCTGTTCAACTGTTGAGACTTTTCGCCGCCCTCACACATAAACACTGAAAACCACTGTTCTAAAATCACTCTTTTTAAAGACTTTTATTCTGGTGGCCTGAATGCCCGATCTGGCGCCTCTTATCGGGTGAACTGATGAGCCGAAATGTGACATGATACAGCAAACAAAAGCGCACATTTTTTTCTGTAAACACAACTGACAAACCCCTCTGCTGCTGCTACTACTGATAACGACGATGATGATGGTGATACGAGATTAATACAAAGGCGCCCTAGGGCGTACAGAATTTGACTTACCCAAATTGTGGGGAATCGATGAAACCTCTTCTTTCTTCAACTTGTTCAGCAACTGAACGAATGCGCGAGAACAAATTGGCGCAAAAATAGAAGCCAGACAAAAAGAGCGCTCGAAAAAGAGCGCCCCTAACGGTAGACCTTCGTAGAGGACGTACCTTCGCCAGAGCGCGATCTTTTCAAAATCCAAATTGGGTTTATTTAAAAAGTTTTTAACTAACAATTTCGTTTTAGCAGGAATCTCATTCTTGTTTACAAAACTGATCCCCATTACAGTAGAATAAAAGTGCCCTCAGAATAGAAGCAGCGCTGTACTGTTGGCGGTGGTGATATTATTACATCACAATCAGCAATCGATCCATCCGCTTTGGATGATCCGATCACCACCGATATTGTTGCTCAACATTGCCCAACTCGCAAACCTGGGAAAAAGAAGAAGAAAGAACATTAAAACTTACATCAACTAAAGTACCTTCTTCTAAAGTAGTATGCTTTTTTTCGAGGGAAACTCACGTCCTGTGCGTCAATGATGCTGTGGAGGAGGAGTACCATTGGAGTGATGATGGTCGTAAAACATCTCAATCGATGTTGCTATTTCGGTCTCGCGCACAGTGTGTCACAGCGTCGCCCATTCTAAAGTTTACGACCACCGAAGGGTTTCACTGGGCCGGTGAAATGACGTGTCAACGAGGAGCAATACATGCCGTACATCATCCATTCCATTCATCATCAATTGAATCCGAATCGCTTCGAACCGGGCCAATTAGTATTCAGGAGAGAGGAGAGGAGAGGAGACAATGCGTGAGCACTTCCACACAATGCACACCTTCACACTTTTCTTTTGCCCCCTTCCATAAAGTCAAATGACATTCTTTATCTTCTTCTTTTTCTTCTTTTTCCCAACATAGCTCGCAGCAGAATCGTCTTCTCCTCGCCTCATCCACTCTTCATCCTCGTTCATGATGTCTAATGTTTTGAAGCGCAAACAGATGACGTAATGGGAAAACTGTGCGCGCACATGACTGCTGCCTATCATAAAAACAGTAAAAGTGAACAAGTAACAAAAAGGTTAAAAACAAGATTAAAATAATAATAATAAACTCACCTGAGAGAGCTCACGCAAAGCTTCGAGCCGAAAAACAACAGGGGAAGACTGTCTACAAAATAAGTGAGCTTGAGTGCACTTGCGGCGATTGCAACACACACACACACACAAACACCGATCTGGAAAAGACGCTCGCTGTACCCAATCGGTCATTCAATCGAAGCGTAAGTGGGAGGGGGTAGCACCAAAGCTGAGAGCCAAGTAACTGCTTCTAGCGAAAAGAAGAAGAAGAACAGTAAGAGGACAAACATTAACAGCAGCAGCAGCAGTAGCAGCAACAGCATACCTTGTTATTTGCAAGTAATGTGTGCATGTAATAACTTATTAGCAAGAAGAAGACACAAACACACTCACTCCGACTTGATAAAGCACACTAATCTGAACAGTGGCGGCAGCTCGGATGACGAAAATGAGGATGATGATGGTGGTGATGGTGATGGTGATGATTGGAAGGTGCGATAAAGAGAGGCAGTGAAAAGGCAGGTAGCAGCGAAAAAACATAACACACACGCACTAACACATAAGCAAACATGTTCATCTGCGGCATCAGTAGCATCAGGCAATCCAATCGGACTCTCTCAATTGAAGAGGAATCTCGCGAACAAGATCATCCAGCGCGCGAGCGCGCGTTCAGTGCGGAACTAAAAATAGCTGCATCTGCATTATCTGCTGCTGCTGCTGCTGCCGCCGTTCATCATCATCTGTTTGATCTCTTTTTAGTGCAAATGCCGATGAACAGAAAGTTGTCGTCTCCTTTTCTGCAGCGGTAGCTGTGGTGATGACTATCCGATGGAGCATCAAGCACCAGGGTGAAAGTGGTAACTTGGGGAATCAACGCTAATTGGAGCCTCGTGTGTTGCTGCTGCTGGTGCTCGTCTCTTAAGAAAGGTTAAACAGAAACAAATTATTAGTAAGTGATGATGATCAAAAGGTAAAAGAGGAAGATGAGTTTGAGGAAAAGTGAAAGTGATCTTTTTTTCTCTCTCTCTCCTCTCAACTTTGCAGCTCAGACACGTCTCTCAGGCTCTTTATCACTTGTACTCCTAATTAGCGCTGACAACGAAGAGAACAAGAAGAACAAGTGCTGCTCTTGCTGCTAATTGGAAGCAAAAGAATGGCAATTACTGGAAAGTAAAGCAAAGTACCCATCATAACCACTTTCACCACTATTTTTAACCCATGTACTAATAATAAAAGAATCAAAGGGGGTGAAAACAAACAAGCAAGAACAACATACATTTCACTTCACTGTCACTGATGGGACAATAACGCGCGCGATTACGCGATAACTAGCTTCGATATCTGCATCAGCGGCAGCAGCAGCAGTATTACATAAGTTTTACCCTCCCTCTCTCTTGGTTTGAAAAATGTCTGATTATCACGAAGGAGACACATTTTACAGCAGGTTGCTATTAATAGAAGCAATCGGTGGTGATGGTGGTGGTGGTGGTGGAGGTAGTGCGCTTTCAGAGTGGGTGCATTGGGCACATCACCACCACCACCACCATCACCTTTTTGTGTCTCCATGGCCAGCAGGCATGCTGATGGTAATCACGGTGGTGATCACCCCCTCTCTCATCAGTCTTTTACCAGTCTTTTTGTTTGTGCTCTCATCACTGTCACTTTTCGCGCTGCTACAGTTGTGTCACATCTCAGAAGAGAATGAAGATCATCATCAAGTCTAGAAAAGTAAAACAAAATACTAACAAGCGGTGGTGTGTTATCATCGAAGTCATCGAGACAGAGAAGGTGTGTGAGGGAGAAGAAGAAGAAGTGAAACAGAAGAAGGGGTATCTCTGCCCTGCCATCCTCGCTGATCACCGCCACCACCGCCACCACATTCTTCAACCCCCCTCCCTCAAACATTTTTAAGCCTGTTTCTAAAATAAGAACTGATATGAGTAGATAAGGTCAGAGAAACCTCTCTCTCTCTCTCTCTCTCTCTCTCTCTCTCTCTCTCTCTCTCTCTCTC
>JAALOO010001400.1_pt1 | contig 16432 bp, 10 predicted proteins | sample 7257641 | NCBI WGS metagenome assembly JAALOO01 (sample SAMN14085613, study PRJNA598686) | mite metagenome | biome: ENVO:01001000; feature: ENVO:01001002; material: ENVO:01001226; isolation source: single female mite from University of Michigan culture on fish food culture... ...
GAAAAATCACATGGTATTGCCCATTTTAACTGCAAGTGCTTGTTTTGATGGCAAAATAGCGCCCACGTTTTTCAAAATCTGAGAATAACATCGATAAGCTGATTCTGAACTGTCAGAAGTAGATCACCTCAATAGCTTTGTTTTTAAATAAATCTTTAAAATGTGCGATTTAGAAAATACCTCTGTATTATCATATCTACTCCTAGTTGGCCAATTGATACCTTATCACTATCAGTTTCCACCTTAATCAAAAAGTGGTGTCAGATGACTGGTAGGTCTGCAGGTAACAGCAATATACTCCCGATGTCACAATGATCATTGCGGAACAAATTTTTTAGTTGAACTCAACGCGTGTCAGTGATCAGATTGAAATTTATGGTGTGCCTGTTCGCCTGTACCCATGCGGACATAGACATGGGCGATATCGATTGCGGTGTGTTCACCAAGCAGTGTGTTCACATTTGGCAGCTGACACTTTTGCGGTCAAATAGAGTGCTCGTTCGGCGGATCGTAAAATTGGCTGGAGTTCGACTGTTCTAATTCAGTACCCTTAATGCCTAAATACCTATATATGAAGAATATCAGCAGCTATGACAGCAGTCGACTATCATCGACGCTCTTCATGATCACTGCCACCGTCACCAGCAGCCACTTGTCTTTGTTTGGCCACTCACTCACTTTCACTTGTCGCAATTCACGTCAAAGCAGCAGCATCAGCAGCAGCAGTATTGATATCTTATCAAATCGAATGACTTTCCTCACCACCCAGTAAGCCAGACTTACTTACGAGGGATAGAGAGCGCGCGCGACAGTCGCTGTTCTCCACGAAACCAGCTTAGTAGTGAAGCTGTGTCAGTGTCATCTGGTTGGCCGACTGCTCTTTTGGCCATTGCTCAGCGACCAGGCAGACGGAGATTGAAAACGTTAAAGGGTGGCATTCTTTGCATACTTTGCCGACTGCTTGTCAACATAGGTTCAGTAACCAGTTAGCTTTTTATATGCAAGCCTAAAGTCGGCTGCCAGTCGCACTCGTTTTTACACTTCAAGCTTTTTTCTCCTTTACCGAATCGGACCACCTCATCTCTTCATTCACAGTGACAATGAATCCGAATTCGGACGAGTACGACTGCTGCAAGCAACGGTCACTACTCTATCGGTTGGTTCGAAAGGCAGGAATGCTAGTGGTCATTTCCATTGTCGCTTTCCTCTACTTCATCACCTGTCTTCTCATCAACTTTGCGCAATTGGTCAACTTCCTCCTCTTCCAGTACACCTTTCCCAGTCTTCGTCGGCACATCAACTGGTACCTCCAAGAGCTGATTCTATCGCGTAAGTTCAAGTGTCAATTTTTTTAACTTTTTCACCTGTTGTGTCAGTCGAATTTCACCTTACCTGTGATCTGACTTGTGAAAACACACACAGAAAACACCATTCTCCTCGAATGGAACTGCAAGATTCGCTTTCGGCTGTTCTTCGCCGACGAGGAGACAAAGGCGAAATGGGGAAAGGAGCACAGTCTGGTCATCGGCAATCACCACTTTCAGCTGGATGGCCTCTTTTACTGGATGACCGGCGAGATGACCAACAGCCTGGGCGCCTCGAAAGCTTATGCCAAGAGTGAACTGCTCTACATGCCCATTATCGGCTGGGTCTTTTACTTTGGCGAGTTTATCTTTCTGAAGCGCGACTGGCGCAACGACGCCAAGAGCATTGGCCCCTCGCTGGACACACTGATGAAGTCGCCCTACCCCATGCTGCTGCTCATCCTCCCTGAAGGCACCCGATTTACACCGGAAAAGTATGCCGCCGGAATGGCGTACGCCAAGGAGCACGGCCTCGACGTCAAATTGAAACATCATCTTCTTCCTCGTGTGAAAGGATTTGCCAACTCTCTACGCCATCTCCAGTCCAACTGTAAGTGCACACTCATTTTTCTTAAAAGACAATTGACAGTTTCACTTTTTAATCACTTTCTTCGCACTTCATTATCACCAGACAAGGGTAGCTTTGGCCTGTACCACATTCAAGTCCTGTCACGTTCCACCGAAGGGGCAGGCGCCTTTGAGCCGACGCTCACCAACTTCTTTGCCGGCAAGCCGATGAAGGTGGACTGCTACATTGAGCGAATTAGTAATGAGAAGCTGCCGGCTGCCGAAGCAAGCGACGAGGAGCAGGCCAAGTTTCTCTACGATGCCTTCGAGCACAAGGTAAATGTACCTCGGTGTCGGGTGTGTGCGTCTCTGTGTATTATGTTTCGTTCATCTGTTTTTTTGTCATGTGTGATGTATTGCCTTTAATCTCACAGCTACTGTTCTTTTTGCCCCTTTCTAATGAACACAGGATAAGCTAATTGAAAGCCATCGAGAGCATCATCGCTTTCCAACGTCGTTAATGACAGTGAAGAAGCGAAGTATGTGGCTGTTTGCTCGCTTTCTCCTCCTCAACTTCCTCCTAAGTGGATCAATTGTCTTCAGTCTGCTCTACACCGCCTTCACCACCAGCAGCTTTCCGCTGCGCTGCACCATATTCGGGCTCATCATTCTCGGTATGTGTCTCCATCACCCTGACCAGACGCCGTCCACGTGATCATCCCTCTTTCTAAGCCGTTTTTCTTTTATTTACCATTACCATAGTTTATGCGGGAATTTTCCTCATTATCAACCTTCTACAAAACTCGCAATACGGCGCCAAGAAGAGCAACAAAGCAGGGGGAAAGCAGAGCATGAAAAATAATGGAACCACCACTACTGCTACAAAGAATGGAGGCTTCGCAAAGGACAATTAATCAACTTGTCTCTCAACCACAACAGCGGCCACCCAAAAGTACCCAGCAGCACCACTTTTTTCTTATTACTTTCTTACCTTCTTTTTACTGTTTTATTTACTCAAATGCATTTCCATGGGTCAGTGCTGTTGCAAACACTGCCTGGCCACTCAAATCTCTCATTTTAATTGGCTTTGCACTTGGCGACGTTAATTGCCACCGCTGCGCAATCACCAACCCCCACCAATTGACATGTCGCAGATGATGATGATGATGATAATTATTATTGTTGTCTTCGATGGCCACAAAACGCTTCACCATTGGCATCAGTGAAGTTAGTGCAGCTCAATCAGTGCTACCTCGGGAACAAAAGCAGCACATCTGTTCACTTCAGTGCCGGTGCCTCTGCTGCTGCTGCCGCCGCCGAAAACATTCTGTACAGGCTTCTAGATAGTGCGCAAGCTGTGTACAGTCACGCACAGCAAGGCCAACGCTGTGGAAAGGAAAAGTAAAACCCCGAAAGAGGTAACAACTGAAGGTAGTCGGAGAGGGAGAGGCACTAAGTGAAAGTAAGAAAGAGGAGGAGGAAAAGAGGTGGCTGCTGTTTACGGAGACTGCCACCACTGCAAACCAGACCTTTGCTCGTGGTGGTGGTGGTGGCAGTGTCCGCTGGTCATCATCACCACCAGTACTAGTGTGCAGATCACCTCAGGTGCCGGCAACCGTTGTTCAGCCACTTACATTCGTTTCCATTTGCATTCGTCATCAGTGTTGCCTCTTTCCAGTCAGGTCTGGTGACAGTGCCCCGACGTCGACGTCGTCGTCGTCGAACATCTTTTCCACATTGTTGGCAGTAGTGCAATCGCAGCAGCAGCAGCAACAACAACAACACCGCCGACAAATAGTTCTGCGAAGTGGAGAAGGAACCTCATTAATCTTCATTTAATTCAGTGTAGTCACACTTCTGCTCTGTGCTCCAGAGTTTGGCGAACTGCTGACCACCACCACTGCTCTAAAGACTGCCCTGCACTCAGTTTCAGTTTCCACTGGACTCTCTTCGATGGTAGTGATGCAACACCGGTCGCTGCTGCTGTCCCGAGAGAGGAGATCAGAGTCTTAAAGACACACCAGTCAGTCAGACCATGTCAGACATTGCCCTCAGTGAACGGCACTGGCTGTCCAGCAATGCTTGCTGTCCCCAGCTGCGCCCAACATCACCACCACTATGCCCATCCATTCATTCACTTCTAAAAGTGGTCTTCGTGGCACTGGTCATCTTTACGCCCAACACAATTTTCACCGCAGTCAGCGGCGGCAACAGTCAAGACCAGCCCATCAGCTCCTTCAACTCCTCCGTCCTCTCGGCGTCCATTAAAATTGTGCGTGACATTCGCCTGCACCACCATCGGACTGGTGGCGGTGGTGGAGATGGCGGCGTCGGAGGCGATGCAAACACCTCAGCCCTGAGTTCCGTTCAGAAGTACGAGGGGCACATCTACCGGTGTCTCTCCAAGATTACCGCCCACATGGAGCAGTGTGTTCAACAGGTAAGCGCCTGCCTTCCTTCTGGCAACATTCTGTCCCAACTCATTCCTGACACACCCCTTTCTCTCTTATCAGTTCAACGAGTCCTTTGAGGAGCACTACGGGTGGAGCAGCAGCTCTGACGCCGCCAGCGAGTCTCAGTCCGAGGAGAAGGTGCGTCGGTACTGCTGCATGCAGAACGACTTCAAGGACTGCTGGACGCGGGGCATTCGCCAGGGCTGCTCCACCGAGGAGGCTCGCCCCTCCAAGTGGCTGCCCCTGCAGATGCTCACCGACCTGCGCACCGATGACCGCTGCAAGAGCTACGTCCTCTACCCGCACAAGTGCCGCGAGAACATCTTCTCCCTCTGGCAGATCCTCGCCTTCCTCCTCCTCATGCCCTTCATCGCCTTCTCCGCCATTCTCTTCACCATCGTCGGCTGCAACCCGGAGGTCTACAACACCTACCGGTCGCTCAATGCCCTCAGGGCCGGCCGAGAGCTCGAGGTGTAGACAATACCCGACCAGAGCTTACATTTACTACAAAAAGGTTATATTAAGTTATATCAACTCAATCTAAAGAAATTACACTACACTGTAAATACCCTAACATTATATCGTTTGTTACATCATAGTTATGGTTGAGAAATGTTGTTGTTGTTGTTGCTGTTAACACGACTTACCTATTCGGGGTAGAACCAGTCCATATCTGCGGGAGACTTGGACCAAGTGCCCAAGCCTGATTCATTCAGGGAGGAGAAAAAGGCGGTTTTCGCCTGCAGGTAGTACGATGAAGAGTTTTTCAAAAACTCGTAGGTCTGCTTGTAAGGGACTTGCAAAGTGTTGGCGTTCGGATCATCACTACTGCTGGTAGGTACTTCGTTCGCTTTATAGGGGATAATGCTGGGAATGTTGCTGTGGCTGTTGATTAGCTGGTTGAACCGCGAAACCAGCGCAAGTTTACACAGTCGTGAGGGTTTTTTGCTGTTGAAAAAGTTGACGCCATTTTCCGTCTTTAGCATTTCAATCTCCCCTGAAGCTCCTTCCCGAAGCGAATAATACCAGTTGTGGGCGTACGGGTAGTTTGTTTGCTGTCAATGGTTATCATGTTAGTCATTTAACAATGAATTACAAAACCAAAAACAGTTTCTTACCGAAAGTTCCTTGGTCTGATTTCCAGTGCGATTGAAGAAACCGACTTTGTGTTGGTTGACGCGATGCAGAGAGTTGTTCTGCAGCTTTGGCTCAATAACGGCTTTGATGATGCGCCCATGTAGAGCCCGGAGAAGATTCGTCGGTCGGAACAGCCGTGAGACGACCAGGCTTTCAATGTAAATTGGCTCCAAAAAGTAACTTAGGAGTGCTCCCTGTACATTCGTCAAAAAATAGGTGTTTAGAGAATACATAGTAGCGTGTTAAAAAAGTTACCTGAACGCCAGCCACATTCCACATGGTAATCTTATCAGAACACGACATGATGGTGACGCGCTGCTGTGAAGCCAGAATAGCATCCCAAGTTTGCACGTAGTTCTCCGGCATAGGAATGGCTCCCTGGCCTTTCTCCACCTTTACGCGCAGCAGTCCTTTTGCATAGTGGTTGCGGTTATTTTTATCCTAAAGGACCAAATAAAATTATTGTCAATCAATGCACCCGACTACCACTGATCGCTTACCGAGGCGTTAAAGTTAAATACCCGAGCATCTCCGCAAGGCGGAGAAGTAATGTACAGGTGCAACTTTAAGTGCGGTTTCAGGCAGAATCCATTTCCATCTTCTCGCCGCTGCAAGATAAACTCTGGTTTATCTAAAAAGAAAGGGATTAGTTTCCAGTTCAGTGAATACCTTTTGCCTTAATCGACTTGGAGCCTACCTTGAAGTTGATTATCGAGCAGTGCCTGCAATTGCTCGTACAGCGCACACATCAGCGATCTTCGTGCGAGCACTTCGGCGTGGCTGTCCAGGACGACATCGCCGTGCAGTGACAAGTTCTCACTGCTAATCATCTTTGTCCCAGTGGCCAGACTGAGAACTTGAACGCTCTGGTCAAGGTCAGAGACCAGGACAAAGCTGGCCAACTCCTTGTACGGCCACAGTTCTTGTGGGTTAAAGTGAGACGTTTCAGTTGGGGGCGCATCACTGGCAATCAGTTGCTCTATACTGGCAGGTGAAAATACACTCGACTTTTCCATTACCGCGTGGTAAATAGCTCTGGAAATGTTGCGATCAAGAATTTGTGCAGAAGAAACTTCTTGAAACACTTTTGCGTCAATCTGTTCATCATTTACACCCTCCGGTTCAGTGCTCTTCAAAGAAGATCCATTTTCTGATTTAACTTCACCAGAATCAAATGAATCAGTTTCGTGAGTCAAGTCAATGTTTAGTGAAATGTTATTTTGAACATGACTTATTTTTGAAATTTTACTCTTTTTGTTATTTTTAGGTGGAGCATGTTCCTGAACATTGATCATTCGCTTCCTTGATTCTCCCAGACCGGACAATTCGTATTGTTTTTGTAGCTGGTAGAGAAACCCAACGGCCAGTTTGGCAGCATACTGTTTTGAATCTTGCTTCGATTTAGCTCTGCCCAGAAATGACCCCACTTTTGCCAAGAAAACACATGTGATGTGCAATGGTTCATGAGAGGGCCCGAAGGAGCCCTTGTCGACAATCTTGACATTTGATGCGCCGGCTGCACCGGGATATAATTCGTTCAGTACTTGAATAGGTGACTTTCCAGGTTTAGCAATTACTGAAAAAATGTAAATTATTATTACAAAATATAAAACAATTAATCAAGTCATTAACGAACCTGCTTTGAAACGGTCAACGAGAAATACCACTTCGGTCTCAGTCATTGAAAACTCAAGCGCAACGTCTTCATTGTTACACCTCTGCATGGCTATATCATGGTTATGAATAAATTGCCGCTTAAAAGCGGTAAATTGGTCTTCGGAGTTCTTTCGAGCTTCGTCTATAAACGTGTTGAGATCGAAATCATGCAGTCCCAGAGTATCTGATGGTACTTCAGTCACTGGTTGCTGTTGTTGTTGTTGTTGTTGTTGTTCAACAATGACACTCGTTTCAGTGACCATTGCTTCAGGTTGTTGTTGAAGTTGTTGTTCTGGTAGCACCGGAGTGTCAAAGATCATTTTCTGACCCACAGGCGGAACCGGCTGGGGAACTGCATCCGTTTCAGGCGGAACTTCTGAAAGTACTCCATTTTGCGTCTCTTCGTCACCAGAATCAGGCTCAGGCTTGCCCATAGGTGTAGGCGGACCTTTGGCTGCAATAGCCTCTAGCTCGCCGGCCAGTCCTGTTTCCATGAGGTTGATTTTTGAAAAACGTCAAGAAGAAATTCGAAAGCAACCACAACGGGGTGTAGAAACTTGAGAGGGATGAATTTTAATTCGCCGAGCCCCAACAAACATTAATTTTCTAACAAAAAAGTGACTGTCGCAGAAGACGTACCACTGGGTTTTGACAATCGATCCGACCCTTTAATCTGTCCGCCTGATTCTGTTGTCCGGTGATAAAGTCCGATGAAGCACTTTTCACTCTATTTGGCTTGCCAAAAGATTGAAGAAAAAAGCTAAAAAAGCTTGAGTAGAACGAAGTAGCTGTAACAAAAACAATGTTCAGTTGGCAGCATATTGTGATCGCCACTAGCTTGTTGATCGGAGCTTGCTACCCGAACACAATCTCAATACTCAAAGTACCTCGGCTCGCTGTTGATCACCAACTCTGCTGGCTTCGTTCACTGTCATCAGAAGAGGAGGGCATTCTCCGGGATTCATGTCGCAAAACGAACCTCGATGAGCACGCACTTGAAATCGATTATCCGGGTGAGGTTTGTCGTTCTGTGTAGCTGCACTCATTTTCTAATGATATGTAATTGTTTCACCAGCTGAATGGCCGCAAGTAAAGGCAAGGCTATGTCATCTACTGGTGGAAGAGAGGCCAGAAAGAGAAAGGTATCCTTGTTGGGGCTATGAGGCGGATGCCAGTGAGCACTGTCTTCTCTACCGGCCCCAGTGTCCACAGAGAGCAGAGTCCTGGGCGCCCAATAAGATTGAGCAGCTGAAGATGTTCTTCGAGTCGGCCGACTTTGGCTACGTCAGAGAACGGCGATCAGAGCTGGAGCACTACTGTCACCCTGTGGAAGACTCATCATCAAGCTCATCAGAGCTCAAGTGCACCCGTTTCCTGCGATACTGCACCGGCAGAAATCTCTACCTCGATCTACGACGGCTGGATCGTGTTCCGGAGCCAATTAGATATCGAGAGGATGTACTTCAGCAGGGCGACATTGGCGGCTGGGGATGCTCACTTGACCGGGCCAAGCTGGCAAGTCAGGGTGACCACAAGAGCCCACTGATGTCTTGGTTTGCAGAGATTGCCAACTTCCAAGTGGCGAATGCTTCCAGCGTGCACTGTGATGTCATCCTTGATAAGCCCACTTTTATAATGAAACTCGACGCGACCATCAACATGTACCATCACTTTTGCGACTTTCTCAACCTCTACATCAGCATGCACCTCTCCAGCGACTTGTCATCATCATCATCATCATCATCATCATCGCCCTTTCACCGAGACAATCACATTATCCTCTGGGACAGCATACCGTACCGCAGCAACTTTGCCCCCGTCTGGAGCGCCTTCACGCGCAACCCAATTCGGACGATAAGCAATTTCAGGGGAAAGCGGCTATGCTTTCGCGATGTGACCTTTCCCTTGCTGCCTCGAATGATCTTCGGCATGTACTACAACATGCCACTGGTGCCTGGCTGTCAGCAAAGTGGTCTCTTCCGAGCCTTCAATCGGCATCTCTTAGTGCACCTTAACCTGAGCACCACAGAGGACCTGGTACGGCAGGAGGAGGAGAAGGAGAAGGAAGTGATTCAAGTGACGTTCATCGCCCGCAGCACCAAACACCGAAGGGTGCTCAATCAGAATCAGCTGATAGAGGGACTGAAGGAGGCGGTGGTGGGACGGACATTCAACGGCCATCCCCATCGGGTGCAGATCAGTCTGGTGGACCTGAACCACCGAATGCCCTTTCTCGAGCAAGCCAATCTGACCTCTCGCTCCGACGTGCTCATTGGCATGCACGGCGCCGGTCTGACGCACACCCTCCTCCAGCCCGACTACGGCGTCCTCTTTGAGCTGCACAACTGCCAGGACACGGAGTGCTACCGCGACCTGGGCCGACTGCGGGGCACCCACTACATCACCTGGAGGGATGACAGCAAAATGGAAGTGGTCGAAGTGGTGGAGGATGGGTCAGATGCTGACCGAGCAAAGCTGGGCGCGGCACACGCCAAATTCGTCAACTACCGCTTTGATGTGCAGGAGTTTGTGCAGTTGGCGCTGGAGGCCATTGAGCAGGCGGTCAGGAGAAAGGAGAGCTTCATTGCCGAGTTCAAGTCCAAGTGGTGGTGGGCGGAGGAGGAGAACAAGAGGGCAAGGTCACCAAAAACCGAGCTCTAGCTTAAAAACCCAACCAACTTCTATCTGTGATTGCTTTATAAAACAAAGTTTATATACTTTTTTTCAAATAATAAAAAACAAAAATGACAAGAAGAGGGGGTGGTGGGGAGAAGGTGGCTGCGTAATTCACAACTGTCCTTTCATGGAAACAATTGGGTGTGTGTGTGTGTTGTGGTCGTCTGGTGGAACACCAATCAATAACTGCTGGGAACAAATTTAGAAAAATTGGGCAACACAAAAGAGGGGTGAGCAAAGAGGTCGGTGTGCAGGTTGTGGGGTAGAAATAATAATAATAATTGAAAGTGGAAGGCGATAACAGAAGTGGTGGTGGAAGAAAGGAAATGAAAGAATGAAAGACAGGCAGGCAGATGATCACTGCGAGTGTGAGGACAGAGTGGACTGAGGGCGACTGGGCTCGGGCGACTTGCACGGCAGCGACTGCGGGCGTCGGTGACTGGAACGGTGTGGATTCATCTGCATCGCCAGCCAGAAGTCCTTCAGCTGCTCCTTCACCAGATTGAAGGTCGACTCGGCCTCGGCTGAACTGCCGCTCTGCTCCGAGAGAAGGGCGATGCGTTGGAGGTAGGCGTTGATGGTCTCATCGACGGTGCATTCGGCAGAAAGCGGCTCAGCGTTGAGCGGCGTAATCTCCCGGCAGATTTGCGTAAAGTCCTGCGTCGCTTTCTCCAGGGCACTTTCCAGCTGGGCCTTCTTCGGGCGCAGCACTTCGATGCCCTTCTGCGCCGCAGAGAGACGTCGGGCAAGGGCAAACTCAGTGTCCTGCAGCGTCTTTACCTTCTGGACGGTCTGTTTGTAGTTGCACTTCAGGTGGCGAGTCTGCTCCTCACTCAGGTCAAAGGAGTCCAGATCACAGTTCAGCAGACCAAAGGGAGGGGTTGAAGGCTTCGGTGGGTCGGGAGTGGGCACAATAAGCTGGACTTTGTTGGGAACGGTGATTGCCTTTCGCTTTGCCTTCAGTCCGTCGCCGTTGAAAGTCGTCGACTCCTCGGTCTCGGCGAGCTTTCGCTTTGTACCATTGCAGCCATTTGCATTTTCATTGTTGACTTTAATCACCTTTGATGACTTCTTACCGGCGATGACCTTGCCCTTGTTGAAGGACTGTTTCACGGCATCCTTTCGCGGCCCAATGAGAATCATCTCTCGAGGAGCGGCGGCGGCAGCAGCTGTGCCGTTGTTGTGCTCACCGCTGTTGTTGTGGTTGGCAATCAGCGAGTTGGAGGGCTTGACATTGGACAGCTTGGTGAAGCTGACGCCGTTCTTTTCCTCCTTCTTCACCACCATCATCCTCTTGTTCTTGGCCGCAGACGATGGCAGGAAGCTGATGTGCTGCTGCTGCTGCTGCTGTGGCTCAAATGACTCGGTGAAGCTATCGTTGTTATTGTTGCTCTGGTAGTGCAGCTTCTGGCTGTGGTAATTCTCCCAATATTCACCCGCCGCTTCGTCGGTATACGATATGATGCTGCTCCCGTCGCAGCCGCCACCGCTGTTGGCAGGTTCAGAGGCTGCTGCAGTCGACTTTTTATTATTATTTCGCTTGTGGAACACTTTGTTGGCGGTAGCGCCGCCACTGGCGGGCACATTGGCGGTCTTGCTCGCAGCGGTCGCAGGTGGGTTCGGAATGAAGCGTGGAGACGGTCCGTAGTTCTCCTCTTTCAAGTGAGCCGGCTTGGTGCTGTTAGCTGAGGCAGAGGCTGCCTTCTTGCTGGTTGCTGTGTAGAAGAGTCAACGAGAACAGTAGGAAAGGTTAAAGGCAAGAAACGATAACAGTGGTTAGAAATGAGGCCTGTAGTCAGTCCTGGAAAGACGCCCACACAGATGGGCTCAAGATAAAAGGAAATGAAGATAGAGAGAGAGGTTTCACTTACAGTTACGAGTGTTGCGTGAGTGCGCGTCACCAGTGGAGCTGACAGTGGTGGCAGTCGTCACCGATTCGGCCACTTTGGGCGAGCGGTTCTCGTCATTATTCTCGCTACCACCTGACTGCCGCTGCTGCTTGCCGCCGTTTGCCTGCTTCTTCTTTGGATTGTCGCTGACAAACTGTATCAGGTCTTCCAGCAGCTCCTTGCCCTCCTTGGTGGTAGGCTCCGGTACAGTGGACCAGTTGGGCAGGTCAATGCGGCGGGCGAGAATGTCGTCCACCTGCTTGATCGTCAGTATGCCTTTGAGGCCCTCAATCTTGATGCGAACCAGCGGACAGCGACTGACACTGCGGTGGAAGGCGTAGAGGAGTTTGGTGTTGCCGGTGCTGTCACAGCGAGGCATCGGACACTGCTTCACGGGCTCCCCCGGGGAGAGCGCCATCTTCACCGAAGTGGGGTTGCTGGCGGCGGCGGCAGTAGTGTTGCTCTCGGCGGCTTTGGCGGTCTTGCGAGCGTTTTCAATCTCCAGCTTCATGTAAAAGTTGTGTACCATGTCATCGGCAGTATGCACCATGCGTTCTGGAAGAAGGTGTACAGAAGGGTCGCAACTGTCACTCGTGCAATTCGTTACAAGCGACCCTCGTACACACAGCATGCTGCTGGCGATGCTGATGGTGCTACACTATTTGCTCGATATTGGAAGCACTGACGGCTAGCAGGCAAGTGCTGGTGAGTGGCGTGGCGTGGGGTCGCACTGTTTGTTTCCTCTTCGCCGCTGAACGTCAGCACGTCTGGCGCAGTCCGCGACTGACCGAGCTGGCGGCGGCGGCGGCGGCTGTGGTCGGCTTGATAACGCTCACGCTGCTATGTTGCGTCTCATGCACGGAACTGTGCACTCGAGAGAGTAGTCAGGTCGAGACGATTGAGATGCGTTGAAGCTGAGGCAGAAGGGAGCGAAAGAAAGGGAGACTGAAAGAGAGAGAGAGAAAGAGAGTGGTGACGGCAGCGGCGGCCGCGATGGTGTTGGTGGTGGTGGTTGCAGAGGCCAATACTGACACACTGGCAAGTCGAATTCCGCCAAGTGTGCCCCAGTGTTGTGTTGTGGTGGGCAGAGTGTGTGAGTGAGAGAGACAATGGGAGCTAGCGAGTAGTTCGAATTTCCTAGCCAACACACCGGCCGGTGGTGATGCAGTTACTGTCCGGATGGTGTTGCTGTGCTTCTCCACCTCCTCCTTCTTCTTCACTGGTTGGGTGTTCACTGAATGCTGGTGACCAGTGGCGGTGATTAATCTGCAAAAGGTGCAAGTGTTTTTATATAGACTGAAATCGACAAGGCGACTGATAGGAGCTGCAAGTTATTGTGCAGTGCCAGACAGAAACAGCAGCAGCACCGACAGCGACAGCGACAGCAGCAGCAGCAGCCAGCGACAGACTGAGGCTAGCGGCTAGCTAGCGAGGAGCTTGAGTGCGGAGAGTCAGAGCGAAAGACAGTCAGAGAAATGGAAAGAGAAAGAGAGAGAGAGAGAGAAGGGAGAAACGAAGGGAAGCTACTGAAGTTGCTGTTGATTTGTTGGTTGTCGGCGATCCTCAGCTGTCCCGTCCTGGCTCAGGCTTGCCACACCACGGGCGAAATTGCTGAGCACCAGAGTGCTTGCAAGAAGACCAGAAGGAACCTTGAGAGCGTGCTGAAGAGGCAGGCAGAGAAGAGGAGGATAGTACGCACCTGCAGTTGTCTGTCCAACAGTACGAATGATACAGATAGCTGAGCAGTAGTGCTGAGCAGCAGTAGTGGCAAGTAGTGACGACGGTGTCGCTCACTTTCGATCCTCTGTCATCCAGTGCTGGAGTAGAGCACCAGAATTAGAAAATGGTGGTCAGCGACTGGTCAGGAACAGCAGCAGCAGTAGGGTTCTGGAGCAAGCTGGGGCAGTAGGTCGTACAGCGAGGTGTCCGAGGGGAAAACGATGCTCCGGATCGCGGAGACCGGTGCAGCAGCAAGTGGGCAGCAAATGAGAGAGTGATTGAGAGAGTGAGAGCTTGCCAGAAAGACGACACAGTGCTTGAGTTCTATTTCACTGTTTGGTTGAGGCATCGGTGATGGTACTGTCTGCTGGCGCTGTCGCCGCTGGAGGTGGCAGTGACGCTAGCGGTGGTGGTGGCTGCGGCGGCGGTGCTGCTGATGCTACTGCCGCAGTCGTGCGACAGTGCTCACATTCACTCACCAGTCAGGCACAGTGGTCCGCGATTCTCTGGGGATGGTCAGTGCCTTCCTCAGTGACCGCCAACTGGTCCAGAGCAGCCTACTCGAAAGAAAAAGTGAGGAGAGGGGGCGTAGTGAGCTCGAGGTGTCTCCAAGAAACTAGGGAAGGCTGACGCCAAGCAGTACAGCACAGCACTCCGATTGACTCTGATCAACAGACTGACGGACGGACGGCAGTGCGAGGCAACGAGGCTGGTCACGTGACTCGCAGCACGTACTCTACGACTGTCCCCGACAGCAGACCCGCTGAAGTGCCAAGCTGCTTTTGTTTGTTTGTTGTTGGGCTTCCTCGCCGACGGAACATTTTTTTGGAACTCCCGAATTCTTCACGCGGTCACCACCACCAGCAAGGAGAATGCCGTACGCCAACCAGCCATCAGTCCACATTCCAGAGAATGGCATCACCGATGAGAACTTTAGATTTCAGATCTACGACACTGATCTGTCAGTGGCCAACAGCCTTCGCCGGGTCTTCATCGCCGAGGTGCCCACCATGGCCATTGACTGGGTGCAGCTAGAGTCCAATTCGAGCTGTCTCAATGATGAGTTCATTGCTCATCGATTGGGTAAGTAGGGAGTGTGTACTTGGAAAGCGCCTGACATTTTCTATAACTTCACTTCAGGCATGATCCCTTTGACGTGTGAAGAGGTCATTGACAAAATTCAGTACTCCCGAGAATGCACCTGTACCGACTTCTGTCAGCAGTGCTCGGTTGAGTTTGTCCTTCACGTCCGTTGCGATACTGAAGAGACGCGCTCCGTGACAACTGCTGATCTCATATCCAACGATAGCCACGTGAGGCCGGTCTCTTCGCGCAGTCAATCAACGGAGGAGTACGGAGAACCGGATGATGAGATTCTCATCGTCAAGCTACGACGAGGACAAGAGCTGAAGATTCGAGCCTATGCTCGTAAAGGTAAACTCCACTTTGCTGCTTGTCTATAACTAAAATGCTGTTTTGTTGCTCTTTGAGCAGGCTTTGCCAAGGAGCACGCCAAGTGGAACCCAACATGCGGCGTCGCCTTTGAGTACGATCCTGACAACGCTTTTCGCCACACGACCTACCCGAAACCTGAAGAGTGGCCCCGCAGCGAGTACACTGAATTTGGCGAGGAGGACACGCGCTTCGAGGCAGACTACATTCGCGACGGAAAGCCATCTAAATTCTACTTTAACGTCGAGTCTACCGGCGCACTGAAGGCGACGACCATTGTCCGGTCTGGTCTACGGGTGCTCAAGAACAAACTGTCTGATCTGCTGATCAATCTGTCGCACGAAGTCAACAATGACGTGCTCACCATCAATCAGGATTAAACTCACATTATCATTATCATTAATCTACTGTACTTATGGCCATTTATTGTCATTTTGTTCTGTACAACTTTGGAAACTTGGCCTTTTCATTTGCCCGCATTGGGCCCCGGTATCGGGCCAGTAAACTCCAATATAGCCTGATTCATCTTCTGCAGTAGTTCTTTGCCTTTTTGAAATTGCTGGTCATTGAGGATTGTGAGATTCAGGTTTTTCTGCACCGGGATCAGCCATTTTTCATCCTTCTGAATGTTTGCGTTCACCTTGGTAGACTCTGTTGGGTAAAGCTTCTTCACGTAGGTCATGTTAATCTTCGTCATATTCACGGTCGCCGACTCCATTCGGCCCTTTTCGAAGCGGCGGTAGAGGAAGTAACCTCGGTCAGAGTTGTTTTTCTCATGATAGTTTATCAGCGCTTCATCAATTTTCTCCGCTTTTACCTTAGGATTTTCGATGTGATTGATGAAATCGTCTGGATGTTTGTACGCCTGTTTGGTCGGGGTCAAAAAGAATAATTTTTAGAAGTGAATCTAAAAACAGTAACGGCAACACTTACGAAAAACTTTTCTTTGTGAAATGATGAGATAACGTGCCAGAAAATGGTGTGCGTGCTGAAGAACAGTGAGCACAGTGTGCACTCGAATTCTTTGATTTCATTGAGATCATCACGGTACTCGATGATCAAATCGAGGCCGACGATGGGCTTGTGGGCAGTGTTTCGCAGCAGTTCAACAGGCTCGTGGTGAGTGCTACTCAGGTGCAAGTTGACTTCCTCTAGGTTGGCGAGCTTTTCATCGCAGATCACACACTCGTAGAGTAGTCCACTGCTGGAGTCTTCATTCATGCGTATTCCGTCAGTGGCATTTCGCTGAAAAAGGACTGTTTGCTTTTTAAAGTTGGAATACTGTTCGGTAAACTCGTTGACCATTGCAGCGGCTGAAAGAGAAAGATGCTTTGGTAAATGTCTTTGCCCACACTAAAAAGTGCTGTGTAAATCTTACTCAGCTTTTTTGGGTCCTTTGGAAACATTCGAAAGTTGAACCGCTCATCGTTAAAGGGCGAATCCTTGTCCATCCTGAAGAGATCAGTTAAGGAAATGCAATTGCTGAAACCCGAGTCTTTTATTGTTTTGTCGGCAAACAAACAAACGAAAAGGGAATCCTGCCAATTTCCACTGAGGAGGCCGCCCAGAATGAAGTAGA
>JAALOO010001401.1_pt1 | contig 16431 bp, 10 predicted proteins | sample 7257641 | NCBI WGS metagenome assembly JAALOO01 (sample SAMN14085613, study PRJNA598686) | mite metagenome | biome: ENVO:01001000; feature: ENVO:01001002; material: ENVO:01001226; isolation source: single female mite from University of Michigan culture on fish food culture... ...
TCTCTCTCTCTCTCTCTCTCTCTCTCTCTCTCTCTCTCTCTCTCTCTCATTCTCTGCTGCCAAAACCAAAGGAAAGAAAAGTAACGGTCAACTGTAGTGGCCAGTTGGTAGTCAGTATCGATTCACTGATGGGCTCTCAGTGAGTGTGTGTGGCTGTGTGAAGTCAAGTCAAGTCCAATTGTAATTTATAATTTATAGCCACTGTTATATATCTGCCTCTCTCTCTCTCGCCTATTTGTTCTTTTGCCTCCCCTTTCCCCATCCTTTTCCCCTATTACCCATTACCGCCGCCAATAACAGCAGCAGGAGCAGCAGCAGCAGAAGCAGTAAATGCAGCAGACAAATCAAGTCGGTCAATGAGCTGGTGCTGGTGCTGCTGCTGATGTCAATGAGGAAACGAGGAGAATGGGAATTGAAGAAGAAGAAGAGGCAGAAGCAGCAGTGTTACAGTCTGTCCAGCAGCTCTAGCTTTGCCTAGCTTTGAGAGCTGAACTCCGTCTGTGTTGTCCGAGGTCGGCACACTCACTCTCTTTTGGGTTATTTTTTCTCCTTCTCTCTTTCGGTGCAATTTTTTGGTGACCATATCGCGAGCGCAGCGTCTTCGAATTAATTATAAACGCGCGATTTTCCCGCGCTCCCTCTCCTACTTTCTCTCACATCTTAATTCGATTAGCTCAAGCAGCAGCAGCAGACAAACAGACAGTAGTCAGACAGTGGACACTATTAGAGTTTGGCACTGGAGACTTTGTGGACCGAGTGGAGTGAGTGCAAATACCAACAGCCCCAAGAGCAGCTCTAATTGAATGCAGCAATGAGCAGCAATGTCAGACGGACTGAATGACTGAACCATATGGTTTCTTCTTCTTCTTTTTCTTCTTCTTTTTCTGTCACACTTTCATTAGTGTGCGTCTGTGTCTGTGCTGAAACTGTATTGCCCCTTTCCAATTGACTATCCCTGACTCAGTCTGCTCCGATCGAATGAAGGAGAAGTTTTCTTAAGAAAGTGGGAGAGATGAAGAAGTAAAAAGACAAAATGAACGACTTTTAACTTTTGGAGACATTTCTTCTTCTTCTTCTTCTTCTTCTTACTCAGACAAATAACCTCTTCAACAACACACACACACAACTGTGAAACGGATGATGATGATGAAGAAGTAGTAGTGGTGGTGGTGGAATGCACCAATAAGACACTCTTGCAACCTCTTCGTCTTCATCTTCTCCGAATCATTTATTTAATGGGGGCAGCAGCAAAAAAATGAACACTTTTAAAAATACTTTTTCAAATTAAATTAGGAAATTGGGAATCTGAGAAGAAGGAGAAGAAGGAGGGGCAGAAGAAGAAGTGGAGGAGGGGGAGGAGGAGAAAAGAAGGACAACATGATTTGGGTGGGGAGAAGATGGCTTGTTCCGCTGTAGCTTGGAGGGAAAAAGATAAAGAGGAAATTTTTTTTAGCTCGAAAGCATTTGGCAATCAATAGTGAAAAATGTCAATTTAAATTGAAAACATTTTTTCCTTTGTTCGTTACCAAAAAATAATTCCCGTGCTGATGATTCAATCAAGGAAAGAGTAGAAACCTTTGCTGCTGTTACTGTTTCAGCAGTGCTTGATCTGCTGAACCTCCTTGCTAAAACATCCGACTTTTCTGTTCTACTGACAAAGTCCTTTCGTTTTTGCACTGCACATTTCACATTTTGCACTGTCCAGCGAGCTGAACGGAATTCTCTCAATTCGGCACTGTACAGCAGTCTTGTGCACACACCTATAGAATAACAGAAGCAAGAGCACAAATTGCAAACACACACACACACTACTTTTTGACTGAAAAACTTTTCCATCCAGCTATCCGACCATCAGCTGCTGTAGCGCACTAATAGACTGGTAATTTATTTATCGATAAGTCTGAGGAGAAGAGGGAAAGAGGGTCTTGTTAGTTATCACACTGAACACTGTGTTTCTTGTGCTCTTTTTCGCTGTTTCTGATTCTCTCTTGTCCCCCCCCCTTTCAAGTCAATTGAGTCGTGAAGCAGCAGCAGCAGCAGCAGCAAATCCGAGCTGCTTCGTTATACACTGAAGCTTTTTAAAGCTGATTCTGTTAGCCATATGTGCACAGCAGTTTATTAATAGTAAAAAAAAAGATTTTTTAAAAATGTGTTGGACAACTTTAAAATGAACCCAAAACTCTCTCTCTCCCTGCTCAAAACTCTATTGTCCTTTTCTGTTTCTTTTCCCTTTCCCTAACATGATAGATTGATTACCATTTACAATTGCTATCGTCTGTTTCAAACCCAGATACTACCATTTCTTTTATCACCAGGGCATTACATTCTAGTGCTGAAATATCAAATCTGTATTGTGGTGGTGGCAGTGGAGCGAGAGAATATGATGATGAGGATGATGGTGATGATGTTGATGATAATAGCGTTCTGTGCATTACGGGCTTCACCGATAGCCCACACACAAAACGCCATACCTCTCTGATCAGCCTGAAAGAAAAGCTTGTTTTTAAATTCAGTACTACTCTTTTTTTCTCTCCCTGTTTCAATCTCTAGAGAGTTTAAAGTGGTCAAAGAGTGACCACCGCCAGTTTTCAGCGGCATGACCACAGGCACTCAAAAACATCACTCAACACAGACACATTTTTCACAGCTAGACCAAATGTTGTTAAGTGCTGCTGCTGTTCAGTGAAAAATGTGTTGAAAAGAATGTGGGAAAAAATCAGCGGTGGTGGAGGTAACGAGCTAGTGAGTAATAGTTGCCAAAATGCAGAATGGAAAAACAAGAGAGGATGAACTTTTTCAAACAGTTTTGAACACGGAGTGCTCTAGATGAATTCAGCAGAATTATGTTGCCGATGGATGGCTTCCTGTGTTGAAAAACACACACACACAAGCACAAGCACACTGCTGAACAATGTGAACAATGAGAGGACCCTTTTTTATCTCTCAAGAGTAGATGGATGGTCAAACAGAGCAAAAACAACAAGCACAATGCTGCTTTTTTGTGCTAAAAAATTTTTTTTTTGTAAAATTCGAAGGAAGAGTGCCGCTACCTGAGTGAACAAAACAACCGCCGAGTTTGAGCAAATAATGGCAATATCAGCAGTTGTGGCAGAATTTTTCAACGGAATACAAGGTTTCTTACTTTACACTCTTTTCCTTTTTTCCTCTTTTTCTTTCTTTGTTAATTTAAGAATAAATTTTGCATTTTAATTTACTGAATTTCAGCAAAGTTAGCAAACGATGAACGGAAGAAAGCAGAGACGACAAAAGTGAAAAAAAGTGAAAGGAAGTGAATCTCTTTTTTCACAGCAGTTTTAGCGTCTGCTACAGCTGCAACCGCTGCTGCTGCTGCTGTTGTATTCCAAGTTTAGTTTTGTAGTTTTGATAATGGAATTGGCTGAACAAACAGGCAGCAAAAAAAGGAACAAGAAAAATAATAATAATAAAGGAAGCGGCGCCGCTGCCAATGTCTACATCAGTGACTGGTCTTTAGTGTGAAAAAAGTGTGTACTAAATCCGTCCAAAGTCTAAATTGTGTCTTACAAATTGTGTCTTCTTTTCTTCTTCTTCTTCTTCCTTTCATTAAAGAAAGAAATCCAAAACATCTCAATAACTTTTAAGCTGTAGCAGCCAGAAGAAAAAGTACACATATTTTTTTGCTGCTTTTGCTGCTGTGTTCAACACACAGAAAACGTCAGCGTCACAAATCAGGACAACTTTTTTTGCTTTGGTTTTTTGCAGCAGAAGGAGGAGGAGGAGGAGGAGGCGGCGGCAAAACTGGCCGATATTTTTAGGAACTACTGCTCTTGTTTTTGTAAACAAGTGTCGTCGACCAGCTAGTCAATAAAATCTGATTGACTTCTCAGAAAACAGTTGGCCATTCAGCACACACACACATTAGATTGCCTGCATTTCACTGCTAACATTCTCCTTTTGACTTCATTGTGTCTCCTCTTTTTTTGCGGCCATTGTCTTTGCCATCACCATCTTTGTTTCCTCAGTCAGCTATTAACTCGGCTGTACCAGTCTATTCTCCACCCATAGCCAAATACAATTCAATTTGCTTATCCTCCTCTATAGACTGTGTCGGTGCATAACTAAAACAGCAAATGGGAGCAAAAAGCAAGGGGGAAATGTGATGTGCGTGTTTCGATCTTTCTCTTCTTCTTCTTTGTTTCTTGTTTAATCTCAGCTTGCGCTGAGCGCTGAAGGTTTCTGAAACAAAAAACAGTGCTGCTCATAATTATAGACAAGACCTTCACTTTTTTTCGAACTAATTATAATAATTGATAAGTGATAATGGCTTTGGTCATCCACTTTTTATTGGCATAATTATGTCTGCGTGTGTGGACGAAAGAGAGAGAAAGAGAAAAAAAGACTGTACGCCACAATTAACAATGCGCCCGTTTTGTGCCTTGCGACAGTTCCATCGTCGCCAGCTGAAGTTAGGGCAAAATTAATTCGCATTTTTTTTTGTCATTTTTACCCTCTCAAAAAGTTCAATTTTTCTTCTCCTCTGATCATGAGGCCTAGCATTGGCAGCAGCAGCAGCAGCCTTCATGCCGATAAAAGATTAAGTACCTCTTCAAGAGCAACAGCAGCAGCTTTTTAGCCCTTTTCATCTTTTTTTTCAATAATGGCGCAATAATGGTATCATTGCGCCAAACGATGAGTGCTAATTTTCGCCCAAGCTCTAACCAGAGTTTTCAGAGCCATAAGAACTACCACCAAAGTACAGGAAGTGGGACTTCTTAAGTGCCCCCTAAAATTCTAACACACATTTTTAAAGCCTTTGAGAAAGAACTGTGCTCTATTAAGAAGCCCAGTATTAGAATGTCGCTGCTGCTGCTTAGAAAAGAAAACGAATAAAAATGAGAAAGAAATTGTCTGTGAGAGAGAGAGTATATCTGCCAGTGATCGGATCGAACTATAAAATTGAATTTCCGATAAGAACAGCAGCTCAAACCATCCATCACTGCTGCGGACAGTATTATTTAGTACTACACACACACACACTTTGTGCATTGTGTGATTAAAGAAAGAGAATATATTCTGTAGACAATGGTCTGAAGAAGGATCGCCAATATTCGATAACCATTGTCTTCTTCTTATTTGCCTTTTTTTTCATTCATCAGTCGCCAATGAATGAAGAAAAGCTGCTGCTGCTGCTGCTGCTGCTGCTGCTGCTGCTGCTGAATAAAGGTGCAAATTGAGCCTTTTGCTTTGCCACAGCAACAGCAACAGCAAAAGACCTCCTCGTTTCATTAATAATCGGCCGCGTAGTTTATTCGTGAATTACTTTTTCCGAGCAGCAGAATAAAAGTCGTTTTCGTTTTTATTCACAGTCAGGTCGATCCGGTAGAACACGGAAAACAGAAGACAGGAGACACTGTCCACTGGTCACTGCGGATAAGCAGTTCTGATTGTGACGACACAACCAGTGGGCCAATAAAAAAGAGGGGATCCAACTTGAATGTGGTAGTAGTGTAATAACTTGCGTGCGTGTGTCTGTGCGGGGGAGTACTTGGCTCGGTTCAGTTCTGTTTGGTACAATAAAAAACGGTACTACGGGGCAATACGGACCAGCAGCAGCAGCAGCAGCAGCAGCAGCAGTGAGGCAGAGATGATGATGACGATAGCAATCCAACGACACCATATCGAGGTTTTTTATTATTAATAGTAGTGAAGTTCAGAGAGAACTCAAACCAGACAATGCACTGCAGCGAGCACTGGCATTGGCAATTTACGCACTTTTTAGTGACGGAGGAGAAGGGGAGGAACTGTAAATGGCAAGGAGAGAGAGAGAGAGAATGAGGGGCACTGCAAAAAACTGATGATGAAAAAGTGAGGAGGGAGAAATGGAAAGAGTCGGTGGTGGTGGTGGTGGTCACTGGCTGTGGTCATCGACGCTGGTCAGACAAAGCAGCAGCAGCAGCAGCTTTTGCAAGCTAATGTCCTCCTCTCCTCTACACTACCCACTCGCCCTCTTTTCCTTTCCCTTTCCCTAGTGCTGCGATGTGATCGTAAAAATTATACAAATTTCACTTTTATTAACTCATACATCATTCCACGACCAGCTCTCTCTCTCTCTCTCTCTCTCTCTCTCTCGCTTGGAACAGTCGTTCACTGCTGTAGCTAGTGCCTTTGCACGGAAAATGCCTCTTTTTCTTCTTCTTCTTCTGCTCACCACAATGCCTGAAAACAAGAAGAGCAGCAGCAGCAGCAGGACTGCAAATGATAAAGGCATTAAGGCAAAGGAGAGGAGAGGAGAGAAGAGGACAATCTTTTTGACGGTATAATAGATAGCCCAAAGAGAAGAGGAAGAAAAATGGGCGAGTGGTCGGAAACGAGCTCTTCTTCTGCAGCTGAAAATGCAGCAGCTGACCAGTGTCCAGCAAAAAGTAAAAGAAAGAAAGAGAATCAAGCGTAAAAGTGTCCAAAGAGTGTGCTCTTCCGGTCAGGAGAACGAGGGAAAGAGAGAGAGAGAGAGAGAGAGAGCTGCTGTTCCTGTCACAGAAAAAAGTCTCTGACTGAGTGAGTGAGTGAGTGGGAGATAGATGGAAACGAATAGATCACCAGAGCAGCAGCAGCAGAAAAACAACAAAAGTTGGCAGTCGATCGAATGAGAGAAGACAGGAACTAGAGTGAGAGCAGCAGGGTCGATAGCATCGACCGGATGCAAAGTACCACCACCACCACCAACAGATAAATGTAGGCAGTGACTGATTAGAGCAGTGGAAGGATATTTAATAATGGTAATAACATAAATGAGAGAGAGAAAGAGAAAGAGAGGAGAAAGGGAGAGAAAAGTCTGTTGCACAGTAGTAGTAGTGGTAGTTCCAGATCGACGGACTAATTTATATTAGTGTCCGTGTCTCCCCTCCTTCCCCCCCCCCTCGTCCATCATCAGTGGTTGCGTGGTAATTAACCAAAAAAAGAAAGTGTAAAATTCATAGCGCAGAAAGCTTATAACAAGAGAGGAAACAGAGAAAAGTGTTCAATGAATGTGTGTTCTGGAGGAGGAGGAGAAGGGGTGTGGAGGGTTAGGATGAAAGTGAAGTGAAATGAAGTAAAGTGGAGTGGAGTGGGTAGGAGGACATGATAATAAAAGAATCCACACTCAACTTCCTCACTCTTTTTCAGTGTCGACTACTGGCGCGGGTGTTGAAGCAGCTGCGCACCAGGGCGTTGAGCTCCGCCGCGTCGTAGCCGATGATGGACTTGAGATCGCAGACAAACTTGTAGACGAAGCGCTTGCCGTGCACCTTGGCGATCATGTCGCCGTCGTAGTAGTAGCGCAGCGCCCGCGACAGCTTCTCGTAGTTCATCGTCGGCTTGTTCTTCCGCTGGCCCCACAGCTGGGCGACCGTCTCCGGGTTCACCAGCTTGAACTCCGACTCGAAGCCGGTCCACTGGATGTAGTCGCGGTACTCGGCGTCAGTGAGCAGCTCCAGCAGGAACTGCCACAGCTGAATTTGGCCGTTGTTGCCGGAGCGGTTGCCCGGCGAGGCGGTGGCGCTGGAGCCGCCCGAGCCGCTGCCGCTGTTGGCGCCGCCGCCGCCGCCGTTGCCGCCGCCGTTTCCGCCTCCTCCTCCTCCTCCTCCGCCGCTGTGGTTCTTTAGGCCGCCGATCAGACGTTTGTGTTGGATTGATTCGCGGGACTTGCCACCGCTGGATTTGCCGCCCATTGCAGGCCCTCCTCGGTGATGTCCTCCCATTCCGCCGCCGCCGCCCATTTCTAAATGGTCCTCGTCCATGGAGGAGTTGTGTCCGTCGTCGCCCATTCCGCCATTGTTCTCGTGCGGCTTGAGAATGTCGATAATCTCAATCCGCTTCGCCTCGTGGTTGATCACCAGTTTGATGTTGATCAGCTGCGTCTGCTGGCGCGCCCCGTCCACCAGCATGCACTGCTCAATGATGGAGGCATTCTCGTGCAGACGGTTGCCCTGCAGGTAGAACTCAAAGTCGTCCAGCGAGTTGGCGTCGTCCATGGAGTTCTGCTTCAGGCAGTCGAGAATCTGCTCGGTGGTCGCCTCGATCTCGATGCCGTCGATGGTGATGACATTGTCGGCGCTGGTGGAGCCGTCGTCGTCGTCGTCATCGTCGTCGTCGCAGTCGCCGTCATCCTCGTAGTCACCCTCCTCTTCGTCGTCGCTGCCGACACCGGGATGATGGTGTCCGCCCATAATGTTGAACTGGTGGTGGGGGTGGTGATCGCCACCGAGGCCAGTCACCACCATTTCAATGCTGTCGTGCTGCTCCACCTTGGGAATCTTCAGTCCGTTGACACTTCCGCCGGGGCCGCCGCCGCCGCCTCCGTTGTAGCCGTCAATGCCGTCACTGCCGAAGTTGGTCGGCCGCTTGGCCATCCTGCCAGAGCCTGGAAGAGCTGTTTGTTGCTGATTTGAAGAGCGAAGATCTGATCTGAAGAGCTGACAGCACTGTCAACTTGACAGTGTGCGTTGAAAAACGGGAAAACCGAGAAGAACTTGGCCAAGGAAAGAAAGCGTTCCGTTTCTATTTCCTCTTTGCTTCACTCTGAAGGCGACACTGACAAAAACAAACAGCGACAGCGACAGCGACAGCGACAGCGACAGCAGCAGCCACAACAACTCTGCACATGCTCACGCAGGGGTGGCCGTAGAGGACGTGCTGCACGATCAGACCAGCAGAACACTGCGACACTGAAAAAAAACGTAGAACTTCCGAATGGGCGGCACCAGAAACGGCAGATAATTCTGGTGATGAATCCTCAGGAATTCAGGAATCAGAAGGAATCCACCCAGTGCTTCATCAGCAGCCACGGCAAAAGCACGCGACAGTAACGATCAGTCTGCTTGGCCGCCGCTCTGCAGCAGCGCGCCTACGACGCAGCTCACGAGCGCACTAAATTCCGCTCGCCGCTGCCACTTCCACCGCTGCCGCCGCTGCCGCTGCCAGCACTGGCAAGTGAAGCACATCCGGAGGAGCTGTGCTCCCTCGTTAGCTTCCTCTGTGCCGCTACTTCTTCTTCTCTTTCCACTACCACATCGTATCCTCTTCCGCTTTGAAGCGGCGGCAGTAAATGTAATGGGGGCGCAGTGCACACAACAAGAGAGAGAGAGAGAAAAGAAGAGGAAAAAGGAAATGCATAAAACTTTGGCAGAGCAGAGCATTTATGCGCACTGCTTTTTTCAGTACACTGTCATGATCTGAAAAAAAAAATTTCAGTTTTATTATACACTTTTTTTGACTAGACAGTGGCAGTTCATAGGCTTAAGGTTTTTATCGAGGGAAGGGGAAAGTTTTGTGATGATGAGCAGAAAAAGATGAAGCAAAAATGTTGGCATCCGCCTTCGAAAATGCAGAAAAAACGGTTCCGATGGAGGATTGAGAATTGAGGGGATCCTAGGGTGTGCTGGATCGATATCGATATGCACAGCTATGGCACCGAATTGCTTTGCTGATTGTCTAGCAACAGCAGCAACAGCAGCAGCACCTAATCTGTTTGACAATCAGAAGATCAATGGAGGGATTACCGAGCTGGTGGTGTCAGTGCCAAAAGATGATAGTTCGGCCAATGTCGAGGGGGTACCGAACAGAGACAGAGACAGAGAGACAGGCAAGCTCAACCGACCATTACTCATCATCATCGCCGTCGTCGCCAGCGTTTCAGCATCATTATTAGCGTTTATTTCCGCTAGAATTTTTTTCCCTTCTGCTCGCCCGTTCACAGCTCGCAGTTCCAAGTTCACAGACAGAGAAGAAGGGAGAAAATGCGGCGGAGGAAGACGACGAGCACTGAGCTGTCCTAATTGCCTGCAGATTATAACATTATTCCACTTTTTTCTCCTCTTCTTCTTTTAGCAGGCATTATTAGCTGCTGCGATGATGATGATGATGATGATGATTGCTTTTACCGAGAAAGAAAAAGGGAAAAGTTTCCCCTTCTCTCTCTTTGACCGTGATGCAAATGAAGGGCAGGCTGGCTGGCTGGCTGGCATGCAGGCAATTTCACAATTCATTTCACCCGTTGCTTTTCAGTTTTTTTTTTGTCGCAGTCATCGAGCTGATCATGGTCACTTTTGAGCTGAGCAAAAATAATAGAGAGGTAATAATAATAATAGCAACGATGGTTAATGAGAACAATGAGGAGGAGGAGAAGGAGAAGAAGGAGAAACAAAAAGCTGCTGCCGAACAATGATGACGCCCATTACTGTTAGCTGGGGAAGAAAGTGGAGGAGAAGAAAACGACTTCAAGTCAGGTGCAATAATAATAAAATATTCTTGATGGTGTCAGTGCAGGAAATGCTGGCAGACCAATCGACCTGGCTAGTAAAGAAAACACAGAGATCAGATTCAATTAGGCGTGTCAGCACCAGCAGCAGCAGCGGCAGCAGTGGAAAGTGGAAGTTTGCAAAAGAGCAGCTAATGAGATGCGGCACGATCGATTTTTGCCCTTTGCCTTTTGCTGAATGAAAGAAAAAAAGGAAAAAGGTTTCACTGTCTACTAACTGAAAATGGACTCAAATTGCCAGATGGCAAATTGAAGGGTAGAGAAAGAGAGAGAGAGAGGTGCAAATTTGACTGATTCTAGAGTAGTGAATCACACTCTGAATCTCAATATCGATCTTTCAGACTCTCAACTAAAGATAATGCAGTTAGTTTTGATTCTAAATCAAGTTTTGACTTCTTTTAGACTAAAATGAGACTTTCTTGCTACGTTGTAGAGTAAAAAAGTGCAAAAAGCAAGATAATTAATTCAATTCTCGATAATGTGCCTCATGTGCTAAGTGTGCTTGTGTCAATGAAGTTATGCGTTGACTTTATTATTTACAGTGTAAAAATAGAGAAAAAAATTCTGCTAATGGCACATTATCACTATCCCCATAACCAACACCAATTTAATTGGTCACTTTCAATTAGCGAGTGAAGGAAAACGAGAGATAAAAGTTTCAGTCACGAAAGAAGAAGAAAGAAGACAACATTATGCAAAGTGCAGAGGCACAACACAAAGCAGTGTTGACCAGAAACAGAAAATGGGCAAACAAATCCAACAGAATTTGAATTCGATTTGCGTTCTTCCTTCTTTTCCGGTGCCGTACACTACGCTCACTTTCACACTTAAACACGCAAACACACACACACACACAAAAACACATTACATTTGTTTGTGTGTGACAGCACGGCAGCAGCAGCAGCTCAATCAAGGCGAGAAAAGTAATGCTGATTTTTTCTGGATTTTTTTTCTAAACGCACACAAGTACAAACTTTTTGTGTTTTTGACCGTGCGAGTTTTACTTTTCCAGATCGAATTAGAAAAGAAAAAGAGAAAAAGAAAGATCACCATCAAAAAGATCACTCCACACTTCCCTGCCACTTTGACAACTTTTGGCTGCCGCATCTTTCCCTCCATTCCATTTTCACTACTAAGCTAAACTGTCAGCCAGACAGGCAGCAGCAGCAGACAGCTTGATCTTTGTCTTTTAGGATGTGCGATTTTTTTTCGGTGATCTTGGTGGTCTCAATCGATGTCAGCAGCAGCATCAGCAGCGTTCGAAAAAAAAGACAAAAGGACTAAAATTGCTGCCGGACGTTGCGTGGCTGCAAATCTTTCCACTTTTCTACTTTTCCATCTCTTTTTTCCCTCTTCTGTCAGATAGCATTACACAGTTGGTGACTTTAGGATGGATCGAGACGGCGACGACCGGCAAAACTGAAACTGCTGGCGACCATTTTGCTGCGTAGGCCAGCAGCAGCAGCACTGTTACTCTCCATTAATCTCCACACAGAAAAAGGAGAGACAGAGACAGAGACTGGACAAACTTCACCAAGCTTCCAATACCATTATTATTATTAGTGTCAGGAAAGTCATCGGTGCCGGGCGGCACATTTTGCTGTGTGTATTAGCTTAATTTGGAAAAAACTAAAGGAAACTGATGAAAGCTGTTTTTGTGCTGTTGTGCTGCTGCTGCTGCTGCTGCTGAAAAACACCCGCCTAAAAAAGTAACTATAGGGGCCGTTGAAACGCCGGCTTGCTGCCGTTGATTGCCGCCAAATCGTTATTAGACGACGGCGGCAGTAGTCGGTAAATTATTATCCGTCTCTCTCTCTCTCTCTTTCCTCTAATGATCATCTTTGAGGGATCAACTGAAAAAATACAAAGAAACGTTTAATATATTTGTGTGGGCGTCAATTAGTGGTGGTGGTGGTAGCCACACCACTGACCACCAATAATCAATCTTAGGTGGGCAATTTAGCTCTGGCAATTTTTGTTTGACTGGCTATTTGTTACAGACAGTCGCCCCTAATCACTCACCCAATCAGCCAGGTTTTGATTAGCCCAACCTGAAACAAATTAAAAAATGCTAAAATTGAAACATCGTTTTTACTTTTTTCCTTGCAGATTCACTCTCAAAAATTCACCTTTTTAACTAAACTCCTCACCATCATCTTCTCATCTTCACCATGTCTCAACTAAACCTCACACTGATGCTCTCCTCAATGGCCGACTGGTCGTCAAACAGCGTCGCTGCCGGCGGAGCGCCATCAGGCCACCATGCCTCAAACACTGCTGTGATCTCTTCAGGCAACTATCCGCAGACAACGTTCCAAAGCGGAAGTAGTAGCTATCAAAGTCCAAACCACAACCCTCACCACCAAAACCCCCACGCCTCCTCCTACTACAGCCAACTGATGGACCTGCTGCAGCGGTACAACCAAAGTCGGAACTTCAGCACCTCAACCGGCGGAACCGGAAGTGGCAGCGGCAGCGGAAGCTTTCTAAACTTCTCCCAAATCGACCTCCTAAACGAGCTCCTCACTAATCACGGCAACGGCAACCACAGCTCAATCTCGTCCTTCACCGGCGGCGCCGCCGACGCCGCCCAGCTTGGCCAGCTTCACCTGCTCACCAACTCCGTCGTCAAGGGAGGAAGTGCTAACTTCGAAGAGGAGGACTTCGAGAACTCCTCCTCCTCCTCCGGCGACGTCCTCCCCACCGTCCGCATCCTCCTCTGCGTCATCTACGCGGCCATCTGCCTGCTGGGCGTCGCCGGAAACGGCCTCGTCTTCTTCTCCGTCGCCCGCAACCCGGCGATGCACAGCGTCACCAACGTCTTCATCTCCAACCTCGCCTTCAGCGACATCCTCCTCAGTCTCTTCGCCGTGCCCATTACGCCCCTCTACCTGCTCGTCTACCGGGCCTGGCACTTTGGCGCCGTCCTCTGTCACCTGTTGCCCTTCGCCCAGGGCGCCTCCATCTACATTAGCGCCTTCACGCTGATGAGCATCGCCATTGACCGGTACCAGGTGATAATGTACCCGCTGAGGGCGAGGATGAAGGTAAGAGAGACTTTTTTTAAAGTAGTGAAACGAAAACCTGGACCGGAAGTTAACCGGATTTTTGCTTTTTTCATGGCTAGATGAACGTCTGCATCGGCATCATCCTCGCCATTTGGCTGGTGACGGCGGTCATCACCTCGCCCTACGCCTACTACATGAAACTGGTGGAAATTGGAGGCAGTGGTGGTGGAGGTGGTGGTGGTGGTGGAGAAGAATTTGTAATGGAAAGAGGTGACCCCCTGTTGGATGCGGAAACGGAAGTGGAAACGGAAACGGAAACGGATGTGATGGAGGTGACCGAGCCCATCGTGCTGTACTGCGACGAGCAGTGGCCCGGCGACTCGGTCCGCCTCTCCTACACCGTCCTCACCAGCATTCTGCAGTTTGTCGTGCCGCTGCTGATTATTGGTACGTTTTCGGGTGTTTGTTTGTTTGGGTTGTGTTGGGTTGGGTTGGGTTGGTTAGGCTGGGTTGGGTATTTTTCTTAAGGGCTTCTTCAAAGTAGGCTTAACAATGTCGACAGTAATAATAGATGAGAAAAGAAAAGGCAATAACAACAACAGGCAATCAGTCAATCAGTCAGCCAATCATCATCGGTCATCATCGCTCATTGGTCATCAACATCATTACTAATTCACGGCCAATCGGTCTTCCTTCTTTCTTGTTGTTTCTCTTCCTCCTCCTCCTCCTCCTCACATGTTCTGCTACACAGGCTTCTGCTACACCAAAGTCTGCGGGAAGCTGTGGGACCGCACCAAGTCCATCCCGGGCAGCGTCTCTGCTCGTCGCGAGGAGCAGGAACGGGAGCGGGCCCGTCGCACCAACACGATGCTCATCTGCATGGTACAGGCAACAAACAAACAAACAAACAAACAAACAAACAATTCTGTTTCTGATCTAGACTATTTCTGCTAAACTGATCAATCAACCAACCAACCAACACTAACCTTTTGTTCCACTCATTTTTCCATTCAGGTGGTCTGCTTCGTGCTGAGCTGGGCCGGCCTGAACATCTACAATCTGCTGATGGACTTTGTGAAGCTGCAGCACAACACGACGGCCTTTCTGGTGCTCCACGTCATCGCCATGTCCTCCGTCATCTACAATCCAATCCTCTATGGGGTAAACACTTAGCGGCTGAATGACAAAAATTCACATAAACCATTACCTCCCTCATCTTCCCCTTCAGGTGCTCAATGAAAACTTTCGCAAGGAGTTCAAGGCCATACTGCCCTGCTGCCTGGCCGCCCTCTTCACCTCCTCCTCCTCCGCCTCTGAACTTCAGCCTGCTCATGGCAATCATCATCATCCAAATGACGCCTCTTCTCGTCGTCGATCGAGCTACAACACAACGGCGGCAGCAGCGGCGGCCGCCTCCGCCTCCGTCTCCAACAACAATAACAACAACAACAACATCAGCACCAGCAGCACCAACGCCAACGCCAACGCCTCCCTCCACAACAACAGTTACAACTCGAGCAAGCGGTGCGTCAAGCTGCATCTCTCGGCCAAGGAAGAGGAGGAAGAGGCGAGCATCTCCGGAACTAGTTGCAGCGGCGGAAAGGCAGCGGACAAGAACTCGCTGATCAGCAGTGAGCAGATGATGCAGGAACCGAGGGCCCACCACTTGGGAACGACGGTGGTGACGACGGCGGCGGCGGCGGCGGCAACCAAAGCGACCAGGGCCGACTCGCCACCGGCAAACCTGGTAAGGCAAGTGTGCATTCACAAACAAGATTGGAAAATGGCCTGTCAACGTCACCGGAACCCTGTTCAATAATCATAAAAACCTCTCTCTCTCTCTCTCTCTTTCCTTCTTTTATAGCGTGTAAATGGAGACAATAGAAGGGCTGACATTGGCTACTACTCGTGTGATGGTCGGCTGGTTGCCAACGGGAAACCGCCACCACTTACAGAATTGAGCTGATTGATCCTCCTACTCTTCTTTTTCTTCTTTTGATGGGAAAAATCGTCATCATCCGCAAAAAAAGCTGACATGATCTCTCTGAGGATTTGGCTGCACCGAACTACGACTAACTAACACTAATTGTTCCACACACAGCCCAGGCGATTGAACTTATTACACTGATTATTATTATTTGTTGCTCCTCCTCCTCCTCCTCCTCTTCATCCTCTTCATCCTCTTCATCTTCATCTTGTTAATGTTATGTCACTCTTTTGAAACAAACAAACAAACAAACAACAAAAATCATGACAATTTCTTTTTCAACTCCTCCCCAAACTCCCCTCTCGCTTACTCTATTATATATTTGTAGCAAAAATGAGCCGAAATGAAAAGACAAATAAAGACAAGCCATATCTTTCCTATCAAAAGTGGGCGAGACCGTGGTGGGATCACTCAATTTCTTTTTCTTTTTCTAGGAAAGCCATCCCCCACAACAATGGTCAACAAAAAGTAGAAAACAAAGTGCAGAACACTTTGCTGCTGGTGCGGTTTTCAGTTCATTGTCAATTTCGTTCGCAGGAAGTGGTCTGTGTGTGTGTACAGAAGAGCATTAAACAAAACAGATCACTCTGCTCTGTAGCTGTTCATCCTACAGACCTCCTCTATCTAAACTGTCTCTTTTTTTCGCGAGCACTCACTCACTCATTCACATTAATATTAATTCATCAGGGGACAATTAATATTAATGTAATCAGAGAGAAAGATAAATAAAAAGAGCGAGAATGAGAGAAGTTCAGATAGATAAAGAGTTCACCAGAGTGCAATTCACACGAGAGAACGACTTCTCCTCTCGTTAGAGTGACTGTAAAAAAGCAAGTGATGCAAATCTGGTGAGCAAATGCTGTGCAAAGCAAAGCAAAGCAAAGCAAATCAAAGTTCAAATTAATAAGCTTAGAAGGCTTCGAGACGCGACTGCTGCTGCTCTTTCCACTTAACCACTAAATGTGTAGTACGGATTAGCGAGTAGACAATGAGTTGCAGTACTTCTTTTGTCTTTGCAAGTTTCAGTTTTGTTCTTGTTCATCTTTGTGTTACTTGCAATTTGCAAGTTGCAGCAGTTTAGTTGATAAGGGAGAAAATGAAGGTTTAATCAATCAAATAATAGTTTGTGGGTGTGTGCTGAACAGAAAGTGCAAAAGAGA